>OGDX01001255.1_pt1 | contig 13840 bp, 7 predicted proteins | sample 1570461 | NCBI WGS metagenome assembly OGDX01 (sample SAMEA2582172, study PRJEB24529) | metagenome
CGTTTGGTATTGAAAAAATCGTCAAATATGGTAGAATAATATAAATACTTTTAGTTCAAGGGGTTTTGGAAATGAACAAAAAAACCGTGTTTAAACTTTCTGCGGCTGCGATTTGTGTTTTGCTTTCGGCCTGCATGCTTTTTGCCTGCGGTAAAAAACAAAAGGATTTTGAAACAGACACGTCAGCTCCGGCCACCACATCGGAGCCTGCCGCGACAGATGTAAATCCGCTTACCGGTCTTACAGGTCTCCCCGAAAGCAGTATAGGCAAGCGTCCCGTTTGCGTAATGGTTGAAAACTCACCCGAAGCGCGTCCGCAATGGGGCCTTTGCTCTCCCGACATCGTAGTCGAGGGCGAGGTTGAGGGCGGCATCACAAGAATGATGTGGATGTATGCCGACATTTCCTCGGCGCCGAAAATCGGCCCCACAAGAAGCGCACGTCACGACTATGTTGAGCTCGCCGAGGGATTTGACGCCATTTATGTGCATTTCGGCGGTAGCAATCTCGCATACGAAAAAATCTCCGCAGATAAAGTTGATGATATCGACGGAATGAAAGCCGGCAGTTACTTTGCGCGCGACAAGGCAAGGAAGGTAGCCAGGGAGCACACAGCTTACACAACAGGCGAAAATCTTTCAAAGGCAATCGCGGATAAGGGCTTCCGCACCGACGTTAAATCGGGCTACGGCTCACCGTTTACTTTTGCCTCATCAAAGAGATCTCTTTCGGGCGGTGCCTGCAACTCTGTTCTTGCGGTGTTCTCCGGCAACTACAAGCACACCTTTAAGTACAATGCGAACGACGGTCTCTATTACAACAATATGAATTCAGACCCGATGAAGGACGCCGACGGCAACACCATGGCCGTTACAAACGTAATTATCCTTTACACGGGAGTCACAGGACCCATTGACGCGTCCAAGCACGTTGACTGGGATCTCAAGGGCGGCAGCGGCGTCTATGTTTCTAACGGAACATATGAAAATATAAAATGGACAAAGGGCGACGCATCTTCTCCTCTCAAGCTTCAGGCAGAGGACGGCAGCGACCTTCAGCTCAACACCGGTAAATCCTGGATAGGCTTTGTCAGAAGCGACAATGCAGGCTCAACCGTTATAGGCTGATAAAAAGTTGAAATCACAAAAGTCCGCCGGTCTGTATTAACGACAGATCGGGGATTTTTTTGCCTCTTTTTCGGAACGACCGCAGTCTTTTTCGCAGTTGCGCACACTCGTGTTTATTTAAAATCCCACGCAGTCACTCCGAAGTGGTTGTGCGGCGGACTTGCCGCAAGCCGGAGGGATTCTGCCTCCCTTGTAAAGGGAGGTGGGTTGCCGCAGGCAAGCCGGAGGGATTTCATAGGGTTATATGGAATTTAAATAGAATGAGCGTGACTTTTTAATCCGCTTTTTGCCTCCCTTGAAAAGGGAGGTGGGTTGCCGCAGGCAAGCCGGAGGGATTTTGTGGGGACTATATGCAATTCAAATAGAATGAGCGTGACTTTTTAATCCGCTTTCTGCCTCCCTTGTAAAGGGAGGTGGGTTGCCGTCAAGGCAAGCCGGAGGGATTTCATAGGAATTTACGGAATTTAAATAGAGCGTGCGTGACCTTTAATCCCTCAGTCCGCTCGTGGACTCGCGTCCAGCTCCCTTTTCAAGGGAGCCTGAACAATCCCTCAGTCCGCTCGTGGACTCGCGTCCAGCTCCTGACGGGAGAGAGTCCCCTTTGTCACTACGTGACATTTCCCCACACCGTGGGGAATCACCCTATTTGAGGGAGCCTAAAAGCCCTCTGTTTTTACCCGAAAATACCGTAAAAATGTTCAAAACCGTGTTCAATACTTGTCAAAAAGTTCAAAACTCGAAAACGTTAACAATTTGTTCATAATTTTACAACAACATTGCCAATTTTGTTTGCCACTTTTGCCCAAAAATAACAATTCTATTTGTTCAATACAGAAAATCAACAAATTTGTGTGAACAATTTATTGACTTTTTTCGTTTAAAACCCTATACTTTAACTAACCATAGGAATGGTGTAATAGGGCGAAGTGCCCCCTTTTTTAAGGGAGCGCTGCCGCACGGCTGATTTACCGTGCAGTTTCCATCCCGTTTTGATACACATCCTACGGTAATATGCTCGGGTGTGTATCATCAGTTTTCCACCGATTCATTTTTACGGAAGTGGAAACGGTGGAAACCGACCGAGTTAACGTGCCGAAATCGGTTTGCTTTCTTGTAAATCAAAGAGCGGTCAGAAGTACAGCGGATTTTGTGCGAGGAATTGTTGCGGGGAGTGCCGCCCGCAGAAAAAATCGGGCACGCATACATGGTTTTAATGTAAATCTTTTTAGGAGGAAAAAACACGTATGAAAAAATCTACCAAATTGTTAAGTGTCATCTTGGCAGTTGTCATGATTTTCTCAACTATGTCCGTAATGGCGTTTGCCGCAAAGACGGAGTATCAGACCTCTGATAACCTTACCGCTCTTGACGCATACAGCCCGGACGGCGCGGTAACAAGACTCTCTACCGAAGAGAGAATGTCAGTCGTATTTGACTTCCTTGATGTTACCCTTGCCGCCGCGAACATAAACATGGGCGAAGTTATTAATACTGCAGGTTTGCGCCTTGTTATCGACCTTCGCTCGGTTAATGCTCTTTGCGGAACCATCGACAGCGCACAGGCTCTTCTTAACAACGGAGCTGTTAAGCTTCTCAGCGGCTTGCTCGGTATAGTTAAAAATGCTAACCTTAAAAACTGGAAGTCGGGCATGACAAGAGAAAAGAACGCTCAGCTTGACATAGTCAACGGTATTGCAACCATTCTTAACGACAACGCAGGTCTTGTTAAAAAGGTTATCAACGACGGCAAACTCGACGTCGGCATTATCGGCAACTTTGTTGATATTTCCGCCGTTAATAAGTACCTCTCGGATCTTCCGGGTATGTTAAAAGGCCTCGTTTATCCGATGTTCGCAAGAGTTGACGATGACATGACGCTCATCAACACTTATTCAACAACAACCGAAAATCCCGACACTCTTGTCAAGAATGTCCTCATCAACGCTATGTCTAAGCCGCAGAGCTATACTTCTTATAAAGAAGACGCTTCCGGCAACTGCATAAGCAATCACATTGCTCTTCCGACAAGCGCTGAAGCACACCTTCGCGATTATTATGTTAAGGGCTCAGACTCTAAGGGTGCTTACATCGAGGTATTTGAATATGATACCGATAAGAAGTTGTATGTATCTCAGGAAGAGAAGTATTATAAGACCGAAGAAACCGATATGGAAGGCAAGGGCACAGGCGTTTATGTTTACACTAACGCTGCCGGCGAAAACGTAAAATATTACGTTAAGGACAGCTACTTCCTTCCCTCACTTGCCACAAGCGGTAAGGTTTCCGAAATCTTCAACCTTGACAGCAATACTCTTGTTTCGGCTCTCTATCAGATAGCTCCCTATGTATTTAAGGATCTTGCTCCCGTTGTTCTCAACGGCTCCGTTAAGATGCTTCTTGCACAGTGGTTCGGCGCTGAAAAGACCGAGCTCTTCGGCGGCAAGGCTTCAGAGGCCACCGCTGTTCTCGCTAAGCTTCCGTCAGATGTAAAGGCATTCTATTCTAAGGCTGCCGGCACATACAACTGGGAGTGGTCGGACTTCACAATAGGCTCCGACGGCAACGGCTATTATCGCCTTGTCAGCAAAGACGGTCTCACAGAGACCTGGCTCAAGTTTGATATGTCCACCGCTAATTCGTTCGCTAAGCTCATTAACTGGAACTACACCATCTCCGGTGATTTCGTTGACGAGTTTATGCCCACAGCTGCAAATGACGGCTCCGTTACTGCTTCGGCAGCGGGTTATACCACCGTTCTTGCGGCGCTCAACGATTTTGTCGGCAAGGCAATCGACACAATTCTTTCGGATACTGCAAAGGCTGCAATCAATTGGACAAAGGGCGATAATACAAAGCTCATTCCCAATCTTCGCAAGGCTCTTCAGTATGTAGCAGCTTATAACCCCGAGTATCTCTTCGGTACCGGCTATGAGACTGTTTATGCAGGCTACTATGACACAGTTGTAGATAAGTCCGCTTCCGATCAGGATGTTGTTACCGCTCTCGGCGCAATCGGCGTTAAGGCTCTTATGCCTCAGATAATTCTCCCGTCGGCTGCCGAGCTCAAGGGACAGAACGTAACCGCTCTTCTCGCTTGCGTAATTCGTGAGCTTGCAACTCAGTTCGTTCCGACTTACAACTATGACGCACTTATTTATGCCGATTACAACTCGAAGACCCTCGTAAAGGGTAAGGACAGCGGCTATTGGCTCGATGTTATCTTTACCATGGGCACCGACATCGGTATGAAGTATCTCTCCAAGCTTGCCGACCTCGGCTCCGATGATGGCGGCTACCAATTTAAAGCCTCCAAGACTTATAAGCTTGCAGACTTCGAAAAGAACACACGCGCTTGGGAAGGCACCATTGACTGGATAATCGACTGGGCTCTCACCTCTGACAACGAGTGGTGCTGGAAGGTACAGAAGCTCATCAACACCGACGGTCTTGACCTCAACCTTGCTACCGCACAGGATCCGTGGGTTAAGCTCGACAAGATTATCCGCGACGTTCTTCCTGTTGAGAAGATAATCAACGAAACCGCTGCTGACGGTAAGACCTTCCTTGAGACTGTTCTCAGAGAAGACATTATAGACAGACTTCTCAACCTTGACGTAAGCAAGCTCCTCGGTACAAACAGCGTTACGGGCATACTCAATATTCCTGCTAACAGCACTCTCAGAACCGAGGCTATGTATCCCGCAGTATTCAGAATCGTAAGAGAACTCCTTAACAAGGTTCTCGGTAAGGTATGCGGCAACACCGCTCTTATCGCCGATTCTTACAATTCACTTAACGCTATTCTTCAGAAGGGCGCTATTGCAGACCTCGCAGAGAAATTGATTTTAGGTATTGCCTATGCCGTTAAATCAGGCGGTCTTCTTGACGTAGCTCTTCCGTTCGTAAACTTCTTCCTCGGCTGGACTACTAACGCTCAGTCCTATGCTGAGCCTAAGCTTACAATAGATAAGGGTACACTTAACTATGTACAGCTTAAAAACGGCCAGATGAACACTACTCTTAAGGTAACAAACGCATCTGCAGGTATGCTCTTAAAGCACGGCGATACATATGATCATCCTTATATGCTCACTCTTAAGTCTGTTACCGTTAACGGCACCGAAATGCTCACCGACGCCGACAAGAAACCACTTTCACCGTATGAGAGCAAAGATGTTACTCTTAACGCGGCAGTTCCCACAGACAGCCTTGTAAAGGTAACCGCTGTTTACAGCTTCTCCTTCAAGGACGGTACTGCTTACGACGGCGACATTACTTCCACCACCTTTGAGTATGCAACCAACGATACAGCCGAGACCGTCGGCTCCCCTTGGTCTAAGGAAGACAGCAAGAAGTCTGGAACCTATACTCTTGTTCATATGAAAGGTGAAACCACCACAGATTACCTTGTAACAAATGCATCGGCTCTTGCTTCTGCTATTTCAAACATTGCCGTAACCTGGACTAACATGAGAGATACGAATTGTAAATTCACAGCGGGTTCGGTATCCGGTCTTGACGCAAATTACTTTGAGTCATCGGGTCAGGCAGAGGCTCTCGTCGGTCAGACATTTATGACAGGCGATCCCAACGGTATTGTTACCGTTAACCCGATCAGACTTAAATCCGATGTTGACGCAGAGACGGTTCCCTCGGGTGCTACATATGCTCTCGGTAACAACTCCATAACTGTTTACGGTGAGTATAAGCCCCCGCTGGTCAGCTTGAAGAAAGGCTCACTTTCCATGTCTGCCCCTCTCGGCACACTCTATTACTACAATGTAACGCCGATTAAATCTCTTGTTGACAGCGAGTTCAAGGCTAACCGCGATTCTTCTAAGTATCCGGCAGAGGCTTGGAACACTTACTGGACAGCTCTTACCGCTGCCGCTAAGCTTGCTTACGGCCCGTTCAAGAAGGCTAACATCGGCAATTACAGTGATGCTAATCTCACTGCAGCCATAACCGCTCTTGAAACCGCCGCTAAGGCTCTTGATACAGCAAACAACGAGAGCACAACACCTTCAAGCGGTTCAGCAACCGTTACACCGGCTCCCATTGAGGATGCTCTTAAGGCTGCCGGCGACATCAACTATCAGAACTTCGACCTCTATGCTTATTGGGCTTACGAAAAGGCAATGAAAGCCGGCAACGCTATCATTGACGCTTACAAGGGCCCCGTAGCTCCCGAAAAGTACATTGACGGCAGCTCACTTTCAGAGGCTGAAATTACTGCTATTGCCAACAAGGCAAACGCTACATATAAGAGTGCTATTGTAGCTTCCATGAAGGCTCCTTCAACCGAAGCTCAGAACGCTTATATGGATGCCGTAAAGGCTTACAAGGCTCCCAGTTATTCGGAGCTTGAAATCCTTAACAGCGCTAAGAACATTGCTTGGTATGCAAGCTTCCTGAAGGGCGCTGCGGTTAAAACCGAAAAGCAGTTCCTTGCTAAAGAAATTGCTGCGGCTAAGGCTCAGGGCTACAAAGAGGCTGATTACACAGCAGGCTCTTATGCAAGATACACCAAGGCTCTTGCAGCTGCCGAGGCATTAAATGCCAACGCAAATGCTCTTCAGTCCGAGGTATTCGATGTTAAGTATGAGCTTGAAATCGCTCAGCGCGCTCTTATGCCGAAATCGGCTTCTGCTCTCGAGGCAGGTGCTTACACCGAGCTTGAGGCAGTTATAGCTCAGGCTAAGTCAATATTCACTGAAAACAGTGCATATACATTTGACGCATCAAAAGCTGACGGCCTTTCAAAGACCGAAGCTTATGCTAAGCTCGTTTCCGTACTCGGCTATGAGTACACCGATGAGAAGGGCAACACAGCAAACCTTTACAGCGGCTCCGCTGAAAACTATGCTGCAAATGACCGCTTCTATTCAAATGTTGTAGCAGCTCAGATTGACGCTGTTATCACAAACCTCAAGAATGCTATGGCTCCGTTCGTATGCAAGTACGTAGCAGTTCCCACCACGGCGGGTTCAAGTGAGGGCGTTTCCGTAACAGAGTCCGCTTCTCTCATCACCGGCGTAACACCCGGCTCGCTCGCTACTGCCGACGACGTACTCGCAAGAGTAACGGCTAAGGATTCTTCGGCTACAACTCTTAATGTTGCCGCTAACGCTGCAGGCCTCTATGGTACAGGCGCTACCGCAACACTCAGCCTTAAGTCGAGCGGTGCTCCGGTTGCTATCTACACAGTCGTTATCTACGGCGATGTAAACGGCGACGGTGTTGTTGACGGATTCGATGCTTCCTCCATGGACCTCGCAATCAACAACAAAGCTGCTCTCACAGGCGCTTATAAGACTGCAGGCGGCCTTGCTACCGGTAAGGTTGACCTCGCTAACTACGGCCTTGTAGTTGACGCTGCTTACGGCGGAGCTGCAATCGCTCAGAAGTAATTTCCTTTAAGATTACTTAAGTTAAAACCCGGTGGGGGAGCTTTCTCCCCCACAAGGGCGTATGTAATGGGATATTCTTAAAAAGATTAGAGCATATACTTTAAAAGTGCGGCGGAATAGTTTTGTGAAAAAACGGTACAAAGCTTGTAAGCCCGCAAGGAAATAACTTTATTTGTGATAGCGTAAGGGATATTTTCTTTCGGCGTGCCATTTTTATTCACAAATTATTGACATTGTGCTCTCAAAAGTGTATATTTAATATTGATTAAGAATAGAAGGAGGCAAAAAATGACCAAGGCAAAAAAGGCTATTAGCCTTATTGTATCTGTAGTTATGCTCCTTGGCGTGCTTGCAGTCGGCGTTTTCGCAAATGATAATACCGGTGTCGCAGAAAACGGCACTATCGCTTTATCGTTTGACAAGGCGTCATATAGCGCAGGCGATACAGTCAGGGTTACCGTAAAATTAACCACAGATTATTATGCTGCAACGGTTTCTGTTCCTGTTCAGTATGACAGCAGTGCTGTTAAGTTTGTAAGCGGCACAACCGCTTCAACGCTGTTCGGTGCAGGCGATGCAACAAAGACGGTCGTAAATGATGCTGCTGCGGGCGGCAAGACTTATGTCTATGTCGGCGTATTACCGCAGGCTGCCGGCGGAGCTGTTGCTCAGAAGGCAAACGGCGTCGTACTTTCGACCCTCACCTTTACCGCTTCTAAGGCCATTTCCGATACCGCGGCCGCTTTCGGTGTGCTCAACGATCAGAAAACAATGACCAATCTCGGCGGTAAACTCTATGTAGGTTCCTACAAGACCTCTGATGTAACCTCAACGGTTTATACCACAGGTCAGAAACTTACTTTCCCGGTAATGAAGGCTGCTGCTGCAGCTGATCCGGAACTTCAGCTCTCTGAAACAGGAAAAGCTAACGGTGTTATAATCGACAGAGTTTCAACTTGCACCGATGGCAACGGTTTCGTTTACGGTGTCGCAACCGATAACGGTGATTCCATTGCTGACGCTTTGCAGACCCCCGCCGGTTCAATTCAGGTAACTGAAAACGACCAGGGGCAGATGAGCACAGGCGCAAAAATCAAGCTTCTTAACGATAGCGGTGACGTTGTTGAGACATACTATTTCGTATTCTTCGGCGATGTTAACGGCGACGGCTTGATTGACCTTTCTGACTCAGGTGCAATTGAGGCTTCAGATGCATTTATCGAGGAAATAGAACCCGGTACGGCAACTTATATGGCTGCTGATGTGGAGGTTGATGGAATGGTAGACCTTTCTGATGCAGGTAAAATTGAAGCACAGGACTCATTTATTGAGGATCTTCCTACACAGCGTGAACTTGCTGCATTACATGCAGAGCTGCTTTAAATTTCAACAAATATTATTAGGAGGAAAATAGAATATGCTTAAGACAAGCAAAAAAGTACTCAGTGTAGTTCTTGCTTTGGTTTTGGTGTTAAGCACGTTGACAGTATGCTCCTTTGCGGCTTTTGATTCCAGCACACAAAAACTTGGCTTTGTTCTTGTGCCGGATAAAGACATCACAAAGGTTCAGAATGGCGATAAGGTAACATTTACACTCTATTTGGATGTTGCTGATTTTAGCCAGAATGTTTCGGTTGCTAAACTCATGTTCTTATATGACAGTTCTGCATATTCAGTAGATAACTCATATACATGTCTTAACGACTTTGCAAAGTTCTACAAGGATGGTACTGCTTCATCTTTGGCTAGCACATCTGCTAACTGGAAAAAGCTTATTGCTGGAACAACTCAGGATATTTCAGCATTTGACAAGGCTTATGTATGGTCAGGTGCCGCTGATTCAAACAAAGACTGGGATGAGGATGGTACAGGTAACACTGCTAAACAAGGATTCTCCCTTACTCAGGAAAAGGGAACCCGAACTCCTGCTGAACTTCAGTTCACATTTACAGTTCTTGACAATACTAAGACTTTGGATGTTATGGTTTGTAACAATTTCGCTACAAAATCAACTCTCCAATACTTTAAGACAACTGATGGTGCAACACAGACAAACCTTGACCAGGGCGAAGTTAATACAGAACTTGCTAGTGCAATGGTCAATAACCCCGGAGTCGCAAACCCTGCTGTAGCTAAGTATAAGACTCAGGTTAAGTTCACAGGCGATAAGACAACTGCTCCGGATGATCTCTTCCAGTTCAGACTTACTTCGGTTATCACAGCTGCTGACTTCGCTGCTATGAACTCAAACGGCAATACAATTAAGAGCGTTGGCTTCATTGCTGCCAACACAGGCGCTGCCGATGCAGATGCTGCTAAGACAGCAGTTGAAAAAGGCACCGCACTTCCGTCAGCTTGGAAGGCTGCTTCTACCGACTATGTAAGTCAGGCAAGCGCTTCTTCCGATGCATACTTCGGCGCAATCGTCAAGAATATCTCTCATGCTTCTCAGGCAACTGATATTGACTGCATCGCTTATGTATGCTACAATGACGGTACTGCCGATCATTATGTTTGGTATTCCGCAGCTGTAACTGCTAAAGTTGCTTCAGGATATGATGCTGCTGTTGCTGCTTGGAAAGCTCAGTAATTGAATTTTACCAAGAAACCACAGCGAAACTTTACTATCGGTTCGGCTGTTCAAAACTGAATATTCCGTTCCGACATTAAATTTTATTATTATATCTTGAAAGGAGATTAAATCTCAATGAAACAGGTTTATCAAACACCGGATTTCGATGTTTCTGCATACGAGCTTGATGATATCATCACAATCTCCATAGGCACCGGCCCCGTAGAGGGCGGCGACTCGGGTTGGGTTGAGATCTGACGCTCACGTAGCAATCGATCCGATTTATTAACAATCATAAGCAGAGCAAGGTTCGCCTTGCTCTGTTTTTTTGTGCCCTATTTTGCATTTTGTGCACCATTCCGTTTCTGTACCCCATTCTGATATCGTGTGCCTATTCTGTTTTTGTACTTAATTTAGGTGCTGTATGCCTATTCTTTTTTTGTGTGTCATATGAGGAGCTTTTCGCACACCCCTGCCCGCCCTTTTCACTATTCGTTTTCCACTTCTGTTTTCGTCTTTTTACTTTTCGCCTCCTTTGCAGAGAGCAAGCCTCGCCAAAGCAGTTTGGAAGCTTTTTGCCTCCCTTGTAAAGGGAGGTGGGTTGCCGTAAGGCAACTCGGAGGGATTTCCTTAAAAAATAGATTTTAAATAAGAAATACTTTGGTTTTTTAATCCCTCAGTCTGTTCGCATTGCTCACAGCCAGCTCCCTTTGCAAGGGAGCCTTTTTTGTCGCTTCGCGACGTTTCCCACACCGTGGGGAATCACCCTTTTTAGGGGAGCCTTTTATGGGGTTCGGTTGGCCGCTTTTACATATTATTCCAAACAAAAAATTCTACGATTAAACAGAGTGCTTCTAAGGCAGTTTTGCTTCAAAATAACATCTTTATGCGTTAACCCCCCAGATATGCCGGAGCTTATCTGAGGGGACACCTTTTCTTGTATCAAAATATATCATTTTGAAGTGCTTTGCAGTTTAGTAGCTATAGAATTTTTATGCCGAAGTCAGGAAACGGAGCAAGACTGTCGCCTTGCGAGGCTTTTTGTCAAAAGCCTAAGAGATTTTTATACGAGAACCCGATACTTTCTTATGAACGCTCAGCCACCACGACAGGATTTTTTAATGTTATTCAATAATTTTCTCTGCTTTGCGCCGCACAGTTCATATTGCGAACATAATCGTAAACCGGTTCAAGCTTGCTCTTCGAAAGCGGATATGCGAACTGATAAAGCAGGAATATAAGAGTATAAGTTATTGCGGGAATCAGTGTGCAGATTTTGAGTATTCCCTCGCTTACGCCGTCGACATAGCCGGCGTTTGACATAAGCTGCACATCATAGCCTACCTTGCCGAGAAGCATAAGTCCGCCGTAGTCAGCCGCTGTCTGACCGAGTTTACGGCAGAAGGTATAAACGGCGTATACCGCACTCTCGTTTTTAATTCCGGTCTTATATTCCTGATAGTCGATAACGTCGGCGACAACCGCCCAGTTTGTTATGGAAACGAAGGAATATCCGAAGCCTATAATGAACAGCAAGAAAATAAAAATGCCTGCCTGATCGGGTCTCGGCTTTATAATATAGCACGCTATTGCGGCAAGAGCCGAGAAAAACGCTCCGAATCCGCTGAGCTCCTTTTTGCCGAACTTTTTAACGAGTTTCGGCACAAACGGTATCATAATAGCCATAGGTAAATACTGCGCTATTGTGCCTATAACGGAAAGGCTCGTATTGCAGAAATAGTTCTTATAGAGATACTGGTTGAGCGAAGCAAATTGAAGCTGACCGCTTATCAGTATTCCCGTAAGAGCTAAAACTATAAACGGTCGGCTCTTAAACATTCCGGCATAAAGCTTTTTCATATCCACCTTAGGCTCTGCCTCGGAGGGAACACGCTCTTTGGTGTTAGCATAGCAGGCATAATAGAATATAACCGCACACGCCGCCATAGCCGCGCCAAACCAAAACATACCGTTGGGATTTGCAACGTTATATGTAGATCCGTCGGAATTTTTGACCTTGGTATAAATAATAAACGGAGCCAAAAGAAGCGGAGCCGCTCCGCCGATTCCGCCTCCTATTGAGCGGAAGGTCGAAAGAAGGGTTCTGCCGTCGGGATCGTCTGTTATAACAGACGCAAGAGAGCCAAACGGAACATTCATTCCGGTATAGAGCATACCGAACGCTATATATGTAACGTACGCGAACAAAAGCAGTGCCCACTGCTTATTTGTTATCGCCCTAACATCAATAAAGCACACAAGCTGCGAGAGAGCAAGCGGAATTGCGAGCCATTTGAGATACGAACGGTATTTACCGTCCTTATTTGGGCGCCTTTTTGCAACAATCGTTCCCCACATAGGGTCGTTTATCGCATCCCAGAGACGCGAAACCAAAAACAATGTGGCTACCTTATCTGTCGCTATTTTAAGTACATCGGTGTAAAACACCTTTAAAAACGACGAAACATAAGTTAAAACAAAAAGGTTTCCGGCATCGCCGAGCATATAGCCTATGCCCTCCTTGATGCCTATTTTGTTCGGATGCGGAGCAGTCGTTTCAACTGCCTTGGATTCTTTTTTCTCCATTTTTCTCCCCCGTTTATACTGATATAAAATACAGTATAACATAGTATAAAATGTAAAGCAATTAATTTTTTTGTGAAATCTGTTTTATTTCAGTGTAAAATTTGTCAATTTTTTGTCAATTTTTTGAGTTCAAAGTAACTTTTAACACTACTTACTATAAACTCATTTAGTCCTTTTGATTAGTTTATTATGTATAGCGGCGATAAGAAGAGTCAACAGCGCAAAAATCAATATGCCGAAAATAAGCAAAGCCGCTATAATTAAATATGAAAGTCCGATATTGAACGGCGTATTTTTTGCAACGGTTTCCCATATAAATTCAGGATTGTAAAACGGATACGGATTATATGTAGGGTCTGAAAATCTTCCGCGCACCATTGAAAAAATCGAATAAACAAGCGGATAAATTCCCGACAGCCAAAAGCATTTTTTGCCTATTGCACGGTCGGTAAACGGGAAAAACCATACTATAAGCGCCGCCGGCGGCATTATCATATGGTAATACACCTGTATAAAGCTCGACATCGAATGAGCCGGCGTATCCCACTTGAAGGGCGGAGTAAGCCCCATTGGGATACCGGCGCAATATGTAATTCCGGCCACGAGAACATATACGGTAACAAGAGCACCAATATAAGGATTAAAGCCTATTTTCTCCGCCTTTTTAACTCCGAATATCGAAAGTGCCGCGCACAGGAAATACACATACGCAAAGAAATTTGACTGCACGGTAAAGTAAGACAGGATATTGTATTTGCCGTAATCCACCGGGCTGTATTGCGGGTCGTACTCGTAGTGATAGTAACAAAGTCGATAGATAAACACAAAGAACCCGAAGAGAGCCAAAATCAAAAGTACCGTGCCGAGTAATTTACTCTTTGACGCCGAACTGTGTTTTTCAGACATAAGGAATGCCCCTCTCTTTATTCTGCGACCGAAAATCTCAAATTCACCCATTTAGCTTAAACGTCATATACACCGGATTGTGATCGGAATACTTAAATCCGAGATCGTAGACATCGCTGCCGGAAACGGTAACATTGTCTGAGACTATAAAGCCGTCAACAGTAAGGACAAATTGATTGTCGTTATACGGACCGTCCGCATTTCTGCATGACGGAACGGGTTTTTCCTCGTTAAACGGA
>OGDX01001262.1_pt1 | contig 13786 bp, 17 predicted proteins | sample 1570461 | NCBI WGS metagenome assembly OGDX01 (sample SAMEA2582172, study PRJEB24529) | metagenome
ATGCAGTGGAATACTTTGTCTCCTAGGACAAGATAGTCAAAAAATAGGTTGTATTTTGTGGTGATTGGGTGGTTGAACATCCAGATGTTGTGGATGTGGTAGTGGTAGGAGAATAGGTAAAAAGCGGGTGGATGAAGCGGTTTTGTGACTTTTTATCGCCTGCTTTTTGATTATTAATTGAAAAATATAGTGTATGAAAATAAAATACTTGTTATAATCTAAGTAGAAGGTGTGGAAGTAGAAAATGCATCATTCTATATAAGTTATTTATAGTGTGATCGGCAGAAAATGAGGTGATAGTATATGCCAAAGATTATGCAGGATTTAATTGAGCAATATGTAGAAGCGGTAAAAAAGATTTATGGTTCCCATGTGCGACAGATTATTTTATATGGCTCTTATGCTAGAGGTGATTTTCGACCGGATTCCGATGTGGATATTATGATTCTGGTGGATATGTCGGATTTGGAATTAAAGGAATATGCACAGCAACTTTCCTATATGACGTATGACTTTAACATGGACCATGATCTAGATATCAAACCTATTGCTAAAAGTGAAGCGCATTTTAACAAGTGGATTGTGAATTATCCATTTTATTCCAATATTCATAAAGAAGGAGTTATTTTGTATGGAGCAGCATAATCAGGAATATGGGACAAGGCGGGATCTGGTTTTATATCGTCTGGGAACAGCCAGAAATGATTTGAAATCCGCCAGAGCTTTATTTGCAATTGAAGATTATAAAGGAGCTAATAACAGAGCATATTATTCGATTTTCCATGCAATTAATGCCGTGCATGCGGTTAGCGGTAAAGCTTATAAAAGACATAAAGATGCTGTGGCAAATTTTAATAAGGATTATGTAAAAACATCTATATTTCCAAGAGAAATGGGAAGAAAAATTGGGCAGGCAGAGGAGATTCGTCATGCCAGTGATTATGATGATTTTTATATTGCAAGTAAAGAAGAATACGAACGACAGATTTTGGTTGCGGATGAATTTATAATTTTGGCGGAGAAATATTGTATAGAACAGTTGGATCGACAGGAAGAACGGTAATATGAATGATGATGAAAAGATTACAGCATTTAGAGAATTGGTAGAATCAGCAAAGGAAAACATCAAGAAACAGATTTTCCTATAGGATAAGTTTGGAGAGGATTATGTGTGGAAAAAAGGAACTGAGATTTGCGATATTTATGCTGTATAGTCTTGCGGATGAATGGAAGATGTCTCCAGCCAAAGTGTATAAAATATTAAATTCAACCGGAATTTTGGATAATTACATCATAAAATGTTACGATGTCCTTCATACGCAAGGTAAAGAATATTTGATAGAAGATGTTACTGATTTTGTGAGAGAAAAGGGAATTGATGTATGATTGGATATCATGGAACGACAGAATTAAATTATACGAGGATGTACATGATGAAAAAAAGAAAGAATGAAATAAAATTTTTTCAATTTGATGTTGAGAAAGAATTGGATGTTTACAAAAAAATATGTAATTATGATAAAAAAAGTGAATATATACTATATACAGAATGGAAAAATCATATAGTAACATTCTTGAGAGACTTTAAAAAGAATGATTTATGTGATTTTAGACATTTTTTATTGAATGAAGAGAGAGAAGTAGAGGGAAAATTGCGAAATCTAGAAACCTTATGGATTCCGATAAATGTGTTATACGTAACTATTTTTATGACATTTTTGATTACGTTGGGCAATTTAGCAGTAGAATACATTGATAAGTGTACAGATATATTAAAAACAGTAGTAGAAGCACATTATCAAGAAAAGATTGATATATTGGTAGATAATTATAATAGAGGGACAATAATAATGTTTATTTTATTTGTATTAGTAATTATTGTTGAAATAGGAATGTATCATGTGGGGAAAAAAGAAAAAAAGAAATATTTGTCTGAATTTCATTTTTATGATGATATTATTACTATCATAGATGAAGAGTGTAAGCGTATATAGTATACATAGCCGATTGGTTCACCAAGAGCCAGTCGGTTTTTTCATACCCATTTTTTATACATAGCCAGTCCCATAAAAAGGATTGGCTATTAAATTTTTCAAGGAAGGAGGACGCCATATGACTAAGTGTAAAGTAATTGCTCTTGCGAATCAGAAGGGAGGTACAGCCAAGACCACAACAACTTTAAATTTGGGAATCGGTCTTGCAAAGCAAGGGCAAAAAGTATTATTAGTCGATGCTGATCCACAGGGAGATCTGACCACAGCATTAGGATGGACTGATGCAGACAATCTTCCGGTTACATTGGCAACACAGATGCAGAAGATTTTACAGGATGAACCATTTGCATATAATGAAGGAATTTTGCATCACGAAGAGGACGTAGATATTATTCCCACAAATATTGAATTATCTGGTATGGAAATCTCTCTGGTCAATGCGATGAGCAGGGAACAGACATTAAAATTGTATCTATCAGATTTGAAAAAGGATTATAACTATATCCTGATAGATTGTATGCCGAGCTTAGGAATGTTGACCATCAATGCATTGGCAGCGGCAGACAGTGTGATTGTTCCGGTACAGGCCCAATATTTGCCACTAAAGGGCATGATACAGCTTATGAAAACAATCGGTAAGGTGCAAAGACAACTCAACCCAGGGTTGAAAATTGATGGAGCTTTGCTAACATTAGCGGATATGAGGACAAGGCTTGCTAGAGCAACAGCATATAATCTGAACGCAACGTATGGACAGCATATTCGGATTTTTAAGACGATTATCCCAGTGGCTACCACAGCAGCGGAAAGTAGTGCTGCAGGAAAAAGTATTTATACTTATGACAAAGATGGAACTGTAGCACAGGCATATGCAGAATTTACCAGGGAGGTGATGCAGTGTGGCGAAAGGCAGAGAAATAAACATGAATCTTCCCTCAGCAGATGATCTGTTTACGACACAGGAAGAAAGAGAGCAGAAGAATCAGGAATATGTCAAAGAGATTTCCGTTTATGAAATTACGGATTTCCCGGACCATCCGTTTAAAGTAAAGATGGATGATAAGATTCTGGAAACAATCGAGAGCGTTCGAGATCATGGCGTATTGGTTCCGGCACTTGTACGGGAAAAACCGACAGGTGGATATGAAATGATTTCCGGTCACCGTAGGAAAATGGCATGTGAACTGGCGGGAAGAGAGAAAATTCCTTGTATTGTAAGGAATCTGACAGATGATGAAGCGATTGTGGTCATGGTTGACAGCAATCTCCAGCGAGAAAAAATCCTACCATCCGAAAAAGCATTTGCTTATAAGATGAAGTTGGAGGCTATGAAAAGACAACAAGGTTGTCGATCGGATTTAACCTCTGCAACACCGTTGCAGAAGTTGGGCAAAAAATCATCCAGAGAATTATTAGCTGAGCAAGTTGGGAAAGCCATGAACAAATCAGAAAATATATTCGCCTGACCAATTTAATCCCGGAGATTTTAGAAAAGGTAGATGATGATAAGATCGGCATGCGTCCGGCTGTGGAACTATTCTATCTGTCAAAAGAAGAGCAGGAGCTATTGTACGATGCAATGGAATCGGAGGCTTGTACACCGAGCCATGATCAGGCAATCCAAATGCGGAATCTTTCCAAAGAGGGCAAATTGACTGAGGATATTATCATGGTCATCATGTCACAGGAAAAGCCCAATCAGGTAGAACAATGGAAAATCCCGAAGAGTAAGTTGAAAAAATATTTTCCGTCTGGGACTTCGCAGGAAAAGATTGAGGAAACCATTATCAAAGCACTGGAACTGTACCGAAAACGGGAAAAAACCAGAGAACGATAGATAAATTTGACACCAAGGGGAAAGTCTATCTTCTGACAGGTATCAAGAAAGCAGGAATTTTCTGTTTTCCCCTCCCCACACCCTACCCCTTTGGTTTACCAGCAGATTACCAGCCGAAAAGACAATAAGGAGCCGGAAGACATCTTCTCTTTCGGCAGATGGAATATTCCAGTCCCATATGGCAGCAGAAAATGAACAGAGTACAGCAACAATCGGCGTTCCCAAGGGACGTCTTTTTTAATGCACAAATTGATACGAGAAGAAAGGAATTGTAGAAAATGAGAAAGATATGGAAACGAGTGTGTACAGGGATTCTTGCCCTGGCCACAGTGATAACCGCATTGCCGATCACATCGGTTCATGCAGCAGAGACACAGTACTGGACGGAGTCAGCAGAACGAGTTGGATACATTGAGCATGTGATGAATGATGGAACCATTCATTCCACTTTTAACGAAGGACATATGAAAGTCGAAGGAGAAACTGCATACTGTGTGGATATCAATACGAACTTTCAAAATGGATATAAAACCAGACATGACGCAAGTGCCAGCATGAGTGCAGCACAGATTGAGGATGTGGCATTGTCACTGGAATATGTAAAGCAGTATACAGGCAGTCACAGCAATTTAAATACAAATCAGCACTATTTGTTGAAACAGTGTGTGGTATGGCAGAGACTGAGTGAGTATTTAGGCTGGCAGTGTGATAATGTACGAGCTGCATATTCTGAGATTTCACAGGATATTCAGAATGAAGTGTATGCAGGAGCGAGAGCATTTGTACAGGCGAACAAAGGTCGGTATAAATGTGGAGGATATATCTATACTGGAGAGGGACAGGATCTCGGACAGTTTTGGGCAGAACTGAATGTCGGAAATGCAAAAGTAAAAAAGACAACCGCAAATGAGATTGTCACAAATGGAAATGCGATGTATACCATTGCCGGAGCAACCTTTGGCATATTCTCAGACCAGAATTGCAGCAATCAGATTGGAACACTTACAACAAATGAGAATGGTGAGACAAATGAGGTTGAAGTGACTGCAGGAAATGTTTACATCAAAGAGCTTTCTGCACCGAAGGGATATAAGCTGGATACGACAGTACACAGTCTGAAGGTTGAAGCCGGAAAAACAGCCGTATTAAATGTTTCCGATGTTCCGAAAGTGACAGAGACACTGGTAGACCTGTTCAAGATTGATATGGAGACGGGAAAAGCAACCGCACAGGGTAATGCAGCACTGACAGGAGCAGAATTTACCTGGCATTATTATGACGGACTTTATACAAAAGACAATTTACCAGAGAGAGCAACACGTACCTGGGTTACAAAGACGGTAGCTGAAAAAGACAGTAATGGAACTGTTCATTATGTGACAAAACTGGCAGATGCTTACAAAGTATCAGGAGATACATTTTACACCCAGAATGAAAAAAGCGTATTGCCACTTGGAACACTGACTGTTGAAGAAACCTAAGCACCAGACGGATATTTACTGGACGGAGCTTATATGCAGGCAGGGGACAGTACAGAGCAGATCAAAGGAATGTATCTGACACAGATCACAGAGGACGGAGAACTTGCAGTTCTTTCCGGAAGCAACCAGTATTCCGTATCTGATCAGGTAATCCGAGGTGGTGTGAAGATTCAGAAACGTGATATGGAGACAAAAGACACTAAGGCACAGGGAAGTGCCACATTAAAAGATGCAGCATTTGCAATTATTTCTCTGAACGAGAATCCGGTTCTGGTAGAAGGAAAACTGTACAAGAAAAATGAGACAGTTAAGACAATTCAGACAGGAATTGACGGAGTAGCAACAACATCGGCAGATTTACTTCCATATGGTAAATACAAACTGGAAGAAACCAAAGCACCGGAAGGTTATCTGACTGACGGGGCAAAAGCGATTGAATTTTCGATTACGGAAAACGGAAAAATAGTGGATTTAACAGGCGAAAGACATTCCATTTACAACCAGATTAAACGTGGAGATTTGGAGGGAGTAAAGATTGGAGCAGGCACACATAAGAGACTTGCCAATGTTCCTTTTAAGATTACGAGCAAAACAACCGGAGAGAGCCATATCGTAGTAACAGATAAAAACGGTCAGTTTTCAACTGCTTCCGATTGGGCGTCTCATAAGAAAAATACAAATGCCGGAACATCCAGTGAGGACGGTATCTGGTTCGGAATTTCTGAGCCGGACGATAGCAAAGGTGCATTACTTTATGACACTTATGAGATTGAGGAGTTATCTTGTGAATCCAACAAAGGCATGAAGCTGATTCCGGCATTTGAAGTTGTTGTGAGCAGAAATAAAGTAACTATCGACCTTGGAACACTGACTGATGAGTATGAAAAAGAGATTACCATTCATACAACTGCAACAGACAAGAAAACAGGCGAAAAAGTAATTGTTGCAGGAAAGAAAGTAACGATTGTGGATACAGTTACTCTGGACGGTCTGGAAGAAGGCAGAAAGTACCAGTTAAAAGGCTGGCAGATGCTGAAAGAGGAAAATGCAGAACTGCTCATTGATGGAAAGCGTGTGGAGAGTGATTACACTTTTGTTGCTGACAGTGAGAAAATGAAAGTAGAGATTTCTTATACGTTTGATGCATCAGAACTTGGCGGACAGAATCTGGTTACATTTGAAGAATTATATGATCTGAAGAATCCGGAAGAACCTGTAAAAGTTGCAGAGCATAAGGACATTGACGATGAAGGTCAGACCGTCCTGATTACGGAGCGAAAGATTTCGATTCATACCACAGCAACGGATAAGAACGGTAAGAAAGAGGTGGAAGCCGGAAAAGATCTGACGATTGTGGATACGGTTACTTTAGAGGGATTGGAAATTGGTACGAACTATAAGTTGTCCGGTTGGCAGATGGTTAAGGCAGAAAATGCCAAGTTGCTCATTGATGGCAAAGAGGTTACCAATGATTATGAATTTACAGCGGACAAGGAAAACATGGAAGTGCAGATTGAGTTTACTTTCAACGGCAGCACGCTTGGAGGAAAGCAGCTTGTAACCTTTGAAGAACTGTATGATATAACAAATCTGGAAGAACCGAAAAAGGTAACAGAGCATAAGGAAATCAACGATGAAGGTCAGACTGTAACCATCAAAGAAGTACCGGAAACACCAACCCCAGAGACACCGGGTACTACTACAAAAACCAGTAACCCTCCGAAAACAGGAGACACTGCAAATGCAATTTTATGGATAGCCATTCTGGTATTATCAGCAGCCGGAATCATAGGAGTTCGTATCTGGAATAAAAAGAAACAGGTTAAGAGATTAGGAATTGAAGAAAAGAAAGAAGAGGAGGAGTAAAACAGAGGGCGGCGATAAGCTGCCCTTTGATGATGAAATGGGAAAAAATCAGAAAGCAATAAAAGTATTACAGCGTTTATTTGATGCCGGATACGGAACGGAAAAAGAGATTGTCAATATGGCGATGGATGAAATGCTTGCTTTGCCGGGAGTGAATGTAGCAGATCTGTGCATTATCAGTGAGCTGCAGAAAAGCATTAAGGCAAACAAAGTGATAAGCTATTTGTCAGGAAAAAAAGAAGTAAAGGAAGAAACGAAAGACTAACTATTAAAAGTCAAGCCTTAAAATGATATTTTTTGAATAAAGTACAGAAATGTATTTTAGATATATTTGGAACTCAGTTAGAGTTCATTGAACCTTGAAAACTGCATGACAAAAAGAGCATCGTGACAGGTGCTCAAAAAAGAGTATTGAATTAGAAAGATTTAAGCTGCTTTTATGTATTGCTGCTTTGTTTTTTCAAGATGATAAATCACTCGAACCAGTTTTTTTACAGCGTGTGATATGGCAACATTGTAATGCTTACCTTCCGCTCGTTTTTTAGCAAGATAGGCTGCAAATGTTGGATCCCAGTGGCAGACATACTTGGTGGCATTGTACAGGGCGTATCGCAGGTATCTGGAGCCACGTTTTTCCATATGTGCGTAGGCACCATCCAGTTGTCCGGATTGATATGTTGATGGCGAAAAGCCGGCATAAGCTAAGATTTTATCAGGAGAATCAAAACGATTGAAATCACCAATCTCGGCAATAATCATAGCGCCCATGCGATAGTTAATTCCGGGAATGCTAAGAATTGGAGAGTTGATTTCATCCATGATGATTTTGATCTCTTTTTCGATTTCATCAATCTCTGAATCAAGTTCCTGAATGAGTTTGATGGTGTGCTTTAATTCAAGAGATTTGGCTGGCATATTTGAGCCGATAGAAGCTCTTGCAGCATCTCTGAAAGTAATAGCAGTATCTTTACCATATCGACCTTTGGAAGCTTCGGAAAGAAGATTTGTAAGTCTGGTAAGGTGTGCGGTGGCTATATGTTTAGCGCCGGGAAATTCAGAAAGCAATGCATAAACAGATGTTATATGGAGAGTTGGCACAAGTTTTTCTAATTCGGGAAATAAGATACAGACAAGTCTTGAAACGGAGGTTTTCAGCTTGGCACGTTCTTTCACTTTGTCAAAACGATAACGAGTTAATGACTTTAGCTCCTCGTTGTGGTAAGATATGTCTGAGTAGGACTTTAAGTTCACATCAGACATGAGCATGGAAGCAATCGTGCGGGCATCTACTTTATCCGTTTTCGTCTGTCTAAGGCTTAGACTTTTTCTGTACAGATTTGTATGTAACGGATTGATAACATAGGTGGGCAAACCTTTATCAATGAGATATCCGAGGAGATTGTAACTGTAGTGTCCGGTGGCTTCCAGTCCTACTTTTACTTTTGTCACATCATCCATAACGGAAGCAATCTTTTGATGAAGTTCATTAAAACCATCTAAGTTGTTGGTGATGGTAAATGCTTTAAATAACACTTCTCCATCAGAGTTGGTGATAAAGCAATCATGCTTATCCTTAGCAACATCAATTCCTACGTAAATCATAATAAAACTCCTTTGAAATGAATTTGATACTGTTTTAGAACCACAGGGTGCTCTTTGCGATTGTAACCTCGTTCTAAATAAACCGTCATGCGGTATCTAACTGATTAACAAATGGACAAAGAGACTGTGGTTGGAGCCTTTCGTAAACCATCTAGTGGTAGGAGAAATTAACCAATCCACAGCATCTTATATATCATAGTCGAACCTACAGAAGAGGTAAAGAATGGACTATGACTTTAATGGTTATAAAGACCTTGGAGAGGGTCTCTAAAAACTACTACTATATAATACGAGGAGTAGATTATGGTGGAACAACCTAAATATTTGGAAATGACATTATCACAATTGAAATCATATGTGGAATCTTCAGAGAGTAATATTTTTTTGGTTGTAGAATTTCCAAAAGGAGATCAGAAGGATGGAGAATGAATTGGAAGTTGTGAATATCCGTCTGGTAAAAGAGCCGTCTCTTTATAGTGAGCAGACGTTGGACAGTCCACAGGCTGTTGTAGAATTGATGGCGAAGGAGTTATCGCAATATGACAGAGAAGTATTTTGCATCCTGAATATGAAAAATAATGGACAGGTAATCAATATGAATCTGGTCAGTGTTGGAACAATCAATGCATCTTTGGTAATTCCCAGAGAAGTTTTTAAGAGCAGTATTCTGGCAAATGCTTCTGCAATCATTGGACTTCATAATCATCCCAGTGGTAATGTGAAACCATCAAAAGAGGATATGATTGTTACGAGAAAGCTGCAGAAGTGCGGACAGCTATTGGGGATAGAATTGCTGGATCATATCATTGTCGGTGGAACTAATGGAAAGATGCTTAGCTTCCGAGAAGAAAAGCTGTTGAATGTGACAGGAAGGATGGATTGGGAGAGAGAATTATAGAATAAACAAGATATCTACTATTATCGATAACAGGTTCGGTGATGGTAGATATTTTTATGGAGAATTATATAGTATGGTGGTAAAATATAACTTAGAATAAGTATTGTATGATTGTGCTAGAGCGAAAGGGTTATATTATGAAAACACAGCCGTTATCCTCTCCTGAAAGACCAAAGAATACATCGAGGATATTTGATACAACAGAACCACAGTTAAGACTAAAAACTATGGGAGAAGATGAATTTGAAAGAGTTGTTGGAGAATGGGCATATTCATGTTTGAGAAAAGAAAAAAAGTATAGTAATGTTGCATTATTAGGAGGATCAGGTGACTCAGGAAGAGATCTGGTGGCATATATAGATGATAACATGCAAAAGTTTGATATATATCAATGTAAGCGATATGAAAAACCATTATCACCATCGACATATATGATTGAATTTGGAAAACTTTGCTATTATACATATATAGGAGAATATGCAGTTCCCAACAAATATTATATTGTAGCAAGTAATGGAATTGGTCAGTCATTAAGAAAATTAATAGAGCATCCAAAACAAATTAATACTGAATTAATAAATACATGGGATGAAAAATGTGGAAAAAAAAGACAGATTATAGCTGAAGGCATAAAAATGACAGACAGTTTAAGAAAATATATAGAGGAATTCGATTTTTCTATAGTTTCAGATATAGCACCAATTACACTGCTTGATGAGTTCAGTAAATCACCATGGTATAAATACCATTTTGGTGGTGGAATAAAAAAAAGACCAACATTTGAAAAGCCTTCTGAACAATTGAAAAAGTCAGAAAAAACTATGCCATATGTAAAACAGTTATTAAAAGTGTATTCAAAAGAAGCAGGACAAGTATACGAAACGCAAGAGGACTTAAAAAATAATCAAAAATTGTATAAACATTTTATGAGACAGAGAGAAGGATTTTTTTCAGCACAATCATTAAAAAGATTTGCAAGAGATGAATTACTTAATGAAGATAGCTATAACTCTTTAAAAGGTCAGGTTGAATTTGGAATAATGGATGTTTATGAAAATGAATATTCAAGCGAATTAGAGAGAGTAAAAGAAACAACTAAGCAAGCAAATTCTTTAGGTATTAGTTGCGAAGAAATAAAAGATGTTACTATTTACGATAAAACGGGCATGTGTCACGAACTTGTCAATGATGAAAAAATAATTTGGAGTGATATTGATGAAAATATATAATACTAATCAAGAAATTGGTTGCAGAATATTATTGATTTTACAAATTGTGAAAAAAACTTACTCGATAGAAAGAATTGGATATTATGATTATTTTTCATTACATTTTAGTGATTTAAAAAAGACAGGGGAGAGTTTGCATCCGTCTAATCCTAATCATTCGGCAGAAATTATTATTAAAAGACATACTATTGAAAATGCAATAAATTTTTTAATCGGTATGGGATTGATTGAGCCGCAATATAATTCTCAAGGGATAAAGTATCAAAATACAAATCTGGGAAATAAAATAGTAGATATGTTTAACAATGAATATACGAAAAAGTACCAGTATTACGTAACAGAGGTAGACAAAATATTTTCAAAAATGAATGAAGATAAAATCAGAAATTATGTAAATAAAAACATAGGAAAATGGATAGGGGAATTTGAAAAAAATGAAAAGTAGAATGCAGGGAAGGTTGAAGTTGACAAAATTAATTTTGGCCGGGGAAAATAAAAAAGATGCAATTATTAATTTTAAAGGTGGATTGAGTGGTATTGCGGGAGCATATGATACAGGAAAATCGTTTGCTTTTGAATGTATTGATTTTGCATTGGGTTCATCTTCCAATCCTAAAACAGTTCCAGAAATGAAAGGCTATCGGAGTGTTTTCCTTGAAATTGAAGATATTGGGCAGGAAGAAATATTTACATTAAGACGAAATTTTTCTGAAGATGAAAAAAACGAAATTTTTATTTATTATAGCAATTATCAGGAGAAAGATGCAGCGGAGGTAGAAAAATTATCTGTAACTCATAATGCAAAAAAAAGCTTGTCTAAAAAATTATTGAATTGTTGTGATTGTACATACAAATATGTGATGAAGAATACAAAAGGAGATACGCAAGCCTTTACATTTAGATCCTTCAGTCCATTAATTATGATTAATGAATTAAGAATTACGGCAAGACATTCTCCGATTTATCATACAGATTCTAGGGGAAGTACTTTTGCAACACCTGCAAGAACGGCTTTTAAAACAGTTATATCGGGAATTGATTATAAAAAAGAAGAGAAAAAAGAAAATACTGAAATTATAAAGGCAAAATTAAAAGGTAAGATAGAACAATTAAGCCAAATTATTGATGAAATTCGTATAGAAAACAATGAGTTGATAAAAGATACGGGAGATATAAATACAGAGAAAAGTATAGAGATTATTGAATTAAATAAATTTATAAAGGAAAAAAGTGAAGAAATTAAGAAGTATGAATTAGATTATAAAGAAATTCAAACAGAGATTGAAATAAAAAATACAGAACTAAAGCATTTATTAAATAATAATAACAAATTTGTTTTGTTGAAGAAAAATTATTTGTCTGATCTTGAGCGATTAGAGTTTATTTATGATGCATTTGATTTGACGCAACAATTGGTAGAGGTAGAATGTCCAATATGTCATTCACCTATGAAGGTTAATGAGATGGAAAAATCAGATGATTATTATGAGGCATTAGCAACAGAAAAGATAAAAATTGAAGTTCAATTAGCAGAATTAGATGAGACAATAAAAGATTTATCTGATGAAATAATAAGCAAAAAACAGCGTATTAGTAAATTGGAAAATTATAAAGAAGAAATTACAGATAACCTAAATAATAACTTAGGACCGATAGTAGCAGAGAAAGTGAAAAAGGTTCAAGAATTGATGGATGCACAAGAAAGGATAAATTTAATAACAAGAAATGAAAAAAGAATAAACAAATATAATACAGAAATTAGTAAATGGCAAGAAAAAATAGACAGTACAGGACAAGAGAAAGGAAAGAAAATAGAAGACTTACCTGAGGCATATACAAATGAACTTTGTAAGGAAATTAAATTTTTATTACAAGGGTGTGATTTTATTGGCAAAGAGGGGAAAATAAAATACAATAATACTACAGAGGATGTAGAAGTTGGAGAAAAAGAAAAAGCTTCTTATGGAAAAGGAGCTAGAGCAATAATTAATTCAACATTTTTAATAGGAATAATGAATTATTGCTATAAAAGGAATTTGTGTCATCCAGGCATTGTTGTTTTGGATTCGCCACTAACAACATACAAAGAGAAGGATAAAAAAGATGGGGATGATGAAACTATAACAAAAGGAACAAAAGAGAAATTTTATGAAATGTTGGCAGAACAAAAGAATGGACAAATTATAATATTCGATAATGAGGAACCAAGTAGTACTGTAAAAACAAAAATAAATTATTTGCATTTTTCAGGTGATTCAACAGTAGGAAGAAAAGGGTTAATTCCCTAAAATCTAAAAATATAATTGGATAAAATACTGTTAGAAAGATTCTTTGATTATATTGGTAAAAAGGGCTAGAAATCTTTTGGAGTCAGATGCTAGAAAAAGATATTTTAATATGATATGATACAATAAAAAAGAGGTTTATAGGATATATATTTAATGAATTGAGGAATTGAATGAATAATAAACAAGCAGAAAAAAAGTTTCCCTTATATTTCAAAAATTTTGAAATTCCTGAATGGGCAAGAGAGCAGGAACTAGAGGTATTTAGAGCTTGCGCAACAGGAAAAGTTGATAGAGAATCGTTTATGAATAGTTTCGAAGAAAATGGATACAAAATAAGTAAAGATGGTGATGAACATGATCCACAAGAATATTCATTATCGACTTATATTAAATTTAGAGATGTAAAAAGATTTATGGCAATGGATAGCCGTTATGGAGTTCCATTTGTGATAGCGAAAGGTGTTACAAAACCTGCTCATGGAATATGCTTGGAAACTAAAGAATGGAAACGAAATTTAGGTATAAAATATAAAGGGTCTCATGTGGATTGGTAGTTATATACAGATGCAGAGCCGTATAGATAATTTGAGG
>OGDX01001293.1_pt1 | contig 13444 bp, 7 predicted proteins | sample 1570461 | NCBI WGS metagenome assembly OGDX01 (sample SAMEA2582172, study PRJEB24529) | metagenome
AGATTTTAAGAGAAGAAAAACGGGATACATATCTTAAATGGACAAACAGAAAGCAGAGCGGGAAAATCCGTGCTGCCGGGTAGATTGTCCGAAAGGAGTACTATGGCAGGAACACTAAATGATACACTAGGCAGCAACCGTCTGCATATTGGTGTGTTTGGGAAAACAAACAGCGGGAAATCTTCTTTTATTAACGCCTTCACACATCAGGAAGTCTCCATTGTTGCAGATGTTGCCGGAACGACGACGGATCCGGTCTATAAGCCGATGGAGATCAGTCCGCTTGGTCCCTGTGTGATTATTGACACAGCGGGATTTGATGATGAGACTGAGCTTGGGGAACGCCGTGTGGAGAAAACGAAACTGGCAGCGGAAAAGGCGGATATCGCTGTGATCGTGGTATCTGGCGCGGATGCCTGCAGAGAGGATGCTTCAGAGACGAAAGATGCAAAAGAAAAATTACAACAGTCGTCCGAGAAAAATCAGGAGAACTTACCGGATCTCACAGAAGAATTAAAGTGGTATCAGTTTCTGAAAGAAAAAAATACGCCTGTTTTATTCCTCGTCGGGAAAGCAGATATTGATCCGCATACGGACGAACTTGCTTCTTATATCAAAGAAAAAACAGGAAAACAGGCGCTCACAGTCAGTGCCAAAACGGGGGCAGGGATCGACGCAGTCAGGGAAGAACTCGCCCGCCTTGTGCCGGAAAATTACGGAGATAGGCTGATCACGGGAGATCTCGTCACAGAAGAAGATTTCGTCTTACTGGTCATGCCGCAGGATATCCAGGCGCCGAAAGGACGTCTGATCCTGCCGCAGGTGCAGACATTACGGGAACTTTTGGATAAAAAGTGCCTGGTCATGAGTGTGACAACGGATAAACTATTGCCGGCACTTGCAGCCTTAAAAGAACCGCCGAAACTGATCATCACAGACTCACAGGTATTCGGCTATGTGTATGAGCACAAGCCGAAAGAGAGCATGCTGACCTCATTTTCTGTTTTGTTTGCAGCGTATAAAGGAGATCTTCCTTACTATGTGGAAGGTGCAAAAATGTTAGATTCCCTGACAAATGAATCGCATGTTCTGATCGCAGAATGCTGCAGCCATGCGCCACTGCAGGAAGATATCGGAAGAGTCAAAATCCCGCGCATGTTAAAAAAGCGCGCAGGAGAGAGCATTACCGTAGACATCATGAGTGGAACGGATTTTCCACAGGATTTATCCGGCTATGATCTGATCATCCAGTGCGGTGCATGCATGTTTAACCGCAAATATGTGATGTCGCGGATCGACCGTGCCAAAAAACAGCAGGTTCCGATGACAAATTATGGGGTGACGATCGCACATCTGACCGGAATACTTGATAAAATTTCAATGTAGATAGTTTGTCAGACAGATATATAATAAGAAGATACGATAAGAGAGTGTAAGCCCGCAGAGAACCGGTGATGGTTTCCTGCGAGCTTGTTCAGACTAAAGCAGATACGTTTTCTTACCGATAATAGCTTATATAACTAGAAGTAGTTATGAAAAGAGGAAATAAGAACTTTTACATGTGGGAATGAGGAGCAAAATGAACGATTTTAATTATTATGCACCGACAAAAGTTGTTTTCGGAAAAGGTGCGGAACAAAAAGTTGGAAACCTGATAAAAGAACAGAACTGTAAAAAGGTTCTCATCCATTATGGAAGCGGCAGTGCCAGACGCTCCGGTCTGTTAGACAGGATCGAGGCGATCTTTGATAAAGAGGGGATCACTTACGTCGAATTGGGCGGTGTCGTTCCAAACCCGAGACTTTCTCTGGTGTATGAAGGAATCGCACTCTGTAAAAAAGAAAATGTCGATTTCATCCTTGCCGTCGGCGGCGGAAGTGTCATTGATTCCGCAAAGGCGATCGGATATGGTGTTGCAAATGAAGGAGACGTGTGGGATTTCTTTGATTTTAAACGGAAACCGACTGCATGTCTGCCGATCGGTGTAGTGCTTACGATCGCGGCGGCGGGAAGTGAGATGAGCGGTTCCTGCGTAATAACAAAGGAAGATGGCGGCATGAAGAGAGGATGCACGACCGATTACAGCCGATTAAAGTTTGCTGTTTTAGATCCGGAGCTTACGATGACGCTTCCACCGTATCAGACAGCATGCGGATGCACGGATATCCTGATGCATACGATGGAACGCTATTTCAACCACGGTGAAAACATGGAACTGACGGATGGAATCGGTGAAGCACTGATGCGCACGGTGATCAGAAATGCAAAAATCCTTGTAAAAGAGCCGGAAAATTATGATGCGCGCGCGGAAGTCATGTGGGCGGGAAGTCTTTCCCATAATGGACTGACCGGCTGCGGAACGGATGGTGGTGACTGGGCAACGCACAAATTAGAACACGAGCTTGGTGGAATGTTTGATGTGGCACATGGAGCAGGGCTTGCCGCGATCTGGGGAAGCTGGGCACGCTATGTCTGCGGGGAGCGTATTGAACGATTTGTGCAGTTTGCAGAGCACGTTATGGGTGTGGAGCCGCAGGAGACAGAACAGAAGACGGCAGAGGCAGGCATTGCTGCAATGGAGGATTTTTACCGGGAAATCCATATGCCGACATCATTATCGGAACTTGGCATTGCGCCGACAGAAGAACAGATAAAAGAACTGGCAGAAAAGTGTAATGCGGCAGTCAGAGGCAATCTTGGAAAAGTAAAGCATCTGGATGTGGAAGATATGATCGCAATCTATACGGCAGCAAAATAATATTTTTATAGAAATTCAGGTATAAACACAATAAAAAACAGCATGAGAAAGCCCCTGCAAAACTCGTATCTACAGGTTTTGCAGGGGTTTGTATTCTGTAAAAATTATTTTGCTAAAAGCATCATGATCTGATTGCTGCGCTGTACAAATTTTGCCATAGCGTCAACAGACAGCGGCTGGTTGGAAAGCATTGCAAGATCGTAAAGCTGTTCACAGAACATCGGAACATGCTCGGAATCTTTGTGCTCAAAGATATATTTTACAAGTTCATTGTTTGCGTTCAAGGTCAGGGTCTGATCCGCAGCAAACATGTTCGGATCCATGCCGCCCATGCCGTTCATTGCATACATCTTCATCATATCCTGCATACGTCTGCCTTCCTCGGAAAGCGTGATGACAGAAGCGATATCCGCATTTTTCAGCTTCTCAACTTTGACAGTCAGTTTATCGTTGTTTAAAGCTTTTTTAAACACATCCGTCAGGGTATCTGTCTCAGCCTTTAAGTCCTCAGCGGAAGTCTCGTCCTTTAAGGATTCTGTGACATCTGCATCAATACGCATGAATTTATAATGCTCATTGCGCTGCTCAAGCTGTGAGATGAAGGAAGTATCAATGTTGTGGTCTAAGATGACAGCGTCCATGTTCTGCTCTTTGAACATCTTAATGTACTGACCCTGCTGAAGTTTGTCAGTTACATAGTAGATTACCTTGCGCTTATCTTTTTCCTCAGTATTCTCATCTGCTGCATCGGTGCTTTCCTTTTTGATCGGATTGCCGTCAGCATCTAATACCTCAGCTTCATCTTTGTTTTCGTCTTTCTTTTCTTCCTCTTTGACTAAGAGTTCCGGAAGAGTGAGATATTTGTCATCCAGATTCTTGAACAGGATGTAATCGTTCATCTTGTCACAGAATTTGGTATCTTTCAGACAGCCGAATTTGATGAACGGGCTGATGTCGTCCCAGTATTTCTCGTAATTTTCTTTATCCGTCTTGCACATACCGATCAGCTTGTCAGCTACTTTCTTGGTGATGTACTCGGAGATCTTCTTTACAAAACCATCGTTCTGCAGTGCACTTCTGGATACGTTAAGCGGCAGATCCGGGCAGTCGATCACACCTTTTAAGAGCATTAAGAATTCAGGAATGACTTCCTTGATGTTGTCGGCGATAAATACCTGATTGTTGTAAAGTTTGATGGTTCCCTCGATGGAATCATACTCGGTATTGATCTTCGGGAAGTACAGGATACCCTTTAAGTTGAACGGATAGTCCATATTCAAGTGGATCCAGAACAATGGTTCTTTGTAATCTAAGAATACTTTGCGGTAAAATGCTTTGTATTCTTCGTCGGTGCATTCGTTCGGACTCTTTGCCCAGAGAGGGTTGGTATCGTTTAATGGAACCGGACGCTTTACGATCTTTAATTTATCTTTTGCAGGAGAAACTTCAACAACTTCTTTTTCGCCGTTTTCGTTTTCTTTCTCCTCTGTTTTTGCTTCCTCATGGATCGTCTCAACGACGGTGTCTGTGTCTAATTTATCAGTGGCGTCGATCGTCTCATATTCTGTCTCAGCGTTTGCCTTCTCAAGGAAGATCGGAGTCGGCATGAAAGAGCAGTACTTTTCGATGACTTCTCTTGCACGGTACTCGTTGGAAAATTCAACGGAATCCTCGTTTAAGAAAAGGGTGATCTCTGTACCGACGCCTTCTTTGGTGCCATCAGCCATATCAAATTCAGTACCGCCGTCGCAGGACCAGTGAACAGCCGTTGCACCGTCTTTGTAGGATAATGTATCGATCGTTACCTGATCAGCTACCATGAATGCGGAGTAGAAGCCAAGTCCGAAGTGACCGATGATCTGATCGTCGTTTGCTTTGTCCTTATATTTTTCAATAAAATCAGTTGCACCGGAAAATGCGATCTGGTTGATATATTCCTCAACTTCGTCTGCAGTCATACCAAGACCGTTATCGATGAATTTTAAGGTCTTTTCCTCCGGATTTACGACAACGTGAATTTCCGGTTTGTAGTCTGCCGGTAATGTATATTCGCCCATCATCTCAAGTTTTTTTAATTTCGTGATAGCATCACAGCCGTTACTGATCAGCTCACGGAAGAAGATGTCGTGATCGGAATATAACCATTTTTTGATAATCGGGAACAGATTATCGCTGTTAATTGAAAGATTTCCATGTTTCTCTGCCATATTCAAACACTCCTTTATAATCGTAATAAAATGCAGTGGGCAGATCCGCCTCGCTGCTGCCTGAATCTAATATTATAACTGCAAATTTCAAAAGTCAATAGAAAATCAGCACTCTTTTTTAATGAGTGCTAACAAAAGAAACGGAAATGCCTTAAAACAGGGAAAAACCAGTATTTCTTAAAAAAATATAAATTAAGCAGATAAATAGGATTTTCATTTTGCAGGATTTGTTTTATCATGATAACAGTGAAATTTATTAAGCAGATGAAAAAGATGTTTGCTGGGCAGAAATGGAGATTATTATGACACGCGACAATAACATTCCGGAAATTGATTTTGTGATCACATGGGTAGATGGCAATGATCCGGACTGGCAGAAACAGAAAATGGAGTACAGTATGCAGCCGGATCTGTCGCAGAAACAGGATGACAGAAAAGAGAGATACAGAGACTGGGATCTGCTGAGGTACTGGTTTCGTGGTGTGGAGCGTTTTGCACCATGGGTGCGCAGGATACACTTTGTTACATGGGGGCATCTGCCATCCTGGTTAAATAAAGAACATCCGAAGTTAAATATTGTAAATCATAAAGATTTTATTCCAGAAAAATATCTGCCGACATTTAATTCACATGCCATTGAGTGGAATATGCACAGAATCCCAGGTCTGGCAGAGAATTTTGTATATTTTAATGATGATATGTTTCTGATAAAAAAGGTCAGACCGGAACAGTATTTTAAAAATGATCTTCCGGTGGATATGCTGGCTCTTCAGCCTGATGTGGCAAATACAAAAGATCAGGTCATGCCATATATTTACCTGAATAATACCATGCTTCTGGCAAAATATTTTGACAAACGTGAAAATATGAAAAAACAGCCGGGAGCATATTTCCATCCCGGTTATCCGTTTATGTATTTTATTTATAATATGTTAGAACTGGCGTTCCCGTTGTTTACAGGATTTTACACGGTTCATGGGCCGTCTCCTTTTAAAAAGAGTACTTTTGTGAAAATGTGGGAATTAGAACCGGAGTTGTTAAACGAGGTGTGCAGCCATAAATTCCGTCAGAAAGAGGATGTCAGCCAGTATGTGCTCAGGGAGTATCAGAAACTGACTGGCGGTTTTGTTCCCGGCAATGTAAGAAAACTCTGCCGGTATTATGATGTCTCAAATGATAACAGCAGGATTGTAGCTGATATAGGTCATCAGAAGAGTGGAAGCGTCTGTTTGAATGACAGCAATCAGGAGATTGATTTTGAGTGGGCAAAAGAAGAACTTCATATGGGATTTGCACAGATCTTGAAGGAAAAATCTGCATTTGAAAAGTAAGAGGTGAAAAAAGTGATCGTATTAAAAGCAGATAGCGAATTAAAAATGACATTTGAACGGCTGATAAAGACCATGCATGCAAATGTAAACTGGACAGGTCTTTTTGTGGCACTTGATAATTATCTCATTTTACAGGGGGAAGTGCGCTCCCTGTTTTTTCATTTTGACAGCAGAAAAGTGGCGGAAAATATTGTAGATCTGCCGATCAAAGAAGATGAGATCAAAGATACCGATGAGGCAGCAGTACGGGATGTGATCAATATGATCCTGTATGCATTTGGAAAATGGGGAACGATCCAGGGACTTCGTGTGGAAAAAAATACGGAGCAGCTGAATACTCTTTTCGGGCATGTGCTTGCAGGAATCTATATTGAACCGGAATATACCACGCAGTATTTTCGTTTTTATCATGCAGGAAAGCGTATTACCTATGAAGATGTGATACAGGCGGCACTTGAGGCAAAAGAAGCAGTGCAGAAGGAAGAGGAAGCAGACGAGGAACAGGGACTCTGGCATAAAGTTGAATGGAAGATGGCGCATACTGTTTTTGAGAGAACAGAACTTTCACTGTCAGAAAGAGCAAAAGGCAGGATTGGCAATAACTTTTATAAAGTTGGTTACCGCTGCCCAAAATGCAAAGGAAATCTGCATATGATCATGTATCCGAAAGGAAAAGAGTTTCGAATCGAGACGCCTGAGGGAGTAGTCCTTTTGGCAAAAGCATGTACCTGTGCAGCGTGTCACAGATTTTATACGCCACGCCCATGGAAACTTCTTGGAGACGGCGATATTTATCTGATGGATTTTGAGGAGGATAAAAAGGCATACGAAGATTATCTTGAGCTGATGGGGCGTAACGGCGAGCATGAGGCAAACAGCCGTTATAATGAGTATGAGGACGGCAGAAAGCCGGCGGGTGTCGAGGACGAGCAGCAGCCACTTGAGGAACTGTGCGAGGATCTGCCGGAATATTCAGATGCAGACTTTGAGGAATTATTAAATAAGATAGAAGAGGGATTTTTCCCGGAAAGCAGTATTGCAGCCTGCGAACCTGCCATACAGGAGGAAAAAAAGCGTCGTAAAAAGTTAAAGAGTACGCCTGCATCAGATCAGGACGAAGTCACAGATGATGAAGAAGAGCAGGATGAGAGCAAGAACCGGCACGCAGAAAAACAGCATGGAAATGAAAGCGCGGGTGAAAGTGGATGGAAGCGGAACGAGCACAAAAAGCAATATGAAGATGTACGTCAAAATGAAACGGAAAGCCGCCATGTGAACGCTTCCAGATATGAGAGTGACAGCAGGCAGCCGCACGAAGCTGGGCGGATTGGTGGGGAATCGTCCGATGAAAAATATGCACAGGTAAATGATGCGGAGGCACAGAAAGCCCGTGAAACTTATCAGGCTAAATTTGGAGTCGCAGACCGTATGTCAGAGCGCCAGCTTTCCGAATTAAAACACCAGCTCATGCATGAAACAAGAATTTCGCCCGAAGAGCGGAAACAATACCTGGATATGTTAGAGGAAAAAGAACAGGACAGAAAGCTTGCCGCGTTAAATAAAAAGGCAGAGAACTGCGCAGATAAAAATTATGCCGTGATGCGCCGTGTCTATGACGAGATTGCAGAGGAAAAGCTACCGCAGGAGAAAAAACAGAATCTGCTTTTAAATCTGAAACAGAAAATGCAGACACAGGCAGAGCGGGAAGTCGCAGAGCTGGTTGGGAAAATGCCGCCTAATATGGACAGGGCACGTTACCATGCACTTCGGGAGAAATTAAAAGAATACGAAGGAGTAGATTTAACCCCATATCAGGAACGGTTAGAATCGCAGAAAAATCTTGCCGAACAGCAGGAAATAAAAAATATGATCCGCCAGTCGAGAAAAATCACCAGAGATGATCTGACAGAGCTTAAGGAGCGTCTGAAAGAAAAGGAGTTTGAGCCGGGGCTGGTTTTGCCGTATTTTGAGCAGATCGAGAATAAAATCCGTCAGATGGATGAAAATGAGATCGCAGAAATTACCGGTGATCCGGCACACATGTCCTTTGATGAGGGAATGGATGCGTATCAGAAGATTGCAGAAGGACCATATTTACCGGATTTAAAGGATAATGCATTAGAACTTTTAAGCAGGCGTCTTTCCAAGATCAAGACGGATGAGTGTGAACAGCTTGTAAATAAGCTGAAAAATGAACTGGAAGAGGCGGGAATCACAGAAAGCCAGAAACATTATTTTTACCCGGCGAGAAAAGTGCTGTTAAAGCAGGCAGCGCCGCAGGAAACAGAGGTTATCGATTATGCCATGGCATCCTATGCCGCAGGAAACGGTCTGTTTGAATATCCGATTTTTGTGGTGGACACATCGAGAAACAACAGTGGAAAAGAGGGGATTATCCTGACACCGGAACATCTATATTACAGCACACTGATGACATCTTACCGTATTGATGTTCCGTCCATAGATGAGATCACTGCATCCACAGGACTTTTAAACCGTGGTGTGTATGTGACAGAGAAAAATGGGAAAAAGACGAAAATTCCATATGCGGTAGAAAATAAGCAGCTCACGGCATATGCCGGGGTATTGAATGAATTTATTCATTATTTACAGGAAAAACCGGATTCGCGAAATATTTCTTATCTGGCGAAAGAAAAACATGATACGATCTGCTGCTTCCGCTGTGGTTATGTATATAAGGGAGGAAATATCTGTCCAAAATGTGGATTTAAAAACAATGCTTAGAAAATATTAAGAATTATTAAAAATGTATAAAAATGCTTCTTATTTTTGAAAGATATGATATAATGTTACCATACATATTGTTATTTAATTAACAAAATATGTGATGGTTATATAAAAGTTGCACACAGTAAATGACACAAAAAATACAGGCATGTGTATGTGTCAGGGGGCGGCCTTTTGATGGCGGCAGATTGGAGGAAAGATGGCAAGATTTACATTACCACGCGATTTGTATCACGGAAAAGGGGCATTGGAAGCATTAAAGACGTTTGAAGGCAAAAAGGCGATTATCTGCGTAGGCGGTGGTTCCATGAAACGTTTCGGTTTTCTTGACCGCGCAAAACAGTATCTGGAAGAAGCCGGCATGGAAGTACAGCTTTTTGAAGGAATTGAGCCGGATCCATCGGTGGAGACCGTAATGAAGGGCGCAAAGGCGATGGAAGAGTTTGGTCCGGACTGGATCGTTGCGATCGGAGGAGGTTCGCCGATCGATGCGGCAAAGGCTATGTGGATCAAATACGAATATCCGGATATTACATTTGAGGATATGTGCAAGGTGTTTGGTATTCCAAAACTTCGTAAGAAAGCGCATTTCTGTGCGATTTCCTCAACTTCGGGAACTGCAACAGAGGTAACTGCATTTTCCATCATCACCGATTATGAGAAAGGTATCAAATATCCGATCGCTGACTTTGAGATCACACCGGATGTTGCAATCGTTGATCCGGAACTTGCAGAGACAATGCCACAGAAACTGGTAGCACATACCGGAATGGATGCGATGACACATGCAATCGAGGCATATGTATCGACAGCGAACTGTGATTTCACAGATCCGCTTGCCCTGCATGCAATCAAGATGATCCAGCGTGATCTGGTAGGATCTTATAACGGGGATATGGAAAAGAGAGATAACATGCATAATGCACAGTGTCTTGCCGGTATGGCATTTTCCAATGCACTGCTTGGTATCGTACATTCCATGGCACATAAGACCGGTGCTGCATTTGCGGATTACGGCGCACATATCATCCACGGTGCAGCCAACGCAATGTATCTGCCGAAAGTGATCGCATTTAACGCCAAAGATGAAACTGCAAAGAAACGTTATGGTGAGATCGCAGATTTCATGGGACTTGGCGGCGATTCATTAGACGAGAAAGTGGAACTTCTGATCAAATACCTGCGTGGTATGAATGATGATTTGAAGATCCCGCACTGCATTAAGAATTATGGTGCAGACAGTTATCCGACCGAGCAGGGCTTTGTACCGGAAGAAGTGTTCTTAGAGAGACTGCCGGAGATCGCAGCCAATGCGATCTTAGATGCATGTACCGGATCAAACCCGAGACAGCCGAGTCAGGAGGAGATGGAAAAGCTGTTGAAATGCTGTTACTATGACACGGAAGTAGATTTCTAGGATTTTTCGAAGCGGAGAATAAAAAGAAAAAGACAGACGGATTATTCCTGTTGGGTGGGAATGATCCGTCTGTTTTGCATTCATAGGAAATTACGTCCTATGAATGCAAACGCCCTCCGGACGGGATGTGCACCTCGCGGAGGAGAAGAAAAATATTTTTGAAGTATGTACAGGCAGATAGTCTGCGGAGACATGATAGAAATGATTTCGCAAACAATTGAAAATAGTCGTATTGCGGTTATAATATAGAAAAGGTAATGTAACATAGCGGTACAAATGAAGGAGGAGTTTTAGTTTATGAAAGGAGGGACGAAAAAAGCTTTTACGGCATTGCTGGCTGCGACTGTTTTGGTTGGTGGGATGCCGGTAAATATGCAGGCGAATGTGATTGCAGAGACAGAAAAAACGGAATCGGCATCAGAGAAAGTAAATGAAAAATATGCGGATACGGAAGAACTGGATCTGATGGATCGTGAACGTCAGGAGACACAGGCAGGCGAACAGGAGAAACGGGAGAATACGGAGCAGCCAGAGTCGGAAGAAACAGAACAGCCAGACACAGAAGAACAGTCAGAGGAGACAGAGCAGCCAGACACAGAAGAACAGCCGGAGGAGACAGAGCAGCCAGACACAGAAACAGAACTGCCGGAAATGGAAGAAGAAACAGAAGAACGGGAAGAAACTTCAATCAAGGGGGACGCAAGTGAAGAGCAGATTGCAGCGGAACAGAAGGCCTGGACTCTGATTAATAAATATGCAGACCCGGATTACTTTTTAACAGATCCTGAAAGGAATGCTATAACAGATGCCCAGTTTGAGGAATTAAGACAGGCTGCATTACAGGCTGTAGCCGGGTGTACTACACAGTATGAGAAAATAAAAGCGATTATGGCATTTGTTGCGGACAGAACTTATTATGATTATTATGCCTATTATAATAATAAGCCAAGTTATTGGTCACCGTATGAGGTGTACGAGCAAAAGCGTGCTATGTGTTCGGGTTATGCAAGCCTTATGAGAACATTGTGCATTTCCATTGGAATTCCGTGCATGGATTTAGAGGGGCATGCCCATGAATACAATGCTGTTTATGACAGTGAAAATGGAAAATGGGTTTTTGCAGATGCTACATGGTGCAGTAGCAACTCTTATACCGTAGATAAAGAATGGGAGTATCATGGGTATTCTTACAGGTGTTTTGATCTGACACCGGAAGAAATTGCAGAATTATCAAGTCATCAGATATATCGGATTGATGGTTTGCTGAAAGATGGGTTGTATTACAGTCTGATTCCTTCTAAGTGGCTCAGAGGAGACTGGTATTTCGAACTGGCTGCCGTAAAAAATAAAAATATCCGTCAGGCAAAGTGTGCCGGATTTGAAGATATTGACGTGCTGGAAGTGAATGATGGAGCGGGTGTGTTTGCAGACTGCACGCTGTTGGAAGAAGCAGATTTGTCCCAGACAGGGATAACGGAATTGGAAGGAACATTTGAGGGGTGCAGTGCATTGGAAACGGTGAAATTGCCAGAGAATATAACGAAAATTGGATTTGGCACATTTACAGGCTGCAGTTCACTGGAGAAAATGGATTTATCCCAGACTTTGGTTACAGAAATAGGCGGTAGTGCATTTTCTGCCTGCAGTGGATTAAAAACCGTGAAATTCCCCAAAACATTAACGGCGATTGACAGTTATGCTTTTTTATCCTGTAAAAATTTAACGGGGGAACTTGATCTTTCCCAGACCGCGGTAAAAACAATTGGAATCTGTGCGTTTTATAAGGACGGCGGCGTGCTTGGGAAGATAAGGCTGCCAAAGACGATTACAGAGATTGGCAGCGAAGCATTTTCCTGGGAAACGACAGACGGACCTGAAAAAATATATGTAATAACCAGTCTCTCCAAAGATAAAATCAATGCAGAAGCATTTAAGAGGAATGTCCCGGTTGTCGTGTGTCCATATCTTTATACAATAAAATTTGATGGAAATGGTGCAGCAAAAGGGAAAATGAGTGAGAAAGCATGTGCGGCGGGTCAGAAGGAAAAACTTTCAAAAAATAAGTTTGAAAAGAAAGGATATACATTTGCAGGCTGGAATACGCAGCCAGATGGGAAGGGAACCTTTTATGAGGAAAATGCCTATGTAAAAAATCTGACAAAAAAAGCAGATGAGGTCGTAACTTTATATGCCCAGTGGAAAGCAGCACAGTATCAGATTACATATAACCTGAATGGAGGCAAAAATAATAAGAAGAATCCCAAAACATATAAAATCACTTCAAAGACGATAAAACTTTCAAATCCGTCAAAAAAAGGGTATGTGTTTAAAGGATGGTATTGTGATAAAAAATGTACCAAAAAGGTAACCTCTATTAAAAAGGGCAGTACCGGAAAAGTAACACTGTATGCAAAATGGGCAAAGGAAAAGTACACCATTACCTACAAATTAAACGGAGGCAAAAATAATAAGAAAAATCCGAAAACATATACCATTACTTCAAAGATGATAAAACTGGCAGCACCAACAAGAAAAGGGTATGTGTTTAAAGGATGGTACCGTGATAAAAAATGTACCAGAAAGGTAACCTCTATTAAGAAAGGCAGCACGGGGAAAATCACACTGTATGCAAAATGGAAAAATAAATAAACAAATCCAAAATGTTCCACATAACGGAACAAAGTTTTACATTGTGAAAATGTTACAAAAAAACAGGGAAAAACAGTAAAAAAAATGTTGCTATTTAGACAAAATATGTTAGAATAAATATGTGCGTTTTAGAAAGGCACATAACATGGCTTGATTATGGAAACAAATACGGTGTCCATAATTACATAGTAATTTATTTTAGGAGGAATTATCAAAATGGCAAACAAATGGGTGTATATGTTTAGCGAAGGCGACATGACCATGCGTAACCTGCTTGGCGGTAAAGGTGCCAACCTTGCAGAGATGACAAGCATCGGACTTCCTGTACCACAGG
>OGDX01001302.1_pt1 | contig 13369 bp, 10 predicted proteins | sample 1570461 | NCBI WGS metagenome assembly OGDX01 (sample SAMEA2582172, study PRJEB24529) | metagenome
GAAAGGATGGCCTTTTTGCGTTATGATTCTCGTGAAAACGGTAGGCCCGGTAAGCGCAGCGCCACCGGGCAAAAAGATCTGATTAATGAATCACCTGCGACAGGAATGCTCGCGTACGTTCTGACTTCGGATGCGCAAAGAACTCATCTGGCGGCGCCTGCTCAACAATCTCCCCACGATCCATAAAGATCACCCGGTCAGCCACGGTTCGCGCGAACCCCATCTCATGCGTGACACACAGCATGGTCATGCCGGATTGTGCCAGTCCAATCATGGTATCCAGAACCTCCTTCACCATTTCCGGATCGAGGGCTGATGTCGGTTCATCAAACAGCATAATTTTCGGTTTCATACACAGTGAACGGGCGATAGCCACACGCTGCTGCTGTCCACCCGATATCTGACCAGGAAACTTATTGGCATGCTCTGCGATACGTACACGCTCCAGATAGTGCATTGCCAACGCCTCGGCTTCCTTTTTCGGCATCTTTCGTACCCAAATCGGTGCGAGCGTACAGTTCTGCAGAACGGTCAGGTGCGGAAAAAGATTAAAGTGCTGAAATACCATTCCCACTTCCTGACGCACGCGTTCGATATTGCGGATATCTTCATTCAGCTCGATACCATCAACCACGATGCGTCCTTGCTGATGCTCTTCAAGGTGGTTAATACAGCGAATGGTTGTGGATTTCCCGGAGCCGGACGGGCCGCACAGGACGATGCGCTCTCCCTGCTTGACCTTAAGATTAATATCCTTCAGGACATGAAACTGTCCGTACCATTTGTTCACGTCTTCCAGCGTAATCATCGCGTCGGCGGGTGTCATAGTTATTTGGCTCATATTTTCCTCAGTGCGGTGTACGCCCGGTGTTAAAGCGCTTTTCCAGATGCTGGCTGTAGCGCGACATGCTAAAACAAAAGATCCAGTAGATCAGGGCAGCAAAGACATATCCTTCGGTGGACATGCCCAGCCAGACAGGGTCAACGGTAGCCTGTTGCACGCTGCTAAAGAGATCGAACAATCCGATGATGATCACCAGGCTGGTATCCTTGAAGAGGGCAATGATCGTGTTGACCAGGCCCGGAATGACCAGCTTGAGTGCCTGGGGAAGAATGACCAGCCCCTGGGTTTTCCAGTAGCCGAGCGCCAGTGATTCCGCCGCTTCGTACTGGCCTTTAGGCAACGCCTGCAGACCACCGCGCACAACTTCAGCGACATAGGCGGACTGGAAGAGAATCACCCCGACCAGGGCACGGATCAGTTTGTCGATCGTTGTTCCTTCTGCCATAAATAGCGGCAGCATGACCGATGACATAAACAGAACGGTGATAAGCGGTACGCCGCGCCAGAACTCAATGAAGATAACGGAGAGCACGCGAACGATCGGCATTTTTGAACGCCGTCCGAGGGCAAGTAAAATCCCCCACGGCAGAGCACCGGCTATCCCCACTGACGCGATAATCAACGTCAGCGTCAGCCCACCCCACTGGCGTGTTTCAACGCGTTCCAGCCCCAGAAAACCGCCATACAAAAGCACCCAGACAATAATTGGATAAACCACCGCCCAGACGGCAATATAGCGTCCACGGTGAGGCAGCTTTTTCCAGAACATGACTGCGACAGAGAGCAGACCGATAACCAGCGCCAGATTAATCCGCCAGCGCTGTTCATGCGGATACAATCCATACATGAACTGACCGAAACGTTCATGAATAAACACCCAGCAGGCACCGGCTTTTGTACAGTCAGCTCGGGTTGAACCGACCCAGTTGGCCTGTAAAAACGCCCAGTTCAGCAGGGGAGGAATCAATTCCCACATGAGCCACAGGCAGACAATCGTCAGCAGGCTGTTACTCCAGCTGGAGAACAGATTCTTTCGCGCCCAGAGAATGAAACGTCCACCTGTCGAGTTGGCAGGGCGCGAGGCGTGCGACAGTATCGCTTTTGTCATCATAGATCCTTAGCGCTCGACCAGTGCTATACGACGGTTATAGAGGTTCATCAGCAGTGAAATTACCAGGCTGATGATGAGATAGACAGACATGGTGATGGCTATGGTTTCAATGGCTTGTCCGGTCTGGTTAAGCACGGTTCCGGCGAAGAGTGACACCATATCCGGGTAACCAATAGCGGCGGCCAGCGACGAGTTTTTGACGATGTTAAGATACTGGCTGGTCAGAGGCGGAATGATGACCCGCAACGCCTGCGGAATAATAACCTGGCGAAGCGTCACCGTATGCGGTAATCCTAATGAGCGTGCCGCTTCGTGTTGCCCGTGCGGGACGGCCTGGATCCCGGCACGAATAATCTCAGCGATAAAGGCTGAGGTATAAATCGATAGCGCCAATGTCAGGGCCGCCAGTTCAGGAATTAACACCATTCCCCCCTGGAAGTTAAAGCCTCGCAGATGGGGAACATCCCAGTGCAACGCGGCACCAAACAGCCAGTGTGCCACTAGCGGCAGGCTAACGATCAGGATGACTGCGGTGGGCCAGGTTCTACGAAGCTGACCGGTTTTGATCTGATGCTTGCGGTTAAAACGGAATACCCCAGCGGAGAGGGCAAGCGCTATCACAATCGCGCCGATGAAAGCGTACAGTCCTTCGCCCGGCTGAGGAGAAGGAATGGACAACCCACGGTTACTCAGGAAAAACAGCTCAAACGCGTCGACGGCCTGACGGGGACCAGGAAGGTTACGCAGTACGGCGAAATACCAGAAGAAGATCTGCAGCAGCGGGGGGATATTGCGGAACGTCTCGATATAAACCGTCGACAGCTTCCGCAGGAGCCAGTTTTCAGAAAGACGCGCCAGGCCAATAAAGAAGCCCAGTATCGACGCGAAGACGATACAAAGCGCCGATACCAGCAGCGTATTCAGTAAACCGACCACGAATACGCGTCCGTACGTGTCACCTTCCTGGTAATCAATAAGATGCTGAACAATGCCAAAGCCCGCGCTGCGATCCAAAAACGCAAAACCGGAGGTAATGCCGCGATTGTTCAGGTTGGTGATGGTGTTGTGGATGAGATACACGGCGATGAGAACAACCGCAACAATAGCAATAATCTGGAATAGCCAGGCGCGGACCGCGGGATGAGAAAAGGATAGCGATCCTTTTACGGCTGAGCGGCGATGGGACATAAAGAAACCTCAGTAACCATGACTCTGGAGTGGGCACTGCATGAGCAGTGCCCGTTACAGCTATGACTTAACGTACTGGTGGCGCGTACTGAATACCGCCGTTGTTCCAGAGATTGTTCTGGCCGCGTTTAATCTTCAGCGGGCTTTCCGATCCCACGTTGCGTTCAAAGATCTCCGAGTAGTTGCCCACCTGTTTGATGATGTTGTAAGCCCATTTATTATCCAGCTTCAGATCTTTGCCGAAATCACCTTCTTTACCGAGCAGGTGCGCCATATCCGGGTTAGATGGATTAGCCGCTTTCTCATCCACGTTTTTCGAGTTGATGCCCATCTCTTCTGCATTCAGCATGGCAAACAGCGTCCAGCGAACAATGGAGAACCAGTCTTCATCGCCGCGACGAACGACAGGGCCGAGAGGTTCTTTGGAGATCACTTCAGGCAGGACAATCCACTCTGCCGGATTGCTCAGCTTAATGCGTAAGGCATACAGCTGTGACTGGTCAGAGGCCAGCGTGTCGCAACGGCCGGATTCCAGCGCTTTAGCCGACTCATCCGAGCGGTCGAATGTCACTGGCGTGTATTTCATGTTATTTGCTTTGAAATAATCGGCGACGTTCAGCTCGGTATCGGTGCCCGCCTGAATACAAACGGTCGCACCATCCAGCTCTTTGGCGCTTTTCAGGCCTGCTTTATTGTGGGTCAGGAAGCCGATCCCGTCATAATAGGTCACGCCCGTAAATGACATCCCCATACCCGCGTCGCGGGAGGAGGTCCAGGTGGTATTACGGGAGAGCATGTCAACCTCGCCGGACTGCAGTGCCGTAAAGCGTTCTTTTGCCGTCAGCGGGGTATATTTTACCTTGCTGTCATCGCCAAAAACGGCGGCGGCAACACCGCGGCAGACATCTACATCAATACCGGTAAATTTGCCGTTCGCATCGGCATAAGAGAAGCCAGGCAAACCGTCACTGATACCACATTGAACAAAACCTTTCTTTTTAACGGCATCCAGTGTCGTTCCCGCATGGGCTTGACCGGCTACGGCAAACATCATGCCTGCAGCGGCCAGGCTGGCTATCATCGTCTTTTTCATAATGCTTCCTGTGTGGCGAAATTTATCGTTATAGAGGCGTTTTTAAACGCTTTACCTGTCTGTGGCTTTGGCCAACGTTTATAAAGCAAACGTAATGCCAGTTTTGCGTTCGGCAAAATAAGAGATGAGTGAACGCTTAATGCTGAGTGTAGACAGGCTTAAATAAAACGAGCGCCCTGAAACGGTGCGAAATTACAACCTGCGCCACAAATTGGAGCAAAAGTTCTGAGTCGCGCCAGAAAAAAGAAGAGATAGTTTCCAGAGTGAATATTGGCAGGATATTCAATAATATTAATGTGTGAAAATCATCACAATAGAACAGGTAATTTAAAAAAGTGTACGAAAAAGATGTGACTGGCTTCAGGCTGAAATGAAAGGCACGAATAAATACGGGGCTATTTTTTTACTTCTTTGAAAATAGTGCACTGATTAAAAGCAAAAGCGCGGCCAGAGCCGCGCTTTCTTAACTGATGTTACTTCGTCAGGGCAACAATACCCAGCGTCAAGCCCGCCACTGCGGCAGCGCCGCCAGCGATCGCACCTGCTGTTTCCCAGTTGTCCTGGGTGGTGCCTTTCATACAGGTATTGGTATGAACCAGTCGGCCCTGGTCGTCGTAAACCGGTACACATGGAGAGTCGTGCGCGCAACCAGCAAGCAGCGCAGCGAGTAGTGCAACGGAAATGAATCTTTTCATGATGTTACCTCAGTATTATTTCTCGTCCGCTATAAAGCCAGGAGGGCAATTAACGAACTGGAGGTTATTTTACCACCGGGGTAAGTCCGCGTTACACGAGGAATAATCTCAAATTATATAGTTTGTAAAAATCGTGGAGAAAAATCAATTTCCGGACGAATTAATGGAGACATTATGAAGGGGTAAGAGAGTGTTTTTACTTAATGCAAATCACTGTATTTTTAACATGGCTTTTGCTTAATGCCTAATTCATTGTTTATGTTAAAAATAAAAAAGGCACCAGAGGTGCCTTTTTAGGGAAATGTTAATCTTTATGGAGGGTAAAGCGTCGACGAACAACCACAAAGAAGACGGGCACGAAGAAAATCGCCAGAAGCGTTGCGGAAAGCATTCCCCCCATCACACCCGTACCGACGGCGTTTTGCGCACCGCTCCCGGCTCCGGTACTGATCACCAGCGGCATGACGCCAAGGATAAAGGCCAGGGAGGTCATCAGGATCGGTCGAAGGCGCATCCTTGACGCTTCAAGCGTAGCTTCAATGATGCCTTTACCTTCTTTCTCCATCAGGTCTTTAGCAAATTCGACGATCAGGATGGCGTTTTTCGCCGACAGACCAATTGTGGTCAGCAGGCCGACCTGGAAATAGACGTCATTGTTTAACCCGCGCAGCGAGGCTGCGAGAAGGGCCCCGATGACCCCCAACGGCACAACCAGCATAACGGAGAACGGAATGGACCAGCTTTCATACAGCGCTGCCAGACACAGGAACACCACGATCAGTGAAATGGCGTACAGTGCAGGCGCCTGGTTACCCGAAAGTCGCTCCTGGTAAGACATTCCCGTCCAGTCATAACCGATGCCGGAAGGCAATTTTGCCGCGAGGCTTTCCATCATAGCCATGGCCTCACCGGTACTTTTACCCGGGGCTGATTCGCCGAGGATCTCCATCGAAGGCATTCCGTTGTAGCGCTCCAGACGAGGTGAACCATAAACCCAGTGAGCGTTGCTAAAGGCTGAGAACGGCACCATTTCCCCGTTCGCGCTGCGCACATAAAGGTTGTTAATATCCCCTGGCAACATACGGAATTTCGCGTCGGCCTGTACATAGACTTTTTTCACGCGGCCATGATCGATAAAGTCATTCACATAGGTGCCCCCTAAGGCCGTCGAAATCGTCTGATTGACGTCAGAAAGACTGACGCCCAGCGCCTGTGCTTTCTCCTGATCGACATCCAGCTTAAACTGAGGCGTATCTTCAAGACCGTTAGGACGCACGCGCACCAGCAGATCAGGGTGCTCTTTCACCATGCCGAGCAGCTGGTTACGCGCCTGCGTCAGCTGGGTATGCCCCAGGTTTGCCTGATCGATAAGTTCAAAGTCGAAGCCCGTTGCGGTACCTAACTCAATAATAGCGGGCAGGTTAAACGGGAATACAAGGCCGTCTTTAATCTGACTGAAAGCTTTTGTCGCGCGACCCACAATGGCTTCAACGCCATTTTCCGCCCCAGGACGCTCTTCCCAGGGCTTCAGGCTGATGAAGGCAATACCGGAGTTCTGACCCTGGCCGCTAAAGCTAAAGCCGTTTACGGTAAAGACGGATTCAACATTTGCTTTCTCTTTGTTCAGGTAGTAGTCCTGAACCTGGTCGAGAACCTGCTGAGTACGCGTCTGGGTTGCCCCCGCCGGGAGCTGAACCATTGTCATAAACACCCCCTGATCCTCTTCGGGGAGGAAGGAGGTCGGTAAGCGCAGGAAGAGCACCGCCATTCCACCGACAATAATGACGTACACCAACAGATAGCGTCCGGTCTTGCGCAAGATACCGCTCACGCTGTTACTGTAGTGCTCAACGCTCTTATCAAAGAGCGCATTAAACCAGCCGAAGAAGCCCCCTTTTTTCTCATGATGATCGGCTGAAACAGGCTTAAGCAACGTTGCACAGAGCGCTGGCGTCAGGATTAGCGCAACCAGTACTGACAATGCCATAGCGGAAACGATGGTCAGCGAGAACTGGCGATAGATCGCCCCCGTCGAGCCGCCAAAAAAGGCCATCGGGATAAAGACCGCCGAGAGCACCATGGCGATCCCCACCAGTGCTCCCTGGATCTGTCCCATCGATTTCTGCGTAGCCTCTTTCGGCGGCAGCTTGTCCTCGACCATGACGCGTTCAACGTTCTCAACGACCACGATAGCGTCATCAACCAGCAGACCTATCGCCAGCACCATGCCGAACATTGTCAGGGTATTGATGGAGAAACCGAACGCCGCCAGAACCGCGAAGGTACCCAGCAGAACGACCGGAACCGCGATAGTCGGGATGAGCGTTGCCCGCAGGTTTTGCAGGAACAGGTACATAACCAGGAAGACGAGAATAATCGCTTCAAACAGGGTCTTCACCACTTCGTGGATGGAGATTTTCACAAACGGTGTGGTGTCATAGGGGTAGACGACTTTTAGCCCCTGCGGGAAGAACGGCTGCAGTTGTGCCAGCTTGCTCTTGATGGCTGCCGCTGTATCCAGCGCATTTGCCCCGGTTGCCAGCTTAATCCCCAGGCCGGTTGCCGCCTGCCCGTTGATTTTTGTCACCATGTTGTAGTTTTCGCCACCCAGCTCAATGCGAGCCACATCCTTCAGATGCACCATCGAGCCGTCCTGGTTCACCTTGAGCGTCACGCGGCCAAACTCTTCCGGTGATTTCAGGCGGGTTTGCGCGATGATCGAGGCATTCAGCTGCTGTCCTGGGATGGATGGCGTCCCGCCCAACTGGCCTGCCGCTATCTGGTCGTTCTGCGTTTTCAGCTGGTTGATAATATCCAGCGGCGTCAGCTGGTATTTGTTCATCGCATTGCTGTCGAGCCAGATACGCATCGCATATTGGGCGCCGAACAGCTGCACGTCACCGACACCAGACGTTCGGCTGATGGCATCTTTGACGTTCGAGGCAACATAGTCGGAGATGTCATTCTGCGTGAGGTTTTTGTTGTCTGAAACAAAACCGGCGACCAGCAGGAAGCTACTGCTGGACTTCTCAACGCCAATCCCTTGCTGCTGCACCTCTTGCGGCAGCAGCGGCATGGCGAGCTGCAGCTTGTTCTGCACCTGCACCTGGGCGATGTCTGGATCGGTTCCGGACTCGAAGGTCAGGGTGATGGTGACGTTACCCGCTGAATCGCTGGTGGAGGACATATACATCAGGTTATCGATACCGTTCATGTTCTGTTCGATAACCTGGGTCACGGTATCCTGCACCGTTTGAGCATCTGCTCCCGGGTAGGTCGCGGATATCGCCACGGCGGGAGGCGCAATGGTCGGATACTGTGCGACGGGAAGTTTGAGAATGGCCAGCCCACCAGCAATCATCAAAATGATGGCAAGTACCCAGGCGAAAACCGGTCTCTGAATAAAGAAATTAGCCATGTCGTCGTCCCTTAACTGGCTGGAGCGGTGGTGGTATCAGGCGTAGCGACGACGGTTACGCCCGGTCTGACCTTTTGTAGCCCGCTGACAATCACGCGGTCACCGTTTTTCAGCCCTTCCGTCACCAGCCAGCGGTCGCCAATCGCCTGAGGCGCAACGACGGTGCGAGACTCAACCTGGTTTTTATCGTTCACCACCATCACGGTGGCATCGCCTCGCGGCGTACGAGTCACGCCTTGTTGGGGAACCAGAATCGCATCCGGCTGCGTACCTTCATCAATCCGGGCGCGAACGAACATACCCGGTAACAGCAGATGTTGAGGATTCGGGAAAATGGCGCGCAGGGTAATCGAGCCGGTACTTTGATCCACCGTGACGTCTGAGAACTGCAATGTGCCTTTCAGCGGATAGGGCTGCCCGTTCTCCATCAGTAGCTCAACGCTGCTGGCGGTATCGCCTTTTTGCAGGCTCGTCTGCTTCAGGCGCAAAAAATCATTACTGGACTGGGTGACATCGACATACATCGGATCAAGCTGCTGAACCGTTGCCAGCGCCGCTGCCTGCCCATTGGTGACCAGTGCCCCTTCCGTTACGCTGGATTTGCCGATGCGACCATCAACGGGCGATGTCACTTTGGTATAGGCACGGCTGACGCGCGCGCTTTCAACGCCCGCTTTGGCGGCGACGACGCTGGCGTCTGCCTGCTGGGCCGTGGCCACGGCCTGGTCATACTCCTGCTTGCTGACATACTGTGTACCGACCAGCGGGAGATAACGTTTCACCGTCAGGTGAGCAATATTGGCTGCCGCCTGGGCCTTCGCCAGCTCGCCTTTGGCGTTGTCGTAAGCCGCCTGATAGGTTGCAGGATCAATCTGGTAAAGCGAATCTCCAGCTTTTACATCGCTGCCCTCCGTGAAGTTGCGACGCAGGATAATACCGCTAACCTGCGGACGAACCTCTGCAACGCGGAACGCATCTGTTCTGCCCGGGAGTTCAGTGGTGACAGCCAGCGGTGCGCTTTTCACAATATGCACACTGACCTGGGGAGCCTGCGGATGTTGTTGTTGGTTTTCCTGGCCATCGCATCCTGAGAGCAGCACAGCGCAGACAATGAAACCGGCTAAGGGTAAGCGTCTGAAATGATTCGTCATTACTGTTCCTTTAAATACCCGGTAACCGATATTTAGCGTGAATCGGTAGCAGGGGCAGCGGGATAAAAAAATAAAATGTAGCTGCGTATAATAATGAGGGTATTTAATGTTTTTTAATTTATAAGTGCGAATGGCAAGGTCTGAGCAGAAAAATCAGAATCAGACTCGGTTTATTTCTCTGTCTTCTTCCGGCAAGCTAATCAGTTAAATAGCGCTTAATGTGCCTCATTTATTCATGGCATGAATTTAAACTTAAATATGTATTTAGCTAAACTATAAATTAAGAAGATTGACTTTTTTTGTGCAAAACTAAAACGGGAATTGGTGAATACTTTCGTTCTCCTGACCTGTGTTACGTATAAACTTTGTGAGTAGCGAGTCGTTGTCTATGGCGCGGAAAAAGAAAGAAGAAGCTCAACAAACCCGGCAGCAGTTGATTGAGGCGGCTATCGGGCAGTTTGCGACGCGTGGCGTAGCCAACACCACGCTGACGGACATCGCGGATGCTGCAAATGTGACGCGCGGTGCAATCTATTGGCACTTCACCAGTAAAGCTGAAATATTTAATGCCATCTGGGAGCAGCAATTACCGCTTCGCGACATTATTCGCGACAGGCTTTCCCTTTCCGAAGGTGATGATCCATTGTTAATACTTCGTGAGCAATTTATTACTGCGTTGCAGTATATTGCGCGTGAGCCTCGACAATGTGCACTTTTACAAATTCTGTATCATAAATGTGAATTTAGCAGTGACATGATTTCAGAGAGAGACATCAGAAAACGGATTGGATTCAATTATGACACGCTGCGTGCCTCGCTGGAGGCCTGTATTTCACGTAACATCATTTCGCCAAAGGTAAATGTTGATCTGACCTTGATCGTATTCCACGGATTTTTTAGCGGAATAATTAAAAACTGGTTAATGAATAACGAAAGTTTCAATCTTTATCAGCAGGCGCCCGCCCTGGTCGATAGCATTCTGGCGACACTCCCTGTCATTCGCGTATCGCCTCATGATGATGCTTACAGCCCTGCGCCAGGTAGCATCTCCCCTCGCGCACAAAGCGCCTCTATGGTTTGCGCGCTGACGGGTTTACCTAACAGATAACCCTGAAGGGTGTTGCAGCCCAACTCGGTCAAAAAGGCCTGCTGTGCTTCGGTTTCTACGCCTTCAGCCACGACTTTCAGATTGAGTGTTTTGGCGAGGGCTACAATCGCGGAGACAATGGTGGCATCCTCGCTTTCTCCGCTGAGCTCTTTCACGAACGCCCTGTCGATTTTCAATTCACAGGCAGGTAAGCGCTTGAGGTACAGCAGGCTTGAATAGCCGGTGCCAAAATCATCAATGGAGGCCTTTACGCCCGCTTCCGTCAGCTCTGTCAGCACCCGTACACTTTCATCCGGGTTGCTCATTGCCGTGGTTTCCGTTACCTCCAGGATCAACATTTCTGGTGGCACATGATGAAGTGCCAGGCAGTTGAGAACCGTGTTGACCAGCGAAGGCTGTTCAAACTGCAGCGTCGACAGGTTTACCGCCATTGACCAGCTTTGATGTCCCTGAAGATGCCATTCACGCAGCTGGCGACAGGCTTCATTAATTACCCAGTTGCCGATAGGGATAATCAGCCCCGTTTTTTCCGCCAGCGGCAGGAAAAGGTCCGGGGTCAGTAACCCCTGCTTAGGATGCTGCCAGCGCAATAACGCCTCAAATCCAAGGAGAGGGCCGGCGGGGGCGTGAAATTTTGGTTGATACAGCAGGCGGAGCTCATTGCGATCGATCGCCATCCACAGATCGTTCATTAACTGAAGGTGGGTCTGCGCCAGCGTATTCATCGAGGGCTGGAAAAAGTGGTAACCGTTCCGGCCCATATGCTTAGTATGGTACATCGCCGCATCGGCGTTAAACATGAGCTCACGTTCGGTTTTGCCGTCGGGAGGATACAGCGCGATCCCAATGCTGAGGGTGACCATCAGTTCATAGTGCTCGAGGTTGAACGGGCTATCGATCGCGCGCACCAGCGAATTCGCCAGCGATGCCGCATCGTCCGGGCCTTCCCCCTCAGCCAGCAGAACAAACTCATCACCGCCGATACGTGCCAGGGTGAACTGGCCCTTCAGGAGATGCAGCAGGCGCTCCGTTACGGCAATCAGCAGCTTGTCACCGACATCATGGCCGTAAGCGTCATTGATGGCTTTAAAGCCGTCGAGATCCATGAACATCAGGGCAAAATGGGTTCCCTCGCGATCGGCTTTGCTGATGGCCTGATCGAGTCGGTCTTCCAGCAGGATACGGTTGGGCAGACGCGTCAGGGTATCGTGCAGGGCCAGCTGTGCGAGTTCCCGGTTAGCTTCTGCAAGGGGCGAGGCCAGAAGGGCGGTACGCGCCTGAAGGCGGGCGTCCAGCATTGATACCAACAGGGTAATCCCAAGAATAGAGAGCGCGACAACGCTCACCAGCACCGCCAGCCAGCTCCCGTTAATACCCTCATGGTGAACCATTGTGGACATCGGAAACTGTGCGGCTTTCATCCCGGCGTAGTGCATCCCGGCAATGGCTATGCCCATGGTGATGGCGGCACCCGTGCGCATCAGCACGACCTGCGCGGCGTCGTGACGCAGGCGGAAGGTCAGCCATAATGCCGCGAGTGAAGCGGCAAGCGCAATGGCGACCGAAATGGCCACCCAGACCTTATCCCAGATAATCCCGGGCATCACTTCCAGCGCAGCCATGCCGGTGTAATGCATGGCAACAATACCGCTTCCCATCACCAGCGCACCGGGCAGCAGACGGCGCAAGCGTAATTGATCGCAGCTCACGAGCCAGAGCGCGAACAGTGACGATCCGACGGCGATGACCATGGATAACACCGTCAGGCTAGCGATGTAGCTCATGCTCATGGAGAGATCCATCGCCAGCATGCCGATAAAATGCATGGCCCACACGCCGATGCCCATTGCAATACCGCCGCCAGCCAGCCAGACGCGGGCAGCGACACCCTCACTCCCGGCGACACGTGCCGCCATATTCAGTGCGGTATACGCCGCAAGGATGGCAACAACAAAGGAGAGGACAACAAGGATATGGTTGTATTGGCTGACCAGCATGGACGGTTCTACTCGAGTGTGGGGTTACGCTAGAGCGGTTGAGAAGGGCGAGACATTATCACCGTCGGGTAATGGCTCAAAGGGATTTAAATCCCCGTTTTTAGTGGGTAATCACGGGGAGTTTGCGCAATCAGGCGGCTAGTCGAGCTCTGAACAGTTTACGAGTTTCAGGGGATTCACGGAGTTCATATTGCGACACTTATCGGTTTCGGTGCTCATCAGTTCAATCCACTGCATCAGAAGTGCATCGAAAATCAAAACGGAGATTGCAAAAACAACCAGCCACCAGTATTTACGAATCATTGTGTCATTCCGCGAGAAGAGCGCTAGTAAAGTGGGGGAAATATACACCAAAAGCGGCGGTTTTAAAGCGGGATAAGTGAAGGTTTACAAAGCGTTGACGGAGTGAAGCAGGGAATAAAAAAGGCGCTTCCCCATGCCGAAGAGCGCCTTTTTAAACAAGCATTTAACTGATTAGTATCAGTTCATGCCGTATTTTTTCAGTTTCTTACGCAGAGTACCACGGTTGATACCCATCATCAGCGCAGCGCGGGTTTGGTTACCGCGGGTGTATTGCATCACCATGTCCAACAGTGGCTGTTCAACTTCAGCCAGTACCAGCTCATACAGGTCATTAACATCCTGACCGTTCAGTTGAGCAAAATAGTTCTTCAGTGCCTGTTTAACCGAGTCACGCAGGGGCTTTTGAGTTACCTGATCCTGAGAGTTAACGGTAGAAACGGTCAGTACGTCAGAATTTACGC
>OGDX01001323.1_pt1 | contig 13150 bp, 9 predicted proteins | sample 1570461 | NCBI WGS metagenome assembly OGDX01 (sample SAMEA2582172, study PRJEB24529) | metagenome
CCCTGGGGTAAACCTCCTGATATATCATCACTCTGCGGAAACAGAAACACACATCCATTTTTCTGCCGAAATTGCAAAAACCTTTGATTTATTGGGCTTTTTTCGACAGAAGACAGACTGTTTCAACATGAAACGTCGAAGGAAACATATCGACACAACAGATCTTTTTCACTTCATATCCTCTCGCCTGTAAAACTTCCAGATCTCTTGCCAGACTGGTCGGCTTGCAGGAAATATAAACCATCTGAGGCACATTGTAACGGATGATTTTTTCCAAAGCTTTTGGATTGATTCCGTCCCTTGGTGGATCAAGTACAATATAATCCGGCTTTTCTTCAATGCTGTCAATGACTTTGAGCACATCCCCTGCGATAAACTCGCAGTTATGTAAACCATTTAACTGTGCATTCTCTTTGGCAGCTTCCACTGCTTCCTCAATGATCTCCACACCGATCACTTTTTTAGCTACCGGAGAAAGCATTTGTGCGATCGTTCCAGTTCCGGAATACAGATCAAATACAATTTTACCATGTTCCGCAATATCTGCGTCTGTTCCGCTTGGAAGTGCATCTCCGATAAACTCTCTGGCAGTCTGATATAGCACCTCTGCACCCAGGGAATTTGTCTGGAAAAAGGAAAATGGTGTAATCTTAAAGCGAAGCCCTAGCAATTCCTCGTAAAAGAAATCCTGTCCATATAAAACATCCGTGCCTTCATTCGTCACGGTATCTGCCACATTGTCATTTCTCGTATGCAGAATACCTGTCATGATACCTTTGTAATCTGCTGCAAGAAGAGCAGCTTTCCAGCCCTCTAATAATTCCTCTTCCGTTCCTGCAAATGCGTTTTCCTGTGCATTGTTCAACGTACTTTCAACTTCATCCATCTGTGCTCCGGCAATTCCCGGAAAATCCGTCTGCGTTGTAGTCACCAGATCTACTAATATTTCCCCTGTTTTGACTGCCTTACGGACAAGCAGATGTCTTAAATATCCGGTGTGACGCAGTTTATGGTAATAGGTGATATTTTTTTCACGAAAATAAGCAAGTGTGACAGACAGGATTTTTCTGAAATCCTCATCCACGATCTGGCAGTTTTCCACCGTCACAATATCATAAAAGCTTCCACGCTTATGCATTCCAAGTGCTAACGGTCCATCCTTAAATTCATCCCCAAAGGAAAATTCCATTTTATTGCGGTATCCGGTCTGCCTTGGACTTTCCTTGATTCCCAGAAACTGGTAATCCCGGTTTTCCTGATCGATCACATCATCCATTAATTTTTTTACCTGTTCTGCTTTCATCTCAAGCTGCCTGTCGTATGGAAGTGTCTGATAAGTACATCCTCCACATTCCCCGGCATGGACACATCCTGTTTTGTCCCCTTCCAGCGGTGACTTTTCCAATACCTCTAAAAGTCTGCCCTCTGCCTTTCCTTTGCGGATTTTATTGATGGAAGCAGACACTTTCTGTCCCGGTATCGTATTTTTTACAATAACCTGTCTGCCATCCTCTGTTCTGATAATTCCCTTATTTGGAAAGTCTACGCGCTCGATCACGCCTTCTATGATTTGTCCTTTTTTCATAAATTCCTCGCATTTTTATTTCATCAACTATAAAATTGTCCATGATTCCATTGACATTTTATTAACTTCACAGTTTTCTATTTCTTTTATCTGTTACACAAGAAAAAAGGGCTGCATCCGCAGCCCTCCAGATTATTTTTATTCTTCTTTTTTCTCTGCTGGTTTTGCCGGCTCTTCTTCGTCCTCTTCATCTTCGAAGAAATCGTCTTCATAATCATCTTCAAAATCGTCTTCAAAATCTTCCAGATAATCTGGTGTAAAGAAACGATATACGCCATATACTGCTGCTGCAACTGCTGCAATAATACCGATGATTGCAAAAATCCATACAACCTTTGATGTTTTCTTTTCTTCTGCTTCTTTTTTGTTTAATAATTCATTCAACTTTGTCATATTGATCAGATCCTCTTTCTTATTGAGTAAGTCGTTTAACTTTGTCGCATTGATGAAATCTTCCACCTTGTTCATAGTGTTCCGCTCCTTCTCTTATTTATACTTTTATAGGATATGCAAAACCTAAACGCAATACACACCAGAAAAATCTACGTGCACCGCTCATTGCTTACGCTCATTATATCATATCCTTTACTTTTCGAATATAAAAAATTTACATTTTTCAAAAATTTTATATATTTTTTAGAGTTTCGGATACACAAACGTCCCTGCTCCCAAATAGAATCAGATACGCTTTAATTTTGCAAAAGAGGCAAACATTTTTTTCACACCATATCCTTCGAAATCCACGGTCACCTCGTAATCTCTTCCGCCATCCATGATGTTTTTCACAACTCCTCTGCCAAACTTGATATGCGATACGGTGTCCCCGACACCATAGTCAAGCTCTGACTTTACAACACCCTTTGTGACAAGTGCCTTTGCCTGCATACTCTGTCCGGAAGGCTGCTGGCGCAGTGTTGTTCTTTTCGGTCTTGCTGTTGTCTGGTTCTGTACAAAAGATGGGAAACTGCTCTCTTTTCCAAAAGAAGATTCTCTTGCAGATGCCGGCTTTCTCAGTTCACTGTCCAACAGTTCAGACGGAATCTCCCGAACAAACCGCGATACTTTATTATATTGCGTTTCGCCACGAATCATACGTTGTCTTGCACAGGTAATTGTAAGTTCTTCTTTGGCTCTCGTGATCCCCACATAAGCCAGGCGTCGCTCCTCTTCGAGATCCTCAGAAGAACTGTCCGAAGTGATGGACATATAACTTGGGAACAATCCATCCTCCATTCCGGCAAGGTAAACTTTCGGGAACTCCAGACCTTTTGCACTATGTAATGTCATTAAAACAACATAATCACTGCCCTCATCGAGACTGTCGATGTCTGCAACCAGTGCCACTTCCTCTAAAAAGCCGCTGAGTGTCGGATGTTCCTCGCCTTCCTCGTAAGCAACCACTTTACTGATCAGCTCATCGATATTTTCAATACGCGCCTTTGCCTCCTCGGTATCTTCCGCTTCCAATTCTTTCACATATCCGGTTTCGTCTATAATCTCCTGCAAAAGTTCAGAAACGCTGATAATCTCTACTTTACTGCGCATCACCTGAATAAAATTCACAAATGGCTTGATCTTTGCAGCACTCTTGCCGAGTGTCGGAATATCGTCTGCCATTTTCAATGCATTATAAAAACTGATGTCTGCCGCAGCCGCATAATCTGCCACACGGTTTAAGGTTGTTGCACCGATTCCACGTTTTGGCACGTTGATGATCCTGCGGACAGCAAGATCATCTCTTGCATTATCGATTGTTTTTAAATAGGCAAGCAGGTCTTTGATCTCTTTTCTTGCATAGAAGTTCACGCCACCGACAATCTTATATGGAATATTGGATACGATAAATTTTTCCTCAAAAAGACGGGACTGTGCGTTTGTGCGGTAGAGAACAGCGCAGTCACCGTAATGATATCTGCCGTCCTTCACACAGGCATTGATGTCCTTTGCGACATACTCTGCCTCTTCATAGCCTGTCTCAAACTGCTTGAAACCGATCTTTTTCCCCTCTTCATTGTCTGTCCAGAGTGTCTTTCTTTTTCGTCCCATATTGTTGGAGATCACTCCGTTTGCAGCATTTAAAATATTCTGCGTAGAACGGTAATTCTGTTCCAGTTTTATCGTCACTGCCTCCGGAAAATGTTTTTCAAAGTTCAGGATATTATAAATATTCGCACCGCGGAACTTATAGATAGACTGGTCATCATCACCAACGACACACAGGTTCTTATACTTTCTGGCAAGAATACTGATCAGTTCAAACTGTGCCGTATTCGTATCCTGATACTCGTCCACCATAATATAGCGAAAACGTTCCTGATAGTAGTCTAACACCTGGGCATCCGTTTTAAACAATTCAACCGTCTTTACGATCAGATCATCAAAATCAAGTGCATTATTCCGCCGCAGTGCATCCTGATACTCTCTGTAGATCTCTGCCTGTTTCCGTTTCGCAAAATCCTCGGAAGCAGCCGCACGGAGAGAAAATTCCTGTGGATCTACCAGTTCATCTTTTGCTTTGGAAATCGCAGCAAGCAGACTCCGCTCTTTGTAAATCTTGGTATCCACATTCAGACGTTTACAGATATCCTTCATCAGTGTCTTCTGATCATCGGAATCATAGATTGTAAAATTAGTGTCAAACCCGATGCGGTCAATATGACGTCTTAAAATGCGCACACAGGTAGAATGAAACGTTGATACCCAGATGCTCTCAGAGCCATATCCCACAAGCTGGTCGATCCTCTCACGCATCTCACCTGCTGCTTTGTTCGTAAAGGTGATCGCCATAATATTGTATGGATTCACGCCCTTTTCTTCGATCAGATAAGCGGTTCGATGTGTCAGAACCCTCGTTTTTCCGGAACCTGCACCCGCCAAGATCAAAACCGGTCCCTCCGTGTGAAATACCGCTTCTCTCTGCTGTTCGTTCAATGTATCATAAATACTCATAGAAATCTCCATTTCCGTTGTTGTTTGTAATATTCAATCCCTTTTTTATTACAATATCATATTCCCATCTATTGTAACACATTATCCCTGCTTATGAACAGTAAAATCGAACATATTTTCTTTTTTTAACAATAAAAAATAACCGTCCAGCTCCTGAGAAAAGTTGACGGTTATTTTAACATTGATTTTTCGCCGGAGTAGATAGCTCACACCTATCTATCGGCTTTCCTATTAAGTGCATTATATGACAAACATATATTTTTGTCAAATACACCCGTCTCTTTTTTTACTTTTGCGTCAGAAAAATCTACGACCGTCCACATTCAAATTCATACAATTCATACAATTAAATTCAATTGTATCTTGTCATCTAGTTTTCAATACTATATAATCTGATGTAGAGAATACGATTGAACCAGTAAGAGTAAAAGCAGGTAAAAAAATGAATACAAAACAATTTTTAAGTGATATATTAGATGAATTTAACAAAATCGACTATGTAAAACCGGAAGATATCCCGAATATTGATCTTTACATGGATCAGGTGACAACATTTATGGATTCCCAGCTTGCCACATCCAAGCGGCATGAGGACGATAAGATTCTGACTAAGACCATGATCAACAATTATGCAAAAAACGATCTTCTTCCTCCACCGGAAAAGAAAAAATATTCCAAAGAACATGTGCTGACTTTGATCTTTATCTACTATTTTAAAAGTATCTTAAGCATCAGTGACATCCAGAGTATCTTAAATCCGATCACGGACAGATATTTTGGAAAAGGCAGCTCCGAGATGAGTCTTGAGGATATCTATAAAGAAGTGTTCGGTCTGGAGCATCAGGAAACCTTAAATATCATGAAAGACCTTGCAAAGAAGTTTAACACCTCCATGAAAACTTTTGAGGAAATGGAAGGTGAGGATGCAGAGCTTTTACGGACATTCAGTTTTATCTGCATGTTAAGCTATGATGTCTACCTGAAAAAAACAATTATCGAGCGCATTGTCGATCAGATGCTGCACGAAGAAAAAGATCCTTCCAAAAAAGAAAAATAAAACCCAGTGCTGAATGGAACACTGTCTATACCAGACATGATCCGTGCAGCTCCGGGTTTTTCTTTTTTTCCGGGTTTTTCTATTCTGTTTTACGCTTCGTTTGTCTCTGATGCTGCCATTCTGGCAAATACCATGTCATATCCGTCATTCCCATAATTCAAAGAACGGTTTACACGGCTGATGGTCGCTGTGGAAGCACCTGTTTTCTCTGCAATATCAAGATATGTTTTCTGGTCACGTAACATCTTGGCAACCTCAAATCTCTGTGATAAGGAAAGCAGTTCATTCACAGTGCAGACATCTTCAAAAAAAGTATAACATTCTTCTCTGTTTTCCAGGCTTAAAATCGCATCAAAAAGATGGTCTACTGCCTCGGTCCTTAGTTTCTTGCTCATTTTACCTTCTCCTTCTCATAAATCAAAATGATATCATCTTTTACTATAATCAGAAACTTCCAATCTACGCACATTTTATCATAGTAAAGTTTTAAAGTAAATATCTGTTTTACACACTAAAGTGTTACAGATGCAAATTCTATAATAGTCGAATCCAGTCGAAAAAGCAACACTTATTTTCATATTAACTATAACTTTAATTTATACCTGATGGTATCCTGTTATTCTCCCAGAAAAACAGCCAGAAAAGCGGTCAGACGCTCCATCTCCTGCTGGGTTCCGATGCTGATACGCAGATAATTGCTAATTCTCGGCTTGGAAAAATAGCGCACGAAAATGTTATGCTCCCGGAGTGCTTCAAATATTTCTTTTGCAGGAACTCTTTCATGTGTTGCAAAAATAAAGTTGCTCATGGAATCCCCAAAAGAAAATCCAAGTTTTTTCAGTTCGCACTTCGTCCATTCCCTTGTAGCGATGACTTTCGCACAGGTTTCCTCAAAATACTCCCTGTCCCTGATCGCCTGCACACCAAGTACAAGCGCTGTCTGATTGAGCGTGTAGGAATTGAAAGAATATTTCACATCATTGATATACCGGATCAGCTTTTCATTTCCCATCGCAAACCCAAGCCGCATACCTGCCAGGGAACGCGATTTTGAAAAGGTCTGTACCACGAGAAGATTGTCATATTTTTCGATCAGAGGCAGCGCAGACTCCCCGCCAAAATCAATGTATGCCTCATCCACAACTACGATCACATCGCGGTTGTGTGCAATGATATCCTCGATCTCTGAAAGCGGCATAAGAATTCCGGTCGGTGCATTCGGATTTGGGAACACCACGCCGCCGTTGTCCCCATAATAGTCCTCTTTTCTTATCTGAAAATCATCATCTAACGCTTTTGTCTCAAATGGGATCCGAAGCATATCTGCCCACACATCATAAAAAGAATAGGTGATATCCGGAAACAGGATCGGCTTTTTGCTGTTAAAAAATGTCATAAATATCATGGCAAGCACATCATCCGAACCGACACCGGTAAACACCTGACTGCTCCTGATTCCATAATAATCTGCGATCGCATCGACTAACACTTTACAGGTCGGTTCCGGATAAAGTCTCAATTTGTCCGTATCAAAGTTCTTCAAAGCCTCTACTACGCCCGGTGCAGGCGGATATGGGTTTTCGTTGGTATTCAATTTGATCATGTCCGGCTGGTTTGGCTGCTCTCCCGGAACATACGGTTCCACTGTCCTTACATATTCTTCCCAGTTACTCATAAATTTTACTCTCTCCACTCTCTCGATTTTCCTGATATATTTCACAAATTCATTACAATCTGCTCATTTTATTCTGTATACAATCTGTAATCTTCTGCCAGTTTTTCAAACGCAGTCAGGGCATTTTTCACCGTCTCATGGGAAACACAGTAAGCAAGACGGACATAGCCTGCACATCCGAATGCGCTGCCCTTTACCATGATGATATTGTATTTTTTACCTGCTGCAACAAATTTTTCTTCGTCTGCATCCGGAGATTTTACCCACATATAAAAAGCGCCTTCCGGTTTGATGCAGTGAAAACCTAGCTTTTGCAGTCCTTCGTATAACATCTTTCTGTTTTCATCATAAAATGCCAGATTGGTTTTCTCATCCAGACATTTTGCAACTGCTTTCTGAAGCAGGGATGGCGCATTCACAAAGCCGAGGGTACGGTTGGATACAACAATGCCGTCAATGACCTGATCTGCATTTTCCACCTCATCCGGAACAACCACATATCCAATACGCTCACCCGGAAGGGAAAGGGATTTGCTGAAGGAATAACCTACAATTGTATTCCTATAGTATTTCGTCAGGAAATCCTCTTGATTTCCATCGTAGACAAGTTCACGGTAAGGCTCATCGGAAATCAGATAAATTTCGTGTCCAATCTCTTTTTCCTTCTTTTCCAGAATCTCAGCCATCTTTTTCATGGTTTCTTCATGATAGATCACACCGGTCGGATTGTTTGGTGTGTTCACGATCACTGCCTTGGTCTTTTCATTGATCGCTTTTTCCAATGCAGTCAAATCTGGCTGGAATGTTTCAAAATCCGGCGCTACCTCCACGACTTCCGCATCAAAATTGGCTGCATAACTCTTGTACTCTCCAAAATACGGGGCGAACACGATCACCTCGTCACCCGGATCTAAGATTGTTTTAAAAATAATGTTCAATCCTCCCGCTGCTCCCACTGTCATCACAATATTATGGGAAGTAAATGCAGTTCCAAAACGCTTGTTTAAGTTCTCTGCAACCGCCTGACGGACATCCGGGTAACCGGCGTTGTCCATATATCCATGTAAAACCAGCGGATCGGTCTCATCCACCAGTTGCTTAATTGCCTCGTTCAATGCTGCCGGAGCCGGTGTTGCAGGATTCCCCAATGAAAAATCATACACGTTCTCTCTTCCCACCCTGGCGGCAAGTTCATTTCCCTCTACAAACATTGCACGGATCGCAGAACTTCCCTGCAATGCCTTCTGTATTTTCTGTGAAATCATATTCTCTTCCTCACTGTTTTCTTACTCTCGAGTCATTTTTCTGCGGTCTGCACCGTAAATGTGCAGATCCACGGAACAATTATTACTTTACAACAATACTGTATGAAAGTAAATAGACAAAAAAAGAAAACTGCCACTGGACATTTTCCTTACGGATACTGCCCGGACAGTTTCTCTTCTATTTAAAAATACTCCCCTGTATTTTTATGCATTAACGGTATCTACAAACTTACGGAATGCCTTTCTGCCTTCCTCTGTGCACTTGTAAACACCTGCGTCCAATAAAACTTCCTTGAACACAAGACCGATTTCTGTCTGAATGATCTCATGTAATTTTTCCGGTGTAATCTCACCTTCCAGGCCGCTTCCTGCCGTAAATCCATACTTCGGCAGAAATTCCTCCACCCAGTCTGCATGTTTTGCAAGCACTTCATCCTCACGGATTTCTGCGCCGTCTAAGATTGCCTGCTCTAATGCAGCCATCTCATCTTTTAATCTGGCTGGAAGCACTGCAAGTCCCATAACCTCGATCAGACCAATGTTTTCTTTTTTGATATGATGAAGTTTTGCATGTGGATGGTAAACCCCCAGCGGATGCTCCTCTGTCGTGATATTATTGCGGAGTACAAGATCTAACTCATAATCATTGCCGCGTTTTCTTGCGATAGGAGTGATCGTGTTGTGTGGTTCGCCCTCTGTCTCTGCAAAAATAAATGCATCTTCATCCGTATAACCTCTCCATGCAAGTAAAATCTTATCTGCTAGTTCGATCAGGCGCTCTTTTTGTGGTGCGCTGATACGGATCACGGACATTGGCCATTTTACGATTCCGGCTTTCACATCCTCAAATCCCTTGAAGACCAGCTCTTTTTCCACCGGTGCTTTTGCCATAGCGAACTCATAATGTCCACCCTGAAAATGATCGTGGCTCAAAATAGATCCACCAACGATCGGAAGGTCAGCATTCGATCCGACAAAGTAATGTGGGAACTGCTCTACAAAATCCAACAGTTTTCCAAAGGTTGCTTTCTCGATTTTCATCGGTGTATGCTCTGCGTTAAAAACGATACAGTGCTCATTGTAGTAAACATATGGTGAATACTGGAAAAACCAGTCACTGTGGTTGATCGTTACCGGAATGATCCTGTGGTTCTGTCTTGCCGGATGGTTCACACGTCCTGCATATCCCTCGTTTTCTTTGCACAGAAGGCATTTTGGATAACCGCTCTGTTTTGCAAGCTTGGCTGCTGCGATCGCCTTCGGATCTTTTTCCGGTTTGGAGAGATTGATGGTGATATCCAATGTTCCAAACTCGGTATCTGCAGTCCATTTCTGGTCTTTTTTGATACGATATCTACGAATGTAGTTTGTATCCCTGCTTAATTTGTAAAAATAGTCAGTTGCCTCCTTTGGGCTGATCTGATAGAGTGCCTGGAATTTTTTGATCACTTCACTTGGTCTTGGCACAAGCATGCCCATGATCTTTGTATCAAATAAGTCTCTGTATGTGATCGTATCTTCCGGCATCAGTCCATCTTCTGCCGCATAATCGAGCATCTCATTTAAGATGCCTTCCAATGCTGCCTCTGCACTCTCCTGTGTCATCGGAGTTCTCTTTGCATAGGCTGCTGCCACTTCATCGTCTAATTCATCCAGATGAAAAAGTTCTAACAGGCGGTTAATGGTAAATCGCCTGTCTTCCGGCTCTACCAGCCCGGTCACAAGACCATATTCTGTCAATTCTAAAATTCTTTCCTGAATCATTGTGTTATCCTCTTTATTTAAGAATTATTTAGATAATTGCGAAACTCTGATTTAGGTTGTAACAATTGTGAAGAATTAACAAAATTTTCGAAGACACGCTTCCGCTACGTGTCGCTCGCAACGGTACTAAGAACTCATCTCCTGTATTTCAATTCTGATAAATCAGAATGAAATACAGAATCTGACTTCTAAGAACCGGCGGCTCCCCAGTGTCTTCTCAAGCTTTTGTCAATTTTTCACAATTTAAATCTACTTATTTATGAGTTTCGCAATTATCTATAAGAATTATTAATCCAATTTTACTGGACCGTCACCGATCTCCACTACGTAGAAATCAGCAGCGTAACCGATTTTATCTTTGTAAGCAGCACCTACTTTTTCAATAAAGGAATCCACTGCCTCATCCTTTACGATGCTGACGGTACATCCGCCAAATCCTGCACCTGTCATGCGGGAACCGATCACTCCGTCTACTTTCCATGCTTCCTCCACCAATGTGTCAAGCTCGATACCGGTTACTTCGTAATCATCACGAAGGGAAACATGGGAGGCGTTCATTAACTCACCAAACAGAGCAACATCGTTATTCTTTAATGCTTCCACTGCCTTGATGGTTCTTTGATTCTCATAAACCGCATGTTTTGCACGTTTTACCCTGACAGGATCTTTGATCGCATCTTTGTACTGTTCAAACTGTTCCTCTGTGAGATCACCGAGGGAATCAATTTTAACGACTTTTTGGAGTTCTGCCAGCGCAGTCTCACACTCACTTCTTCTCTCATTGTATTTGGAATCTCCAAGCCCACGTTTTTTGTTGCTGCAGGAGATCACGATCTTTGCATTTTCCAGTTTGATCGGTGCATACTCATATTTTAAAGTTGCTGTGTCAAGGAAAATCGCATGACCTGCTTTTCCCATTGCAATCGCAAACTGATCCATGATACCACAGTTTACGCCGTTGAATTTATTTTCAGAGAACTGTCCGATCAGCGCAAGATCCTGATTTGTCACGTCGAATCCAAACATATCTTTTAAAATATATCCGGTCAGAACTTCAACTGATGCAGAAGAAGAAAGTCCGGAGCCGTTTGGAATATTACCAAATAAAACAAGATCCATACCCTGCTCTACTTTCATTCCCTTCTCGCCAAACGCCCACATAACTCCCTTTGGATAGTTCGTCCAGTCAGCTTCTTTTTCCGGCTTTAAACCTTCTACTGAGGACTCGATCACACCGAGCTGCTCAAAATTCATGGAATAGAAACGAAGTTTCTTGTCATCTCTTTTTCTTGCAACACCATATGTACCAATGGTGAGTGCACAAGGGAAAACGTGTCCTCCGTTGTAATCGGTATGCTCACCGATCATGTTCACACGTCCCGGTGCAAAATAAACACCGATTTCACCCTCATCCCCGAATAACTCTTTAAATTTTGCTAATACATCTTCCCAGATCATAAAATCCTCCTTGTTTTGCGCATCTTCCGTTTCCTGTTACTATCACATTATCATGTTCGTTTTTACATTGCAACCAATTGACCGCAGACTGCAACAATAAAAAAGAAAGATGCAACATTTTTACATGTCACATCTTTCTTGGAATGTGTCACGGAAGCTGTCCGTCTTTTTCCACATTCTGCTTAAACAAAGCCAGAACCTGCTCCGTGATAATGTTCCGGATTTCTCTGTTTGGCACTGCAAGTCTGAATCTTTTTGTATCAACTCTGCCTTTATGTGTAAGATATCCCGCCATGAAAAGTGTACTCCAAAGGTTATCCATGGATGCATACAGTTCATTATAAGTCAGATCCTCACGTATATCTTTTTCTACGATTTCACCATTTACAAGTCTCTCTAAGTCTGTTTTTGCCAGCCCCTTTGCTGCTCCTGCACTTTCTATAAAATGTTTCAGCACATCGTTTCCACTGGTATTAGTCCAATAATTCTCCGGTGGAAGCATCGGATTCCTTCTGTGCGCATCGCAATAATTAATGACATCCCACGGGCAATAAACATCTGCATTTCCAAAGCGGTATCCGTCATACCACTCTTTTACCGTTTCATAGTGTGTATCCTGACCGTAATAATGAAGCATTTCTTTCACTTCATCATCGACAAATCCAAACGTCTCATCATACTCTTCATCAAGGATTGAATTTGTCTTAAAATTGTTCAGTCCTGTAAAAATGCTCTCCTTTGCCACACGCAGACAGCCTGTTAAAACTGCAAATTTTAAACTACTGTTTGTCTTTAACACGTTTTCAAATAAATTTCTGACAAGTAAAACCATCTGGTCATAGTAACCATTCTCGTTTGCCTTGGCAAGAGGTACATCATACTCATCAATGAGTACAATCACTTTTTTCTCATAATACTTTTCCAGTAATGCAGTCAGCGTTTTCATACTGTATACAAGTGTGTCCTCGCCCATATCTCCTGTAACAAGTGACATATATTCTGCCTTGTCTATGTCATCTAACCTATTTCCACTCATGATAATCCGGTGCATTTTCGCTTCTTCCATCACAATCCGTTTCAACAGGCTGCGTGCATTTTCGTAACTGTCTGCATTTACCCCTTTTAAACTGATTGATATGACCGGATACTTTCCCATATATGCATCACATAAAGCCTTATTCTTAGAAATATATAATCCTTCAAACAGCGACTGATCTGTACCGATTTCAAAGAAACATTTGAGCATACTCATATTCAATGTCTTACCAAACCGACGTGGACGCGTGAACAGATTGACCTCTCCCCAGTTATTTAAAAGCTGCTCGATCAGACCGGTTTTATCAACATAATAAAAACCATCTCTGCGGATTTTTTCAAAATTTTCAATTCCAACAGGT
>OGDX01001330.1_pt1 | contig 13116 bp, 9 predicted proteins | sample 1570461 | NCBI WGS metagenome assembly OGDX01 (sample SAMEA2582172, study PRJEB24529) | metagenome
GCAGAACCATGCACAGACACAGAGAAGAGGGAGAAAGTACCTTGGCAAACGATAAGATCGTCATCAAAGGCGCACGGGAGCACAACCTGAAGAATATTGATCTGACCCTCCCGCGCGAAAAATTTATTGTTATGACCGGCCTGTCCGGTTCCGGCAAGTCGAGCCTTGCCTTCGATACCATTTATGCCGATGGCCAGCGCCGCTATGTGGAGAGCCTTTCCAGCTACGCCCGGATGTTCCTGGGCCGGATGGACAAGCCCGATGTGGATGAGATCACCGGCCTGTCGCCGGCCATTTCCATTGACCAGAAGACCACCAGCCACAACCCCCGCTCTACTGTGGGCACTGTGACCGAGATCTATGATTACCTGCGCCTGCTGTATGCCCGGGTGGGCGTGCCCCACTGCCCGGTGTGCGGCCGTGTCATCAGCCAGCAGACCGTGGATGAGATGGTGGATGCCGTGCTCAAGCTGGAGGACGGCACCAAATTCCAGGTGCTGGCTCCTGTGGTACGCCAGCGCAAGGGCACGCAGCAGAAGGAACTGGATGCCGCCCGGCGGGGCGGCTACTCCCGTGTGAGGATCGACGGCAATCTGTATGACTTAGACGAAGAGATCACGCTGGAAAAGAACATCAAGCACACGGTGGAGATCGTGGTGGACCGCCTTGCCATGCGCAAGGGCATCCGGGGCCGTCTGGCAGATTCGCTGGAAACTGCGCTGGCTCTGACCGGCGGCATCGCCGAGGTCGATGTCATCGGTGGGGAGTGCATGACCTTCAGCCAGAACTTTGCCTGCCCGGAGCACGGCATCTCCATCGGGGACCTGTCGCCCCGGCTCTTCTCCTTCAACAACCCCCAGGGTGCCTGTGAGAAGTGCACGGGCCTTGGTACGTTTATGCGGGTGGACGAGGAGCGCATCCTGCCCAATAAGAACCTGTCCATCCGGCAGGGGGCCATCAAGGCCAGCGGCTGGTACTACGCCGAGGGCTCTGTCAGCGAAATGTACTACCTTGGTCTGGGTAAAAAATACGGCTTTACGCTGGACACGCCCATCAAGGATATGAGCACCGAGGCAGTGAACGCTCTGCTCTACGGCACCAACGGCGAAAAGATCGAGATGCACCGAACCAACGAGTTCGGCAGCGGTGTCTACTATAATACGTTTGAGGGCATTGTGGAGAACCTGGAGCGCCGCTTCCGGGAGACCAACAGCGAGTGGATGAAGGAAGAGATCGGCAGCTTCATGTCCGGCGTGGAGTGCCCGGACTGCCACGGCAAGCGCCTGAAGCCAGTGGTGCTGGCAGTGACCGTTGGGGATAAGAACATCAGCGAGTTCTGCGAAATGTCCATCCGGGATGAGCTGAAATTTATTGCCGAAAATGAGCCGAACCTGACCGAGAAGCAGAGGCAGATCGGCGGTCAGATCATGAAGGAGATCCGGAACCGCCTGCAGTTTTTGCAGAGCGTGGGTCTGGACTACCTGACCCTGGCCCGCGCGGCCGGCACCCTGTCCGGCGGCGAGAGCCAGCGCATCCGCCTGACCACCCAGATCGGCAGTGCGCTGTCCGGCGTGCTCTATGTGCTGGACGAGCCCAGCATCGGCCTGCACCAGCGCGATAACGACAAGCTCATTGCGACCCTGAAGAACCTGCGGGACCTCGGCAATACCGTCATCGTGGTCGAGCACGATGAGGATACCATGCGCAGCGCGGACTATATCGTGGATGTGGGCCCCGGCGCGGGCGTTCACGGCGGCGAGATCGTGGCTGCGGGCTCCGTGAAGGATATCTGTAAGGCCAAACGGAGCATCACCGGCGATTATCTTTCCGGCCGCAAGCGCATTGCCGTGCCCCAGACCCGCCGCACCGGCAATGGAAACTTCCTGACCGTGAAGGGTGCCCGGGAGAACAACCTGCGCAACATTGATGTCCGGTTCCCGCTGGGGGAGTTCGTCTGTGTGACCGGCATTTCCGGTTCCGGCAAGTCCAGCCTGATCAATGAGATCCTGTACAAGACGCTGGCCTGTGAGCTGAACGGTGCCCGCAGCCGTGCGGGCAAGTGCGACGGGGTGGAGGGTCTGGAGTTTGTGGATAAGGTCATTGGCATCGACCAGCAGCCCATCGGCCGCACGCCCCGCTCCAACCCGGCCACCTATACCGGCGTGTTCAACGATATCCGCGCCGTCTTTGCCGAGACCCAGGATGCAAAGATGCGCGGCTACGGCCCGGGCCGGTTCAGTTTCAATGTCAAGGGCGGCCGCTGTGAGGCCTGCGAAGGCAATGGCATCCTGCAGATCGAGATGCACTTCCTGCCGGATGTCTATGTCCCCTGCGAGGTGTGCAAGGGCGCACGCTATAACCGCGAGACGCTGGAGGTAAAGTATAAGGAAAAGACCATCTCCGACGTGCTGAATATGACTGTGGAGGAGGCTGTGGTGTTTTTTGCCAACCAGCCCAAGATCGCCCGCAAGCTGCAGACCCTTCTGGATGTGGGTCTTGGCTATGTGACCCTTGGCCAGAGTGCCACCACCCTGTCCGGCGGCGAAGCCCAGCGTGTCAAACTGGCCAATGAGCTAGCCCGACGCAGCACCGGTAAGACGGTGTATATCCTCGATGAGCCCACCACCGGCCTGCACATCGCGGACGTGCATCGCCTGATCGAGGTGCTGCAGAAGCTGGTGGACGCGGGCAACACGGTCATTGTCATTGAGCACAACCTGGATCTCATCAAGTGTGCGGACCACATCATTGACCTTGGTCCTGAAGGCGGCAGCGCCGGCGGCCTGGTGATTGCCGAGGGTACGCCTGAGCAGGTGGCCGAGGTGCCCGGCAGCTTTACCGGCCAGTACCTCAAGCCTCTGCTGGAAAAGGACAGGCAGCTGCGGGCCGCAGAAGCGGAAACTGGCGTAAAAGCAAAAAAGTAAAGCGGCGCTCATACGATGAAGATCATACTTTTCTTGAAAAAATCAGAAAAAGATGCAGAAAAGTGTTGACAAAACCCGGAAAGATGCGTATAATATCTTTTGTCGCCAATGCTTCGGTAGGGAGGCAGAGGACGATATCCGGGTGTAGCGCAGTTTTGGTAGCGCGCTTGAATGGGGTTCAAGAGGCCGTGAGTTCGATTCTCGCCACTCGGACCATAAATCCAACGATTTCACGTTAGAAATCGTTGGATTTTTTTGTTTATAGGTTGGCCTCATTTGATTTTGACCACAATGCCATAAAGAAAGTTTGGAGAACCATTCAAAGAAATGCTCTGAACAAAAACTGAATACGGTTATTTTGACATAGCAACGCTGCTTATATAGAGCGAAGCACTACTTATAAATAGTGGTGTCAGGAATTGAGATTTTGTGATGCCAAAAAAGACACCCTCGCTTTTGATAGGAATCTCATGCAGGGATGTCCTTATCTCAACGCGAAGGTGTCTTAATAACGAGGGTCAGATGCCACGGAACGTAAAGGTGAACTCCACAGGCTTGGTCACATCAGGAATATACTCCGGGTGGACATTGGCACCCCAGCTGTCATCGCCGCCAACGCCCATCTGCTCGCCGATGGCACGGATGACCGTGTAATGGACCGGGGGCAGCTCGTAGGGATGCTTGGCACTCTCCATTTCATGGGGAGTGTAGGGCAGCGCAGAGAAGAACATGGGCTTTGCGGCATCTGCGGTAAACAGCAGCCCGCGACCCTTGCGGTCCACTACCTTTGCCCAGCGCACAGCGGTCTTTGCACCGCACTCCTGCGGCACAAGGTACTGTGCCATGTTGTCTGCGACCTTGTTCTGGTAAATGCCCAGCTTTGCACCATGCTGACGATCCCAGTAGGTCTCCGCAGGGCCGTTTCCGTACCACTCCACCGTGTCGTAGTCAGCGTCGATCTTGAACAGTACGCCGAACTCCGGCATTGCTGCAAGTCCTTCCACCGGGTCATAGTGCAGGGTGGTCTGGATGCGGCCATCACCGAACACACGGTACTGCAGGCTGCACTCTGCTGCGGGGCTGGTCTGGAGGTTATAGAGATAGGTCACGACCACGCTGTCGGCTTCCACCTCGCAGGTGGGGTTCTGGAGGATGGTGCCGCCATGAACAGACGGAATCTCCTTGCCGATGCCCTTGGCGGTAGCGTACAGGCTTGCCAGCTTCCACTGACCGCGAACGCCGCCCATGTTGTTGCCGCGGTCGTTGTCGGTGGGAGCGCGCCAGAAGTTGGGACGGGGAATCTCCTGAATCATCTCCTTGCCGGCATAGCGGTAGGAAGTCAGACCACCGTTCAGATCGGAGAACAAAACATCGAAATTCTCACCCCGGACACCGATGTTGTGTGTACCGTGCGTAACGGTAAACGGCGTGACCTTCTTGCTGGGAATGGAACGAACCACAGCGATCACACCCTGTCCAAAGGCGATTTCATGACCTTTCTTTGCCCAGCTGGTGTCCTCCTTCAAACGGAAGCTGATGGTCACTGCATATTCACCGGGGAGTGCAGGAACCATAAACGGCAGCGGGAAGCTGGAACGCTCTTCAGGAGCAACATCAATATTGGTCAGTTCCTGCTGCTGATACAGCTTTCCATCACGATGCAGCAGTGCAACGCAGTCGAAAGCATCCGTAGAGGTGAACAGGTTCTTGTTCCAGACTTCAAAGCCAGAGTTGTCGATGGAAATGGCGATGTTCTGATAGCAGAACTTGACCTCCTGCATCTTGGGAGAAGGAGCACGGTCACCACCGTAGGCAATGCCGTTTCCGCTGAAATTATAGTCGGTAGGACGCTCACCGAAGTCGCCGCCGTAGGCTTGGAACCACTTGCCGTAGCGGTCTTTTTTCCAGATGGACTGGTCAATGTAATCCCAGATGAAGCCGCCCTGATAGCCGCAGTCCTTCTGGTCGGCAAGTTCCGTGTACTTGTGCAAAGCACCGTTGGAGTTGCCCATAGCATGAGAGTATTCGCACTCGATATAAGGCCGCTTATCGCCCTGTGCCAGATACTCTTTAATGTCCTTCACAGTGCTGTACATATGGCTCTCAATATCGGTGGTTTCGAGGAAGCGGGGATCATTGACCACACCTTCGTAATGCACCAGACGGGTGTCATCAAAGCGGCGGACCATCTCTGCCATCTGGAGCAGGGTCTCACCGCCAAACGATTCGTTGCCCAGAGACCAGATCAGAACAGCAGGATGGTTTTTGTCACGCTGGTAAGTGGAATTCATGCGGTCAAACAAGACAGCTTTCCACTCCGGCTTATCATTGGGCAAAACGCCCTCGATGCCGCGAATGCCAGCCTGATGAATATCCCATGTGCCATGGGATTCCAGATTGTTCTCTGCGATCAGATACAGACCATACTCGTCGCACAGGTCGTACAGTGCATCCTGATTCTGGTAATGGCTGGTACGGATGGCATTGATGTTGTTCTGCTTCATGGTGATGATATCTCGAAGCAGTTCCTCATGGGTGTGTACGCCCACAGCACGACCCGTAATGGAGCTGAACTCATGACGGTTGGCACCCTTGAACACGATGCGCTTGCCGTTGAGCAGCATCCGATTGTTCTTCAACTCGAACTTGCGGAAACCGACTTTCTGCCCGGTCACCTCTACCAGATGGCCTGCATCGTCCAGCAGCTCGATTTCCAGTTCATACAGAGCCGGGTCCTCTGCACTCCACAGGTGGGGGTTCTCCACCGCATGGCTGAACAGAGCAGAACCGCCGTTCAGTGCGATTTCTTCGGAGAACACTTCCAGCTCACTGCGGCGCAGGGTCAGACGGGCTGCGCCCTTACCCTCCACCTGCAATGCAACTTCCAGCGTGGAATGAGTAAAATCATCCCCGGCAAACAGCGTTTTGACGGATATATCTTCCAGATGCACGGTGGGGATGGCGTACAGCCACACGCTGCGGAAGATGCCGGAGAAGCGGAAGAAGTCCTGATCTTCGCACCAGCTGGAGGAAGTCCACTTGAACACCTGCACAGCAAGTTTGTTCACGCCCGGCTGGAGATAGGGAGTCAGATCGAATGTGTGTGCGGAGAAGCTGTCCTCGGTGTAACCCACATAAGACCCGTTCAGCCAAAGAGCCATGCCGCTTTCCACACCCTCGAACTCGATGTGGACGGGCTTGCCCTGCATGGATTCCGGCAGCTCGAAGTATTTTACATAGCTTGCCACCGGATTGAACCGCTGCGGGATCTCGCCCGGCTGTACTTCTTCACGGCCATCCCACGGATACTGAACATTCGCGTACTGGGGAATGTCGTAGCCCTCCATCTGGATGTGTGCCGGAACATGAATGTCATCCCAGCCGCTGCAATCGTAATCCGTCTTTTCAAAGCCGGGGATGGCACTGGTGTAGTTTTTTGCGTAGGCGAATTTCCAGATACCGTCCAGCTTCAGCGCCAAAGAAGAGGAGCCTGTCCGATATTCTTCGCGGGAAGCGTAAGTACGGAAACTTGCATGAGCATTCAGCACGTTTTCCTTGAAAAAGGTGGGGTCTTTTACTTTTGCAAAATCAAATGCAGCCATAGTATTTCCTCATTTACCTTTTATAATTTTATAATATTTCTCCAGCCTCCCCGGAGGAATCGCTGGATTCCTCCGGGGAACAGCAGATGAAGGAGAAATGATAATGGCTTGTTATCAGACTGCTGCACGCAGTTTTTCATTTGCTTCTTCAACTTTCAGATGAGACAGAATGAAGGTGATGATGGCATCCAGAGCAAACGGAATTACCAGATACATGATCTTCAGCATATTGATGCAGGAATCCGGCTGAACGGTCAGAGCGCTGTCAAAATGGCTTGCTGCCAGCAGCCAGCCGGTGATGGCAGTACCCAGACCGCCGCCCAGCTTCACACCGAGAGAAGTGCAGGAGTACATCGTTCCGTCCACGCGCTTATGCTTCGTCAGCCAAGTATATTCAGAGCAAGCAGCAATCACAGCGTTCATATCGCCCTGCCAAGGACCCTGACCAAGAGCTGCGATTGCAGTAAAGAGCAGCATCAAGGTCACATTGCCGCTGCCCATGTAACCAGCTACAGCAACCAGTGCACGAGAAATCGTTGCCAGAGTATAGCTCATTACATTCAGCTTATACATTCCATTCCACTTTGCAACCAAGGTCGGGGTGAACACCAGTGCGATGATCAGAGGAATGTTGATTGCCCAAGAGAATACACCGAACAGATTCTGGTTGCCAAGGATGTAGGTTGCATAGTAGGTGCCCATGCTGATCATGGCACCGTAGATCTGCTGCAAAATGTAGGTGACGCAAATCATCATATAATATTTGTTACCAGCAAGCAGCTTTGCAGCCTGAACCAGATTATACTTTTCGTCCTGCTCGATTTCCTTTTTGTCGGTGGTATCCACCAATTCGCCTTCCGGCAGTTCCTTCACGGAGAAAACGGAGAGGGTGTTGACAAGCAGACCGATGATGGCGTAGATGATTGCAACAGTGCGCCAACCGGCAGCACCACCGCCCAATGCCGTAACAGCACCCAGCGTGATGGACTGGATGAGCAGGCTGGTGGCAAAGGCGAACATGAAACGCCAAGAACCCATCTCGACCTGTTCGGCACTGTTCTTCGTGACGAGAGCAGTCAGTGCAGAGTAAGCAATGTTGTTGGCAGTGTAGAATACAGCGTTCAGCAGAGTATATGCGATCAGGAACCATGCGTACTGTGCAAACTGTCCCAGATTGGTCGGGATGGCGAAAATTGCCACCAGCGTAATGGCACAGCCAATGTAGCCGTACAGCATCCAAGGACGGGCTTTGCCCATCTTAGAATGCGTTTTGTCAATCAAAGAACCAAAGAAAATGTCCGTCACACCGTCCAGCAGTTTGGAAACTGCAATCAGAGTGCCGACAATACCGGGGTTCAGGCCAACGGTGTTGGTCAGATAGATCATGACGAAGGAGGACAGGAATGCATACACCACGTTGCCTGCAATATCGCCTGAACCATAGCCGACTTTATTATACCACTTTAGATAACGTTTCTCAGTCATTGTGCTTTCTCCCATCTTGCTTGTTTTGTGTGGGCGCGACCAATCTGCTGCGCACTTCAGACTGGAATTCTCATTACGCAAGTTGCCCAAATCTCTTGCGTTCCGTCTGAAAATATTATAGAATCTAATGGAACGAAAAGATATAGACAAGATGGAACAAAATATGCACAAAATCAAAGTGTTTGTAATTTTTTGATAGAACATTTTCCAAATCACTGTAAAATCTCTGAAGATGAGGAGGACGCAGGGATGTATTTCAACTCAGGATATTTGAACAACTCCCGTTTGGATTTCAAAGACTACTCAAAGCCGCTGGTCGTAGGCAGCTGCGGCACTTATCGCTTGAAAAAACGCCCTAAGCTACCTACTTTTTGGGCAAAGGGTCGCAGAGACTATCAAATCCTCTATGTGGCATCTGGTAAAGCACACTTCTGGTTCGATGGTGTTGAGGAAGTGGTGACTTCTGGACACATGGTGCTTTATCAGCCGAAAGAAATCCAGAAGTATGTCTACTATGTAGAAGATCATCCAGAGGTGTTCTGGATTCACTTTACAGGATACGATGTCAAAAACATCCTGAACTATCACGGAATACCCTTGGACAAGCACGTTTTTTACAGCGGCACACTGCCGGATTACAAAATGCTGTTCCGAAAGATCATCCGGGAACTGCAACAATGCGAATATGGCTATGAAGACTATATTGCTTCTCTCTTCAACATCATTCTGCTTTTAGTAAGCAGGCAACAGCAGGAAAGCGAGAAAACAACTACAAGCATCCCCGAAGAAATCGAAGCCGCCGTTGCCTACTTTAACGAGAATTATAATACAAAGGTCAGTGTGGACGATTACGCAGAATCGCTGCATATCAGTACGAACTGGTTTATCCGTAATTTTAAGCTGTACATGAAAATAAGCCCTGCACAATACATCCTGTCCCTTCGGATGGTAAATGCACAAAGCTTATTGGAGAACACCGAATACAATATTGGAGAAATTGCAGAGATCGTAGGGTATGATAACCCACTCTATTTTAGCCGGGTATTCAAGAAAGAGTATGGTGTCAGTCCGGCACAGTACCGAAAGAATCTGGAAGAATCTACTGAAAAATGAGAAAGATTCCTTATAAATAAGGAGAGCAGAACCATGCCGATAAAAAATGCGGTCCACAGCCAACAAGTCTACGACCCAACGGATGAATCCATCATGGCAGAGCAGGAACTTTGCATGGAACGGCTATTGGAATAGCTCCCGAATGGATACAGCGACCATTATGTGCCGGATGGCTTTGTACGAGATTAGAGGGTATACAAGGAGGTCTCTTTATGTTAGAGCATTTTTTCAAATCGCTAGTTGCAACAGTTTCTGACCCTTACCAATGCAATCGCATCACGGATGCGTTGGCGGCAGCTGGAATTAAATTCTATTGCAAATCCAAAGATGTCAATCGGCATAACACATTTGACCAAGCGAGAATTGGAACCCTCGGCATAAAACCGCAGTATGTCACAGAGGTGTTTGTGGACAAAGAAAATGCTGATATGGCTCTGCACATTATACATACCCTGTCATAAGCCCGGAGTTCCCCTGCGAACAAAAACATTCCGATATAAAAAGGGACGCTGCCGCCTCTGGGTGAGAGGTTGCAGCGTCCTTTTGGTATCAGAGGGCGAATGGTCTGTCAGATTGGACGGCTCCCAATGAATGAGATTTTAGCTTGCGTCTTTCTGTTCGTCAAGAATGCGCCAGCCGTCCATCAGGTCTGAATTTTCCATAATAAAGGTGTGGGCGGTATTCTGTCCCCACGAGTTGTCGTATTTCAGCATCAGATAATCGCTCAACTCGGTTCGATTTTTGAACTTCAACAAGCGATACGGCTCCTGAAAAGCAACCTTTTCGACGAAATATACCGCATCCGATGTGGGAAGCATAACGCCGACATGACCGATCATAAGAGAATTGTCCGTTTCAGAGAACTGATCGTGCAGGACTACGGAGACGAGACGGATTTTATCATCTTCTACGAAGGAGAGACCGCGTTTCTTCCATTCCTGCTGAATCGTTTTCAAATGGGTAGGAATATCGGTCGTATTGGTGGTTTTAACCGGGGCGAACAGCGCATCAAACTTTTGCCGTTCGTCGCCGCAAAGGGATTCTGGGTCGGAATCCAGTGTTTCATAGTCCATAAACAGGGTGTCCTCGGCTGAGTCAAGGTCTGCCTTGCCCGTGACAGTGATAAAATCACCGAACAGCCCACAAGCGGTAATCCGACAGTTCCAGCCGGGGAAGGTGTCATATTTTTCCGTCCATGCGTCCTGCATGGAGTAAGGATCGTATTTCAGATCCGAAGGCTTGGCATTTTCAAACCCTGTGGTGAGCCATGCCGGGTCCACAGCATTGTTGAACTTTTGCACATGATCAAAGAAGGTCTGTATCCGCAGGTCGGATACGCCGGCATCCTGCAAAAGCTTGGAAAGAAGAGCTTGTGTATCCGAATCTGCCAAATTGGAGTATTCAATTTGCTGAAGGACGGGCTGAGAAGTTTTTTGAGTGCAGCCTCCTGCCAGAAACGCACTGCAAAAAAGTGCAGCGGTGCAGACAAGAAAAGTTCGACGTTTCAAAAATGGTCACCTCGTTGTGCTTTTCGGAAAATTTCTTTGAGTGCCGGAGTCTCAACCATAAGCGAAGAGAGCAACGCCGTTGGTCTCGTAACGAATGGTATCACAGATAAACAAAGAAAATCAATGACTTCTGTCGTATTTGACCATATATAATGTTGCAGTATCCATATCCCATACGGCTAACGCCCATTTGGGGAAAGACAATGCGGCAGTTTTCTGAACGATTTTCTTCATGTCGGACACAACAGGAGTATACCCAAGTTGGAATAAGAATTTTCCGTTTTTTCTGAATGGAAGGTTTAAATCGCTTTCCAGATAGACGGAGGATACCAACTTGCGAAGCGCGGCACGGCGATTTCGGCCAACCTCGTTTCCGCCGCCTTGATGGAATCGCCCATGGCATGATAGCGTTCTGTCGCCGCCGTTGCTCGTTCCCGCAGTTCGTCGGCACTGCTGATCTTCTGCTCCTTGCCCTTCGCCGCCGTGTGCTTGCCACGCTTCACCTCGTAGCCCTGCTGTATCAGCTTTTGAAGAAAAACTTCAAAGTCCTTCGGCTGCTCTGCAAGGATGGTGTCGATGATTCCGCACAGGCGGTCACGGTTGCTTTCTCTCGGCGGGTAAACGATCGAGTTGCGCCGAGCACACAAAGTAATCTCTCCAACCCTACAGCTCAGTTTCCACCGCAAGCTGTTCCTGCTTTTCTTTTTCGTCAGCGATTTGGACATCAACATCTTCGCGCATCTTTTTCAGAAGTGCAAGGACTCGCTTGATTTGATCCTTGGTGTTTTCCACCCTGCTCTGTGCCTGATTGATGTGATCCAGAACCGCCCAGTCTGCAAAGAGGCCGTCAAAGAAGAAATCTGCAAATTTCAGAAAGCTGTCTACCGTGACCTGAAGGTCTGCGGTGATCTCAACATCGGCAAGCTCAGTTTTGAACCGCCGCAGTTCCACTTGAAGCTGTTCGATTTGTTTCTGCGCATCGTCCAGTTCCTCATACTTGGCAAGATCGGCCATCAAACCGCCGCCCATTACGTCCCATGTACTCCAGCCCTCGGCATTGTCGAGGGTTTCGAGAACTTCGTTGACCGTATGCAAGGCAGTCTTTCCTGCGTTGATGGCTTCCAGCAGCTCCCGCTTTTGAACTTTCAGTGCGGCAATGCGGCTTTCGCTTTCCGCAAGCTGCTGTGCGGCAGGGTGGGCAGAGACTTTGATGCTTTTGATTTTTTCGGAAAGAGCAGCTTGATACCGCCTTTCGCAATCGGACAGCCGTGCCAGTCTATTTTGAATCTGATCCAAGTCGGCATCAACGGAAGAAAGGTCATGGAGAGCCGCATCGTACTTGACGCGGGCTGCATAGGCTTCCTGCCGTTCCTTGTCCAGCTTCTCATCCATCTTTCCGATGACCTGATAGAAAAATGCGGCAAGGCTGTGTCCCTCCAGACGGTCCACATCAGCCTGCTCTGCCAGCTTGGATTTTTCCAGCTTTTTCAGGCGATCAGCAAGCGTATCTCTCTGGGCGGTCAGTTCTTTCTGTTTTGCTTCGCAGCTTTTCTTTTCAGCGACCTGCTGCCAAAGCTCTTTCAACGTAGAATCACTCATATGGAATGTCCTTTCCCGGCATTACGTTTCTTCGTTCAGAAGCTGGTTCAAAAAATGCTGCCGATTATTTACAAATGTTTTGGTGATAACGTAGCTGTCCGTATCTTCATACTGACAAGGATGAATCGTGCCATTGTCGAAGCTAAAAATTTCAGCATCAGGCATTCCGAGGAGAATGGGTGAATGTGATACGATAATGAATTGCGCCCCTTCTTGGGCACACCGATAAATGTTGATCAGTAACGTGAGCTGCCGCTGCGGGGATAAAGCGGCTTCCGGCTCGTCAAAAATATAGACTCCATCTGCACCCATGTAGTCCTGCGCAATGGCGAGGAAACTTTCACCGTGTGATTTTTGGTGATAGCCTTTGGAGGGATGATCGTCATCGGAATAGTCGATTTCCTTGGTGGCTACATTATAGAAACTCTCTGCTCGGAGAAAATACCCGAACTTTGGTCTGCGATACCCCTTGGAAATCGTCATAGCCTCACATAGTTCCGAATGGGAGTTGTATGTGGAAAATGAATAGTTCTTCGTTCCACCCTCTGCGTTGAAGCCGTAAGCAACAGCGATTGCTTCCAGAAGCGTAGATTTTCCACTTCCATTTTCGCCAACAAAGAACGTAATGGGCTTATGGAATGTAAAAGTGTCGATTCCACTGATGGCAGGAATCTGACGAACATAATTGTATGGGCGAACTCTGTTCCAGTCGATGGTCAGCCCTTGGATAAATAGATCGTTCATACAGCACTCCTTATTATATAATGTAGGAGAACGCTTAGTTCCGCTCAAACCCAAGATAGCGGGTGCCCTGAAAACTCAGCTTTCCGATGTCGCCCTCCACAAGCATTCCGTAGTCCGAACCACTTACGGTAAGCTCCATGC
>OGDX01001352.1_pt1 | contig 12915 bp, 10 predicted proteins | sample 1570461 | NCBI WGS metagenome assembly OGDX01 (sample SAMEA2582172, study PRJEB24529) | metagenome
ATACTCAAAAATTCCTTGTATTCCATCAGATATATTAATCAATTCAGATATAGGCATGCTATCTATTATTTTATATCCACGCACAGATAAATCCAACAACGCTATTTTTTCACACTGAACATATCCCTCAACTTCTTTTGTTGATGTCCATATGTGAAGTGGTCCTTCATTAGAATCACCAATAATAGGACAGCCTATTATTTCTCCACTTTCGTTAAAAAAATCTTTACTTACAACTAATACTGGCGGTTTTATTTTTTCTACTTTAATAATGTCACCCTGATGTGCAATCCCCATCACCATACCTCTCTTCCAACAGGTTCTCCCCAATCATATTCACCATCAAGCATTAACCTGCCATTATATTCTGCCGCTCTTTCTTCTAAAGTTTTATGTCTGAAAGTTTTTGCTAATGTAATCACTCCATCTGATACTGTAACTTCTAACATTTCGTTTAATGCTATTCCAGCACTTTTTAATATATCCTTAGATAATCTGATTCCCTGACTATTTCCCCATTCTCTTACTTGTGCCTGCATACAATCACCTCTCTTCTTTGTATATACTTAGTATATACAAATGTTGGAAATTTATCAATATATTTCAAATCAAAATCCCATCTTCTTAAGTCCCGCAACAAGCTGCACATAAAATTCCCGAACATCAAATCCTTTAATGTTCTCCCTGTTAAGGTCTATCATATCACCATGCGATATGCCTCTTTTACCGCTGACAGTAAGAAACTGATAGTTCTGTCCCCATCGAAAGGATTCTTCTCCAACAAGTCCGTCATTTGGTCCGTCAAAATATTTCACCAGTGGATATGTAAAATTAAGCGGAAATCTTCCAGAAGCCGGATGGTTTAGTTTAGAACCAACTGACTGATAATAAATGTCTGGATTATCCTTTATTTCATTGTTGAATTCACTGCATTTTTCTGATGTAAGGTCATATACTGCAGCAAGAAAATCAGGGTTAATGTCTCCGAGTTTAGCCGCTCCAGCGTTATATGTATTAGCAACCATCTGTTGCTGTTTTTCAGGAATTTTGCAAAGAAGGTAATCAGCGAACTGACAGCCCCTGTGTGGTGTATTTATCGTTGTAAGAGAAGCCACATAAGGTGCAATATCTGTAAGCGCTAACGCTGCCCTCATGTCAAGTCCTCCTTTTGAATGAGCAATTACATTTACTTTCTCACAACCTGTCTCTCTTATAATCTGATGAATCCTTTCTGCCAGCTCTTTAGCACTGTCTCGCACAGCCGCGGCACTGTTATGATTTCCATAGTAAATCACTGCACCATTAGCCTCAAGCTCTGCCGGTATTCTTCCCCAGTAATTAAGATGTTCAAAATCCCTGAAAAATACGCCATGCACCATAAGAACAGGATATTTCGTACTGCATATCCGCTGTTCTTTGCGCTGCAGATTTCTCTTAGCACGCATTTTCTCCATGCGGACTTCCTCACCAACTGTCTTTATAATAATATGAAGCATGACAAGATGTGCAACAGGTATCCATCCGCACACGATTCCAAGCACTCTCCATCTGATTCCAAGCTGCTCAGATGTCGCATACACCATAATAATTCCTATCCAGAAAATAATGTTTTCCACAAGAATTCCTATCCCTGCCCAGATAAGCCAGTAAACTGGCGCTTTTACTATTCCTGCCGAACCACCAAACCATTTTTCATAACAGCCTGTAAACCCTAATATCAGATATATTGATAATATTACTGTCGTCCAGCAGAATATTTTCAGCATAATTCTGCCAAAGTTACATACTTTAATTCTCCCCATAATTAATCTCCCCTATTGTTTTTCTCAACTTTCTTGCCGCCGAACTCACCGGGTGTCTACTGTCATAGACAAGGCATATATTTCTCTTCGGAATATTATCCTTAAGAGATATCTTCACAATCTCTTTCTTATCAATCGATTCCTGCGCCATTGTCTCTGGTAAGAATGCAAGTCCTAATTCACATTTTACAAGAGGAAGTATCTGGTCTGTTGTCGCAGCCTCCGTATCAGGCTCTAATTCAACCCCATGTGACATAAATAAATCTTTATAGAATCTGAATGTCATAGTCTCTCTGCCAAGGCATATCAGTGGATAATCCGTCAATTCTCTTATTGATAATTCCTGACTTCCCAATGCTGTAAATGTAGTTCCTCCGACAAGTATTTCCTGAAAAGAATGCAGCACCACCGTCTTTAGTGATGAATCTGCGTACACAGGTGATGATACCACTGCAAAGTCTACCAGTCCATTTTTTACTGCATCAACCGCCTCCGGCGTTGAATGATTATATATCTTAAGCCGGATTCCGGGATTGACCATGTGAAATGCTTTTAACTTATCAAGAAGAAATATATTAAGCGCAGTCTCACTTGCCCCTATGGAAATACTGCCATGTGAAAGACTTGCACTGTCCGCAAGCTCTTCTTCTGCTGCCATAAGCTGTGTCATAGCCGCTGTAACCCTTATATACAGTTTTTCCCCCTCTGGTGTAAGCTGTATTCCCCGGTTATTTCTTACAAACAGTGTTGAATTAATCTGCTGTTCCAGACAGTTCATTGCCCTTGTAACATTAGGCTGGCTGCTTCCTAATGCCTGTGCGGCTTTCGTAAAATTCTTATATCTTGCCACATAATAAAATATCTTGTAATACTCAAAATTAACATCCATAACTTATCGCTCCGTAACATCTGACATATCATATTGTTATAGCATTTATATCAATTATAGTTTTTACTTATCTCTATGCCAATAGTATAATCTAGCCGAAATTGAAAAACAAGAAGGAGCTGACGATTATGAAAGAAAAAACTATCTTTCCAAGAGAAGAAAAATCTGAGGTTTTATTTGATAAAATTCTAAATGACCCTTGGGCTTACAACAAACTTTTCCAGACATTCTGTAACAATCTGTTTTGCAATGATGATTCTGAAACAATACTTTCACCGCTTCAATTCACAGAAGCATTATTCAACTGCTATTCTAATAAGGATTTATCCGCATTTCTAATGGCTATAACACAGAATACCATGTTTGATTTACTGAGAAATTCATTTCTTATCCCCTACCGCTTCAACGCTGACGGCAAACCAAATCCTATAATTATGACAGATGATAAAGGCATGCTGCTTCCTGAATTTGCTGACTCTGTTCATGAAAAAGACTATCAGCATTTTTATAATATTTATAAGAATCTTGATAATAATAAAAATATGTTTCTTGCTGAGGCTTACAGATACAGTCACACATATGGCGATGACCCGTCTGTAGTGGAGCAGCAGGTTCTTGAGAGAAGCACTGGTATACTGCTTATCCGCGAACTGCCTGACACTGTCAGAATGAAGGAAACCGAGGCAGAGGCCTATAGTGCTGTATGGGATCTTATGCTTGAGCTTGAGAAGAATCTTCCAATGGCATACATATTCTATGGTCAGGATTCATTCGTTGAACACAATGAACATTTTGATGAACTTGGAATTTTCCTTCCTAATTCTATATTCTTACGAAACCTTGAACACCATGTTAAGAAAGCAGAGGCGATTATATATGCCAAGGACTAATTACATTGACATTATGGAAAAAAATCATATGGAAATTCCGTGGCACGACTATACGAATGCCGACAGCAATGCATTAATTGCTAATGCAGACCTTATAGAAAAAGCCTCCGTTATCGGTCGTGTAGGTCTGATTATGCTATCATGCGGCACTGGTGCATGGCGTGTCCGTACATCTATGAATAAGCTATCCAAGGAACTTGGAGTAACCTGTACCGTGGATGTTGGCCTTATGTCTATTGAATTTAACTGCTTTGATGGTAATGACTGCGTATCACAGTCGTTAAGCATTGCCAATACCGGTGTTAATACCTCCAAGCTTTACAGAATGGAACAGTTTGTTGACAATTTTCCTAATGAAGAGGCTCACCTTACAGGTGAAATGATTCATAAAAGGCTTGATGAAATTGAACAGATACATACCCTGTATTCACCAGTCAAGCTTGGACTTGCCGCCGCTCTAGCATGTTGCGGATTCACATTTCTACTTGGCGGCGGTCCTATAGAGATGCTTTTCGCATTCATTGCAGCCGGAACAGGTAATCTTATAAGGACAAAGCTTATTAAACATCATTTTACACTATTTATGAATATAGCAGTTTCTATATCAGCCTCATGCCTTATATATGCACTGCTGCTTAAACTTGCTATCCTGATGTTTAATATTCCTTCTGTCCATGAAGCCGGCTACATATGTTCCATGCTTTTCATAATACCTGGATTTCCTTTCATCACCAGCGGTATTGACCTTGCAAAGCTCGACCTGCGGTCTGGTATTGAAAGGCTGACATATTCAATAATCATTGTGCTGGTTGCTACCGTATTTGCATGGATTATGGCTTTGTTACTGCATTTGCAGCCAGAAGAATTTACTACATTACATATTGGAAAAATGTTACATCTAATATTAAGACTTATTACAAGCTTCTGCGGTGTATTCGGATTCTCTATCATGTTTAACAGTTCTGTTCCGATGGCGGCTATGGCTGCTCTTATCGGTTGTATCGCCAATACGCTGCGTCTTGAACTTGTTGATTTTACAGGCATGCCTGCCGCTGCTGCCGCATTTATTGGTGCTGCTACTGCCGGATTACTTGCCTCATTTATTAAAAATTATAATGGATATCCTAGAATATCACTTACAGTTCCTTCCATAGTTATTATGGTACCCGGACTTTACTTTTACCGCGCAATATACAATTTCGGCATAATGTCCCTGACAGAAGCGGTCTCATGGTTTACATCTGCAATTATGATAATTGTTGCACTTCCGCTCGGACTTATATTTGCCAGAATTATTACGGACCGCACATTCCGTTATTGCACTTAGTATTAACTATACATTTATATAAGGAGGAATTATTATTATGCTTACTTCTGTAACAGGTATTAACTGGGGCGACGAGGGCAAAGGCCGTGTAATTGACCTTCTTGCTGAAAATGCAGATATAGTCGTCAGGTATCAGGGCGGCAATAACGCCGGTCACACTGTTGTGACTAATCAGGGAAAATTTGTTCTTAATCTTCTGCCATCAGGAATACTTCACTCCAATGTTATATGTATTCTTGGAGACGGCATGGTTGTTGACCTTGAACACCTTGCCAACGAAATAAAGCAGATTGAAGACAGAGGAATACAGATTAATCCAAAACATTTGAAATTATCTAAAAAAGCTACAATATCTATGCCATGGCACAGGGTACAGGATGAACTTGAAGAAAACAGACTAGAACGAACCGGCTCTGCTTTCGGTTCTACAAGACGAGGCATAGCATATGCCTACAGTGACAAATACAGAAAAAAGACTCTGCGTCTTGGTGACCTGCTTCATTTGGATGATACAGCTGTACAGGCAAGACTTACAACTATTCTTGAGTCCAAGAACCTTGAGCTTGCCGGCTGCTATCATCAGGAGCCAATGTCTTATCCGGCACTTCTTGACTGGTGCAGGGAACAGGCTGAAAAGTTCAGCAAATACATATGCGATACAGGCACATTTATAGACAAAGCATTATCCTGTGGTAAAAAAGTTATTCTTGAGGCTCAGCTTGGTGCATTAAGAGATATTGATTACGGTATCTTCCCTTACACTTCAAGTTCATCAACTATATCTGCCTATGGTCCTATCGGTGCAGGAATTCCTGGCAGACACGCTGACCATGTCGTTGGCGTGCTTAAAGCCTATTCTACCTGTGTCGGTGCAGGACCTTTTGTTGCTGAAAATGCTGTTTCAGAAAAATGGCAGCAAGACTTAAGAGAAGCCGGTGGTGAATTCGGTGCTGCAACAGGCCGTCCTCGCCGTGTTGGTCCTTTTGATGCAGTTGCAAGCAGATACGGACTCAGATGCCAGCATGCAGACAAAATCGCACTAACCAAGCTTGATGTATTAAGCTCTATGAAAGAAATTCCTATAATTACAGGCTACAATGACCCAAACGGCTCTCTGGTTGAATTTGACCCAACTGATAACCTTGATTCATGCACTCCTGTTATATACAAAGTTCCCGGCTGGGAAGAAGATATATCACATTGCAGGACATTTGACGAGCTTCCTGCTAATGCAAAAAATTACATTAAAACAATTGAGGATATGCTTCATGCAGAAATCAACTTTATATCTGTCGGTGCTAAGAGAGATGAATATTTATTAAAAGGAGAGTGGCTATGAGACATCTGATAACCCCTATGGATCTTTCCGTTGAAGAAACTATGAATATATTAGATCTTGCGGAGCGGATATCCATTGGACCACAATTATATAAGCATGTTGCCGATGGCAGACAGCTTGCTACACTTTTTTACGAACCAAGTACCAGAACCCGTTTATCTTTCGAGTCTGCTATGTTAAGTCTTGGAGGACAGACGCTAGGCTTTTCAAGTGCAGCTCAGTCTAGTGCTTCCAAAGGTGAAACCGTTGCTGATACTGCAAGAGTTGTAAGCTGCTATGCAGATATAATTGCGATGAGACATCCAAAAGAAGGTGCTCCACTGCAGGCATCAATATATTCACGCATTCCTATAATAAACGCAGGAGACGGCGGTCATGCGCACCCTACACAGACACTTATTGATATGATGACTATAAGACAGCGTAAAGGAAAGCTTAATAACCTGACTATCGGTTTCTGTGGCGACCTGAAATTCGGACGGACGGTACACTCCCTTGTCAGCAGCCTTACTCGTTTCTCTGATAATAAATTCTACTTCATATCTCCCGAAGAATTACGGATTCCGGATTATCTGAGAGACGATGTATTAAATCCATCTAATTCAACTTATGAGGAAGTGTCAAGCCTTGAAGATACTCTTCCTAAACTTGATGTTCTGTACATGACAAGAGTACAGAAAGAAAGATTTTTCAATGAAGAAGAATATCTCCGTTTAAAAGATGTCTACATTCTTGACGAAGAAAAGTTAAAGCTGGCTGATAAAGATATGCCTGTTCTTCATCCTCTGCCACGAGTCGATGAGATTTCCCTTGATGTCGATGACGATCCAAGAGCTGCATATTTTGACCAGGTCCAGAATGGTAAATATATAAGAATGGCACTAATCATGGCATTGCTTGGTATTACTGATCCGGTAACCGGCAGAACAGTTCTTGATACACACAGCCTATAACTAAACATTCCATATAAAAACTGCCATCCGCTAAACTTAATGTTAAACGGACGGCAGTTTTATGTTTTTATATATTTATCCCCAGACTTCTTTCGGTTCTGCGTTATGCTCCCCAATCATCTTCTCCATCCACACCATATCGAACCACTGGTTAAACTTATACCCACTGTCATGAAAACGACCAACTTCTGAAAATCCCAATCTGCTATGGAAGCGGATACTGTCATCATTAAGATACTTGCTTTCCTGTTCAGGGCATGCAATACATGCATTCATATTAAGTATTCCCATACTCTTAAGTTCATGTTCAAGTCTGTCATATAAAAGTCTTCCAATTCCCATTCTCTTGCAGTCCTGTCGCACATAAATAGTTGTCTCAACAGACCAGTCATATGCTCTCCTGTCCTTAAAACATCCAGCATATGCATAACCGACAATCTGTCCATTGTCAACTGCCTTGATATATGGATATCTGTTTGAAATATTCACAATTCTTTGTCTGAATTCTTCTACAGAAGGCACATCATATTCAAATGTTATCGCTGTATACTTAACATATGGTGCATATATATCAAGAAGTTCCTCTGCATCCTCAATTGTTACATTCTGAATTTCCATAATTTTCTCTCACAGCTTCCATATTAGTTATCAATGCATATATTACTCTTCCATATCGTCCATTCTCAACAATTCTTCCATGGTCAAACACCTGTATATGACCGCCATCTGCTTTCTGCATATAAAAATGCGTATAACCATTAGTATGTCCTTCATCTATCTGCTTCCATATATCCGCTATAACAGCTTCCCGTTCATCCACTCTAATGATATTACGGAAACTTCTTTTTGTATATACAAGCAGTTCATCCATGTTCTTACAGCCTGCAAATCTGATAAATTCACGGTTTGCAAAAAGAATTTCATCATCATTCTTATCTGCTTTGTATATGATAAATGCTCCTGGAAGATTTTCAGAAACATCTTTAAGTGCAAAACCAAGCTGTGTACGAATCTCCATCCTGAGTCCGTTCTTATATGCCATACAGCCATTCTTTCCACGAAGTTTCACCTCATAAAGTGCAGTATCAGCACAACGCATGAGTTTTGATGGTTTGTCACCATGAACCGGATATTCAGCATATCCAACTGATATAGTGAACTGCTGCTCTTCACCTTCATATTTAAATGAACGTTTTAACTTTGTGAATTCCTCAAGTTTTTCCTTAACATCTGCACATGTGCAGTCTGGCAGGAAAATACAGAATTCATCACCACCATTTCGTCCTAAAACCACATTTTTATCAAAAAACTTCTGCATTCCCTCGGACAATGCTTTAAGTGCCACATCTCCATAAGCATGACCATACATATCATTGATAGTCTTAAAATCATCAATATCAAATTCTACTCCTACACAATGATTATCCGGATTCTGCTTAAGATACCTTGTCACTCTTTCATCATATCCATGTCGGTTATATATTCCTGTCAAAGCATCTGTTATAGCCAGTTTCTTAAACTTCTTTCTGTGTTCGTCAAGCACAAGCAGCGCACATGTAAACCCTGTAAGAAGCAGTACAATAATAATTCCGCCTATTCCAGCCGCATACAGATATATTCTTTCAGACTGGGTCTCATATGGCATTATATCAAGCTTCCACTTGCTGTCTCCTATATCAAATATATATGAAACAGGATTCTTTAACCCTTCTTCCGAGCCATACACTTCTTCAAATTCAGACCCCCACGGAAAAGCAGTTTTATATAATGTATAATTATAACCAAAATCAGAAAGTGCCTTCATTGAATCAGCAAAAATCTCAGGAACACGGATTATAGCTATTGCAAATCCCCAGAAATCTTCATGTCCGTTTTCTTCAATGTATACAGGATTTCTTACAGCTACACCATATCCCCCTGCTTTAATTGAAATGGTCCCTGCATTGTAACAACTTTATTATCTCTTCCATAACGGCATATTTCACCACGGTCTTTATCATTTAACAGATCTATCTTTCCCGCATCATTACCTTCCTGAGGATAAATATCTGTCACAACACCATCTGGTGCAATTTGGATGCTCTGAACAGAATCTTCCATCATCTCCTCTGCTATCTCATAGAATTTATTAATCTGTCCATCATCACTTATAATTATCTGTCTTAATGTGTCCGAAACGGCTATGCCTTTCATAATATCCGTCTTAATACGCTCTGCATAAGTCATTGCGTTAAGATTCGCCATTATCCTGTTCTGCTTATTCTGCTCGTTATTTATGCTGCATACAATACCTGCCACAGCACTCATTCCGATTATAAATACAACAAGTGGAATAATAATATTTTTCTTTATAAAATGCATTTCATTCACTCCAAACTGCTGATTTGTAAATATTTATTATATCACTTTAAATGTTATTCCGCATTAAAAAAGTTACCCAGATTCCCGTAAAGCTCACCAGTCTGTTACAATCGAACATGAAGCGCTCAACACACTTGATGATTCTGATTATATTGACTAATTATACAATTCATTAATAAGCCAAATATTATCTTCTCATACCCATACTGCATCGAATTCTCCATTAGTATATGTTGATGGATTATCGTAATAGTATTTTCCAATTCTTTCAAATACCGGTTTCATCTTTCCGGCTTTATTCATTCTGATTAAATACTGCCTGCATATTGTTTCGAACAACTTAGGCACATTCGGATGAAACCGAGTCGGTTGTGCCCGAGTAAACTTATTATCTACTCTCCCGTCAGTTTTTTCCTCAGCTTTCTTGCCGCCAGACTCACTGGATGTCTGCTGTCATATACAAGGCAGCTGTAAATGTAGTTCCGCCTACAAGTATTTCCTGAAAAGAATGTAGCAGAACTATCTTCAAGTATGTATCCACATAAACTGGTGAAGATACAACTGCAAAATCTATTAATCCATTCTTTACGGTCTCAACTGCTATTCCAATAAAGACTTATCTGCCTTTCTTATGTTCAAAAATATCCTGGTTATTAACATAATCTGCTGTTAATAACCAGGATTATTATTTTTATCCCCAGACTTCTTCTGCTATCTCCTTAACTAATGCAAGCTTTGCCCACTGCTGTTCTTCGGTGAGTTTATTACCTATCTCACATGAAGCAAATCCACACTGTGGAGATAAGCATAATCTCTCAAGTGGAATATATCTTGATGCATCATGAATTCTTGCAATAACGTCTTCCTTATTCTCAAGTTCCGGCTTCTTAGTTGTGATAAGTCCAAGAACTACCTTCTTATCCGGTGAAACCTTTGCAAGAGGAAGGAAACCTCCTGATCTTGCATCATCATATTCAAGAAGCAGAGCATCTACATTTTCCTGTGCAAATACATAATCAGCAACTGAATCATATGGTCCGCTTGTAAAATATGTTGAATGATAATTACCTCGGCAGATATGTGAAGTAATTGTCATATCTTCTAGTCTGCCCTCTAATGCAAGATTATTAACCTTAAGAAGCTGAGCCTTTACATCTTCTATATCAAGACCAAGTGACTTGTATCTCTGCTTTGCAGCATCTCCTACAATTGCTCCCCATGTACAGTCATCTAACTGCAGATTACGACAGCCTGCATCATAAAACTGTCTGATTACATCCTGATATGCAAGCCCGATATCATGAATTAACTCATCATCAGATTCATAGAATTTTCTTGTCTGTTCAATGTTCTGAGGAACAATCATCTGCTGATACATCTGGGCTGGCGCCGGAATTGTATATTTTGCAACAGTGTTCTCATCCTCAAACTGCTTTAGGAACTTAAAATACTCTACAAATGGATGCGGCTTAGCCTTAACCTTTCCAACAAGATAAGTTGCTTCAAGATCTGCAACCTCCCCATTAAACTGCACTCCACCGCCATCTTTCTCATGTTCAACTCCCTCGAATCCCCACATGAAATCAAGATGCCAGAACTTTCTTCTGAATTCTCCATCTGTTATAGCATGAAATCCTGCCGCCTTCTGCTTTGCAACTACCTCACTGACACACTCATCAGTAATCTTGTCAAGTTCATCCTGCGTAATCTTTCCTTCTTCAAAGTTCTTCTTAGCTTCCTTTAACTTCTCTGGTCTTAAAAAACTTCCTACAAAATCATATCTGAATGGTGTTTTTAATGTACTCATTATATGATAACCTCCCTGATAATTTCTATATGCAGCAAATGCTGTTACAGATATCCTATCATTAAGTTATTCGTGTGTATAATACATATAAATATGAGTTTGCCATAGTTTTAAGCTATGGTATTCAAAGTGGTGGAAAGCCGCCAAACCTAGATATGATTAGTTACCTGCCCTGCCTACTCACTATAGAACAACTGCTTTGTACTTTTGGGCTTGTCAGGATTAGTCATTTTAATTTTTCCACTTTCTACCAGTGGCATAACATATGTCTGGATAGCATAAGTAATAGATGACAATCCCAGATATTCACATATTTCTTTTCTTGTCCGCGGCGTCCTACAGAACACTAAAAGATCATTTGTCTCTTCCAGTCCTGGTTTCGTTTTACTGATATTATCTGCCTTGTAAAATGTCACAATAAAGCTGCCTCTCTCATCTTCAAACTTAGGTTCCCTTAGATTGTACTTTTCCATTTCTCTACGAATTGTCGGTATGCCGGAATATCTATTTTCTGTAACATGCAATGTTTCTAACGCAAAAGCCAATACAGGATTTCTTGTATCCGGCTGCATTTTACCTAACTGATCAACTTTTATTCTCCCATATATACCACCTGGATTTTTTACCTCCATTCTGTCTTCATACATAATAATTTGTATTGGCATTCCTTCTGTGTGAATACTATAATCGCGATGTACCAATGCATTAATAACAGCTTCTCTTATTGCAGTAATGGGATAATCCGTTCTATCCTCACGTATTCCTGTTTTCGGATTAATAATAGTCTTATTCTTCATATTTCTTTTCACAAAGCTGATTGCTTCTTCAAGCATTTCTGGAATACTGCCCTCAATCCGCTGATTGTCTAAAAAGCGTTCTCCCGAACCCCCAAGACATCCAATCTCTGTTCCGGGTACGGCAATTGCAGTAATGCATAATTGTGGAAAATATGCCTGTGGATATGGACTAAAAATCATAGCTGCGCTCAATGTTACTTCATTATTTCTGGTAACACTCATTAACTCATAAATACTTGCAGTATCCATGTTAGATAAATTAGGTTTACCTCTTTTTAGCAAGTCAATGTATAGAGCTAACTTCTCTTGATTTAAAGACAGCAATGTTGCCCGCTGCACTCCGCGTATATCATCCTGATACTTCTTTCGATACGCCTCATAACTATAAACCTCATATTCTGTCATCGGTTCATCACTATCTCCTACGCGCGTATATGAACCCTTAAGACGTCCTTTACCTTTATAAAATACTGGTCTGTCAGCCAGATCAACACTCGGAATCTCGGCTGAAACAAAAAACTTACCATCTTTTTCCACGACTGTTAACAATGCTCGCACTATTGGCTCCATCTGCAAGCATTGTTCATTTATCTTTTTTTGTATATCCTGTGGGTCATAAACTCCCACTTCTTTATAATCCTGCTTCTCATCAATTCCAAAAATGATGATTCCACCTTCATCCTGATTTGAAAAACTGGACAAAGAATCATACAAATGCTGTGGGCATCCATTTTCCGCACTTTTTAATTC
>OGDX01001359.1_pt1 | contig 12880 bp, 5 predicted proteins | sample 1570461 | NCBI WGS metagenome assembly OGDX01 (sample SAMEA2582172, study PRJEB24529) | metagenome
ATTGGCTACATGGGTTCTTTCAAGAATCTGTGCGACAAGCGCGGCGACAGCGTAAGCTTCGATGAATACTGGAAGAAAGACTCCACCGCCGAGCTGTACCACTTCATCGGTAAAGATATCGTTTACTTCCACAGCCTGTTCTGGCCTGCCATGCTGGAAGGCAGCAACTTCCGCAAGCCGTCCAACCTGTTTGTTCATGGCTATGTGACGGTGAACGGCGCAAAGATGTCCAAGTCTCGCGGCACCTTTATTAAAGCCAGCACCTGGCTGAATCATTTTGACGCAGACAGCCTGCGTTACTACTACACTGCGAAACTCTCTTCGCGCATTGATGATATCGATCTCAACCTGGAAGATTTCGTTCAGCGTGTGAATGCCGATATCGTTAACAAAGTGGTTAACCTGGCCTCCCGTAATGCGGGCTTTATCAACAAGCGTTTTGACGGCGTGCTGGCAAGCGAACTGGCTGACCCGCAGTTGTACAAAACCTTCACTGATGCCGCTGAAGTGATTGGTGAAGCGTGGGAAAGCCGTGAATTTGGTAAAGCAGTGCGCGAAATCATGGCGCTGGCTGATCTGGCTAACCGCTATGTCGATGAACAGGCTCCGTGGGTGGTGGCGAAACAGGAAGGCCGCGATGCCGACCTGCAGGCAATTTGCTCAATGGGCATCAACCTGTTCCGCGTGCTGATGACTTACCTGAAGCCGGTACTGCCGAAACTGACCGAGCGCGCAGAAGCATTCCTCAATACAGAACTGACCTGGGATGGTATCCAGCAACCGCTGCTGGGCCACAAAGTGAATCCGTTCAAGGCGCTGTATAACCGCATCGATATGAGGCAGGTTGAAGCACTGGTGGAAGCGTCTAAAGAAGAAGTGAAAGCAGCTGCCGCGCCAGTTACTGGCCCACTGGCAGATGATCCGATTCAGGAAACCATCACCTTTGACGACTTCGCTAAAGTTGACCTGCGCGTGGCGCTGATTGAAAACGCAGAGTTTGTTGAAGGTTCTGACAAACTGCTGCGCCTGACGCTGGATCTCGGCGGTGAAAAACGCAATGTCTTCTCCGGTATTCGTTCTGCTTACCCGGATCCGCAGGCACTGATTGGTCGTCACACCATTATGGTGGCTAACCTGGCACCACGTAAAATGCGCTTCGGTATCTCTGAAGGCATGGTGATGGCTGCCGGTCCTGGCGGGAAAGATATTTTCCTGCTAAGCCCGGATGCCGGTGCTAAACCGGGTCATCAGGTGAAATAATCCCCCTTCAAGGCGCTGCATCGACAGCGCCTTTTCTTTATAAATTCCTAAAGTTGTTTTCTTGCGATTTTGTCTCTCTCTAACCCGCATAAATACTGGTAGCATCTGCATTCAACTGGATAAAATTACAGGGATGCAGAATGAGACACTTTATCTATCAGGACGAAAAATCACATAAATTCTGGGCGGTGGAGCAACAGGGAAACGAGTTGCATATCAGTTGGGGAAAAGTTGGCACCAAAGGGCAAAGCCAGATAAAAAGTTTTTCAGATGCTGCGGCAGCGGCAAAAGCGGAGCTTAAGCTGATTGCGGAGAAGGTGAAGAAGGGGTATGTGGAGCAAGCGAAGGATAATTCTTTGCAACCTTCCCAAACGGTAACGGGCTCTCTCAAGGTAGCGGACTTATCCACCATTATTCAGGAACAACCCTCTTTCGTAGCAGAAACCCGTGCGCCTGACAAAAATACAGATGCTGTTTTACCGTGGCTGGCGAAAGATATTGCTGTCGTTTTTCCGCCCGAAGTTGTACACACCACGTTAAGTCATCGCCGCTTTCCCGGAGTTCCTGTTCAGCAAGCAGACAAATTGCCCCAATTACGTCGCTTAGCCTGTAGTGTGTCGCAACGGGATAATAAAACAGCCACATTTGACTTCAGCGCCTGTTCTTTAGAATGGCAAAACACCGTCGCCCAGGCGATCAGTCAGATCGACGGCCTGAAAACAACACAGTTACCATCACCAGTAATGGCTGTACTCACGGCACTTGAAATGAAATGCACAAGATATAAAGTGCGTGAGGATGTTATGGATCAGATCGTCCAGGAAGGCGGTCTGGAATATGCTACTGATGTAATAATACACCTTCAACAGATTGATATTGAATGGGATTATGCGAATAATGTCATTATTATTCTGCCGTCTGGCATTGCACCTAGCTACTTGGAGCAATATTCCAGATTTGAATGACGCCTACGTAAACATTTATCACTGACGGAAGAGTCTCTCTGGCAAAAATGTGCACAAAAACTTATTGCCGCAATTCCACATATTCCAGAATGGCGGCAACCATTAATTGCTTTGTTATTACCCGAAAAACCAGAAATTGCACATGAAATTGCCCAGCGTCTACTGGGGCAAAAAAAATTACCCTCGCTTGAGTGGTTAAAAATAGTGGCGACTGATGAGCACATTCTTGCCTCATTAGAAAAATATCACGAACCATATGCCATTTTTGATAATTACTATTGTGGTGCGATATGGTCAGCCACCGTATTACAGGAGCAAGGTGTTGCAGCCCTGCCCCGATTTGCTCCCTATGCCGCAAGTGACTACTGCGCCGATGTGTTGCGTCATATCAATCATCCGTTCGCATTGACACTGCTTATACGTGTAGCCGGGCAAACTAAACGCTGTCACGATCGGATGACGAAAGCCATTGCTGCGTTCCCACATGCAGCAATGGCGGCACTGACGGAACTTCTTGGGCAAAAAGAAGAGAACAGTTGGCGCATTATGCTAATGACAATGCTTATCTCACAACCAGCACTGGCAGAACAGGTCATTCCCTGGCTCTCGACACCCGCAGTTGCCGTACTGAAATCATGCCAGCAACAACTGACACAGCCCTCAAACCATGCCAGCGCCGATCTACTGCCAGCCGTAGTAGTCTCCCCTCCCTGGCTTTCGAAAAAGAAAAAATCGCCGATTCCGGTGCTGGATTTAGCGCCATTAGGCATTGAGCCAATCTGTTATCTGACAGAAGAAATCAGTAATCAACTTTTGGCGAAATATATCTGGTATTCAAAACACATCACGGTTAGCCATGAAGAAAGTACTACCAACCTGTTGGCAAGGATGGGTTTTCAACGACGGATCGCTGGTACATATATTAAAGCTCCCGAAGCGGTAGTTGAGGCATGGCTAAATGAAGATTATTCAACCTTACTAAGTGAATTTAAGGTGTTTCATTCACCTACCGGGCATTATTGGCAGTTGGGGATTTTGACAACATTGCCGCTGGAGAAAGCAGTAAAAGCATGGAATGCCCTTACCCTATCTCCACATACCGATACCGAATACTCCATGTTACATTTTGGACTCAAAGGGTTACCTGGGTTAGTAAACTCACTTGCACGCTATCCACAAGAAGCCTTGCCCATCACGAATTACTTCGCAGCGAGTGAGCTGGCACCTGCCGTCGCCCGCGCCTTCAACAAACTCAAAACCCTACGACAAGACGCCCGTAGCTGGCTGCTAAAATACCCGGAACATGCCATAACCGGCCTGCTACCTGCGGCGCTCGGCAAAGCCGGTGAAGCACAGGATAACGCCCGCGCTGCCTTGCGTATGCTTACCGAAAACGGTCATCAGCCATTACTGCAAGAAATCGCCCGACGTTATAACCAGCCGGAAGTAACCGATGCGGTGAACGCTCTGCTTGCGCTCGATCCCTTAGATAATCACCCGACAAAAATCCCCACTCTTCCGGCCTTTTATCAGCCATCGCTCTGGACGCGCCCGGTATTAAAAGCAAATGCCCAATCACTGCCAGATAGCGCCCTCCTCCACCTCGGTGAAATGCTCCGCTTCCCTCAGGAAGAGGCTCTGTATCCGGGATTATTGCAGGTGAAAGATGCCTGTACCGCCGACTCACTGGCTGAATTTGCCTGGGATCTGTTTACCGCCTGGCAGACCGCTGGCGCGCCGTCGAAAGAGAGTTGGGCGTTCACTGCGTTAGGCGTTCTCGGTAACGATGACACCGCCCGCAAACTGACGCCATTAATACGCGCCTGGCTTGGTGAATCCCAGCATAAACGCGCCACCGTTGGGTTGGATATTCTCGCTGCTATCGGTAGTGATATCGCCCTGATGCAGCTTAACGGCATCGCCCAGAAACTGAAATTCAAAGCATTACAGGAGCGGGCAAAAGAAAAAATTGCCGACATTGCCGAGAGCCGCGAACTCACGGTGGCGGAGCTTGAAGATCGGTTAGCACCGGATCTCGGTCTGGATGATAACGGTTCGCTGCTGCTGGATTTTGGCCCACGGCAGTTCACCGTCAGCTTTGATGAAACCTTAAAACCGTTTGTGCGTGATGTTTCCGGCAGCCGCCTGAAAGACCTGCCCAAACCGAACAAAAGCGATGATGAAACGCGGGCGAACGATGCGGTTAACCGCTACAAATTGCTGAAAAAAGATGCGCGTACCATCGCCGCCCAGCAGGTAGCAAGGCTGGAATCCGCCATGTGCCTGCGCCGCCGCTGGTCGCTGGAAAACTTCCAGCTCTTCCTGGTTGAGCATCCGCTGGTTCGTCACTTAACCCGCCGTCTGATTTGGTGCGTTTATAGCGCCGAAAACCAGCTACTGGCTTGCTTTCGCGTAGCAGAAGATAACAGCTCCAGCACCGCTGACGATGATCTTTTCACCCTGCCGGAAGGCGATATCTCTATCGGCACTCCTCACGTTCTGGAAATATCACCAACGGATGCTGCCGCCTTTGGTCAGCTTTTTGCCGACTACGAACTGCTACCACCGTTCCGCCAGCTCGACCGTAACAGCTACGCCCTGACAGAAGCCGAGCGCAATGCCAGTGAACTGACCCGCTGGGCAGGCAGAAAATGCCCGAGTGGTCGGGTCATGGGGCTGGCGAATAAAGGCTGGATAAAGGGCGAACCACAGGATGGAGGCTGGATCGGATGGATGATCAAACCTTTGGGTCGCTGGTCGTTAATCATGGAAATCGATGAAGGCTTTGCGGTAGGCATGTCGCCAGCCGAACTCAGCGCTGAGCAGCTCTTAAGCAAGCTGTGGCTATGGGAAGGCAAAGCAGAAAGATATGGCTGGGGGAGTAATTCAACACAGGAAGCGCAGTTCTCCGTAATCGATGCCATCACCGCCAGCGAGCTAATTAACGATATTGAAGCCCTGTTTGAATAAGGAAAGAGCATGGACAAGGAATTACCGTGGCTGGCGGATAACGCCCAACTGGAACTGAAATATAAAAAAGGCAAAACGCCGCTCAGTCATCGTCGCTGGCCGGGCGAACCAGTGTCCGTTATCACTGGAAGTCTCATCCAGACATTGGGTGATGAATTGCTACAAAAAGCTGAGAAGAAAAAAAACATTGTCTGGCGTTATGAGAATTTTTCACTGGAGTGGCAGTCCGCCATCACGCAGGCCATCAACTTGATCGGCGAACACAAACCCTCAATCCCGGCCCGGACAATGGCGGCGCTAGCCTGTATCGCGCAAAATGACAGCCAACAGTTGCTCGACGAAATCGTCCAACAAGAGGGGCTGGAATATGCGACTGAGGTGGTGATTGCACGCCAGTTTATTGCGCGGTGTTATGAGAGTGATCCTCTGGTAGTGACATTGCAGTATCAGGACGAGGATTATGGCTATGGTTATCGCTCAGAAACCTATAACGAATTCGATCTCCGACTGCGTAAGCATCTCTCTCTGGCAGAGGAAAGCTGCTGGCAGCGTTGCGCCGACAAACTCATTGCCGCACTACCAGGAATAACCAAAGTTCGCCGCCCTTTTATTGCGCTGATCCTCCCGGAAAAACCAGAAATAGCCAATGAGTTGGTAGGCCTTGAATGCCCGCGAACTCATTTTCATTCTAAGGAGTGGTTAAAAGTTGTTGCTAATGACCCCACAGCGGTGAGAAAACTCGAACACTACTGGAGCCAGGATATATTTAGCGATCGAGAAGCCAGCTACATGTCGCATGAAAACCACTTCGGCTACGCGGCCTGCGCCGCCCTTTTGCGCGAACAAGGACTGGCAGCCATTCCGCGCCTCGCGATGTATGCCCATAAAGAAGATTGCGGCAGTCTGCTGGTACAAATTAACCATCCGCAAGTCATCCGCACCTTGCTACTGGTGGCTGATAAAAACAAACCCAGCCTGCAACGTGTAGCTAAATACCATAAAAACTTCCCCCATGCGACGCTCGCCGCACTGGCAGAACTGCTGGCGTTAACAGAACCACCAGCCCGCCCTGGTTATCCAATCATCGAAGACAAAAAGCTGCCTGCACAGCAAAAAGCACGCGATGAATACTGGCGTACGCTGTTACAAACGCTGATGGCATCGCAGCCACAACTGGCAGAAGAGGTGATGCAGTGGTTAAGTACTCAACCCCAGTCAGTGCTGAAGAGTTATTTATCGGCACCGCCCAAACCGGTTATTGATGGCACCGATAACAGCAATCTGCCAGAAATCCTCGTTTCACCACCGTGGCGTAGTAAGAAAAAAATGACAGCTCCACGTCTTGATTTGGCACCGCTTGAATTAACTCCGCAAGTTTACTGGCAACCAGGCGAACAAGAGAGGCTTGCCGCCACTGAGTCTGCCCGTTATTTCAGCACGGAATCTCTTGCGCAACGCATGGAACAAAAAAGTGGACGAGTTGTATTACAGGAACTGGGTTTTGGGGATGATGTATGGCTGTTTCTGAATTATATACTCCCCGGAAAACTGGATGCTGCACGCAATTCACTCATTGTTCAGTGGCATTACTACCAGGGGCGGGTTGAAGAGATCCTGAATGGCTGGAACTCCCCGGAAGCACAATTAGCAGAACAGGCGCTCCGCAGCGGTCACATAGAAGCGTTAATTAACATATGGGAAAATGACAACTACTCACGTTATCGTCCGGAAAAGAGTGTCTGGAACCTGTATTTATTGGCACAGTTGCCGCGTGAGATGGCTTTGACCTTCTGGCTGCGTATCAATGAGAAAAAGCATCTGTTCGCGGGTGAGGACTATTTTCTCAGTATCCTCGGATTGGATGCGCTACCAGGTCTGCTGTTGGCTTTTTCACATCGTCCAAAAGAAACATTTCCGTTAATTTTAAATTTTGGCGCAACAGAACTGGCGCTGCCTGTTGCCCACGTCTGGCGACGTTTCGCGGCGCAGCGTGATCTGGCTCGCCAGTGGATTTTACAATGGCCGGAACATACGGCTAGTGCACTTATCCCTCTTGTCTTTACCAAACCCAGCGATAATAGCGAAGCCGCATTACTTGCCCTGCGTTTACTGTACGAACAGGGACATGGCGAATTGCTACAAACCGTGGCAAACCGCTGGCAGCGTACAGATGTATGGTCTGCCCTGGAGCAGTTGCTTAAACAGGGTCCAATGGACATTTACCCGGCACGCATTCCAAAAGCCCCTGATTTCTGGCATCCGCAAATGTGGTCCAGGCCGCGCCTTATCACTAATAATCAAACTGTTACCAATGACGCTCTGGAAATTATCGGCGAAATGCTGCGCTTTACCCAGGGGGGACGTTTTTATAGCGGGCTGGAACAACTGAAAACGTTCTGCCAGCCACAAACGCTGGCAGCTTTTGCCTGGGATCTCTTCACTGCGTGGCAACAAGCTGGTGCCCCCGCAAAAGACAACTGGGCATTTCTGGCGTTAAGTCTCTTTGGTGACGAAAGCACGGCACGGGATCTGACGACACAGATCCTCGCCTGGCCACAAGAAGGCAAATCTGCCCGTGCTGTCAGCGGCCTGAACATCCTTACCCTGATGAATAATGATATGGCGCTGATACAGCTGCATCATATATCGCAACGGGCTAAATCCCGCCCCTTACGTGATAACGCGGCGGAATTTCTTCAGGTGGTCGCAGAAAATCGCGGGCTAAGCCAGGAAGAGCTAGCGGACAGATTAGTCCCAACCCTGGGCCTTGATGATCCGCAGGCGTTGAGTTTTGATTTTGGTCCCCGGCAGTTTACCGTTCGCTTCGATGAAAATCTCAACCCGGTTATCTTTGATCAGCAAAACGTTCGCCAGAAAAGCGTTCCCCGTTTGCGCGCCGATGACGATCAACTGAAAGCGCCCGAGGCACTGGCCCGACTAAAAGGGCTAAAAAAAGATGCTACTCAGGTGAGCAAAAACCTGCTCCCGCGTCTTGAAACGGCCCTACGTACCACCCGACGCTGGTCGCTGGCAGATTTTCATTCTCTGTTTGTTAATCATCCCTTTACCCGTCTGGTTACCCAGCGATTAATATGGGGGGTTTATCCGGCAAATGAACCGCGTTGTTTACTCAAAGCCTTTCGTGTGGCCGCAGAGGGGGAGTTCTGCAATGCGCAAGATGAGCCAATTGACCTGCCTGCGGACGCTCTGATTGGCATTGCCCACCCGTTAGAAATGACAGCAGAAATGCGCAGTGAATTTGCACAGCTTTTTGCCGATTACGAAATTATGCCGCCTTTTCGCCAGTTGTCGCGCCGCACGGTGCTGCTCACACCTGACGAGTCAACCAGTAACAGCCTGACTCGCTGGGAAGGTAAATCCGCTACCGTTGGGCAACTTATGGGAATGCGATACAAAGGCTGGGAGTCAGGCTATGAGGACGCATTTGTCTATAACCTGGGTGAGTACCGGCTGGTCCTTAAGTTTTCACCCGGTTTTAACCACTACAATGTTGATAGCAAAGCGCTAATGAGCTTCCGTTCTCTTCGAGTGTACCGTGACAATAAATCCGTCACTTTTGCCGAACTTGATGTGTTTGATTTGAGTGAGGCGTTAAGCGCACCTGACGTCATTTTCCATTAAAACACAGCGGGCAGTGATGCAACTGCCCGTTATCAACACGACTTACCAGCGGGGAAAGCGATGATCGTGCAAAAAGAGCTGGTTGCTATTTACGATTATGAGGTCCCTGTACCTGAAGATCCGTTTTCCTTCAGACTTGAGATCCATAAATGCTCTGAATTATTTACAGGTTCCGTCTATCGACTGGAGCGATTCCGGCTACGTCCAACATTTCATCAACGTGATCGAGAAGATGCTGACCCGCTAATAAATGATGCGTTGATTTATATAAGAGATGAGTGTATTGATGAGCGGAAATTACGAGGTGAATCACCTGAAACTGTAATAGCAATTTTTAATCGTGAACTACAGAATATATTCAACCAAGAAATAGAATAATATACTCTAAATAATTCAAATTGGTCCGATCCGGCGCAACGTCCCAATGGCCTGGATTATAAATCTCATTATCTTAATTGCAACGGGGTCCAGCCGTGGTTATAATTCGTTCGTTGGAACACGATGTTGCACAGGCTGTGGTGTTAGGCCTGAAAATAGTAAATAAAAGAACCTGCCTCACCAGCAGGTTTTTTTATTTACTGTGATCTGCTTTCCAGATATTTTTCGCTCAAACAACTAATGCGCCAAACATTTATTGCGCGTAAAATATCGTTTATTTCATTAATACATTTCAGGGATGAATATATGTCACCGCAGAATAATCATCTGCAGCGTCCGCCTGCTGCTGTGTTATACGCCGATGAACTGGCAAAATTAAAACAAAATGATAACGCACCTTGCCCGCCCGGTTGGCAGTTAAGTTTGCCTGCGGCCCGTGCTTTTATCCTTGGCGACGAAGCGCAAAATATCAGCCGTAAAGTGGTGATTAGCCCCTCCGCTGTCGAACGTATGTTAGTCACTCTTGCTACCGGCCGCGGTTTGATGTTGGTGGGGGAACCGGGTACCGCAAAATCTCTTCTTTCTGAATTACTGGCAACCGCTATTAGCGGCGATGCCGGGTTAACCATCCAGGGCGGGGCATCTACCACCGAAGATCAAATCAAGTATGGCTGGAACTACGCCCTGCTTATCAATCATGGTCCGTCAACGGAAGCGCTGGTCCCTGCCCCGCTTTACCAGGGAATGCGCGACGGCAAAATCGTCCGTTTCGAAGAGATAACGCGTACACCGCTGGAAGTGCAGGACTGTCTGTTAGGTATGCTTTCTGACAGGGTGATGACGGTGCCGGAACTCACTGGTGAAGCCAGTCAGCTCTATGCGCGAGAAGGCTTTAATATTATTGCCACTGCCAATACCCGCGATCGCGGCGTCAATGAAATGAGTGCTGCGCTAAAGCGTCGCTTCGATTTTGAAACGGTTTTTCCGATTATGGATTTCGCCCAGGAGTTGGAACTGGTCGCCAGTGCTTCGGCGCGTTTGCTGGCCCATAGCGGTATTCCGCATAAAGTGCCTGACGCGGTACTGGAATTACTGGTCCGCACCTTCCGCGATCTGCGTGCCAACGGCGAAAAGAAAACGTCAATGGATACACTGACAGCGATTATGTCCACCGCTGAAGCCGTGAACGTGGCCCATGCTGTGGGCGTCCGCGCCTGGTTTTTAGCGAATCGCGCGGGGGAGCCTGCCGACCTGGTGGAATGTATTGCCGGAACCATCGTCAAAGATAACGAAGAAGATCGCGCGCGTCTGCGCCGTTACTTCGAACAGCGTGTCGCCACACATAAAGAAGCTCACTGGCAGGCTTATTATCAAGCCCGCCACCGCCTGCCGTGAGGAAAGATGCATGAGCGAGCCGTTAATTGTCGGCATCCGGCATCATAGTCCGGCCTGCGCCCGGCTGGTGAAATCGTTAATCGAAAGCCAGCGGCCACGATACGTGTTGATTGAAGGCCCGGCTGATTTTAATGACCGGGTAGACGAACTGTTTTTAGCCCACCAGCTTCCGGTAGCTATTTACAGTTATTGCCAGTATCAGGACGGTGCAGCCCCCGGGCGTGGTGCCTGGACGCCATTTGCTGAATTTTCGCCGGAGTGGCAGGCGCTACAAGCCGCACGTCGCATTCAGGCACAAACTTACTTCATCGATTTGCCTTGCTGGGCGCAGAGTGAAGAAGAGGACGATTCGCCTGATACGCAAGATGAAAGCCAGGCCTTACTGCTGCGTGCCACCCGCATGGATAACAGCGATACCCTGTGGGATCACTTGTTCGAAGATGAAAGCCAGCAAACTGCATTACCCTCTGCGCTGGCGCACTATTTTGCCCAACTGCGGGGCGACGCCTCCGGCGATGCGCTCAATCGTCAGCGCGAAGCCTTTATGGCCCGCTGGATTGGATGGGCGATGCAGCAAAATAATGGCGACGTGTTAGTTGTCTGCGGTGGCTGGCACGCTCCGGCACTGGCAAAGATGTGGCGCGAATGCCCTCAGAAAATTAACAAGCCAGAATTGCCCTCGCTGGCAGATGCCGTTACAGGTTGTTATCTCACACCCTACAGTGAAAAGCGCCTTGATGTGCTGGCAGGATACCTTTCAGGAATGCCTGCCCCGGTATGGCAAAACTGGTGCTGGCAGTGGGGCTTGCAGAAGGCCGGTGAACAACTGCTAAAAACTATCCTTACCCGTTTGCGCCAGCACAAATTGCCCGCTTCTACCGCGGATATGGCTGCCGCTCATCTGCATGCGATGGCGCTGGCACAGTTGCGCGGTCATACACTACCGTTACGCACTGACTGGCTGGATGCCATAGCAGGCTCGCTGATTAAAGAAGCCCTGAACGCGCCGTTGCCGTGGAGCTATCGCGGCGTTATTCATCCCGATACCGATCCGATTCTGCTAACGTTGATAGACACATTAGCGGGTGACGGATTCGGTAAACTTGCCCCTTCTACGCCACAACCGCCTCTGCCAAAAGATGTCACCTGCGAACTGGAACGTACCGCAATCTCCCTTCCGGCGGAGCTTACCTTAAATCGCTTTACCCCCGATGGGCTGGCGCAAAGTCAGGTGTTACATCGGCTGGCAATACTGGAGATCCCTGGGATTGTACGCCAGCAGGGAAGTACACTGACACTTGCAGGCAACGGTGAAGAACGCTGGAAATTAACCCGCCCGCTTAGCCAGCATGCGGCATTGATTGAGGCCGCCTGTTTTGGTGCCACACTCCAGGAAGCCGCACGCAATAAATTAGAAGCCGATATGCTGGACGCGGGCGGAATCGGCAGTATCACCACATGTCTTAGCCAGGCGGCGTTAGCGGGTCTGGCGTCCTTCAGTCAACAATTACTGGAGCAACTCACACTATTAATCGCCCAGGAAAATCAATTTGCCGAAATGGGCCAGGCGCTGGAAGTGCTTTATGCCTTATGGCGGCTGGATGAAATTAGCGGTATGCAAGGCGCGCAGATATTACAAACGACGTTATGCGCGACTATCGATCGCACGCTGTGGCTGTGTGAATCTAACGGCAGACCGGATGAAAAGGAGTTTCACGCTCACCTGCATAGCTGGCAAGCGCTTTGCCATATTCTGCGCGATCTACATAGCGGCGTTAATTTACCCGGCGTTTCTCTTTCTGCGGCGGTAGCCTTACTGGAGCGACGCAGTCAGGCAATTCATGCCCCGGCGCTGGATCGCGGCGCGGCTCTTGGCGCACTAATGCGTCTGGAACATCCCAACGCCAGTGCCGAAGCGGCGCTGACGATGCTGGCGCAGTTATCCCCGGCACAATCTGGTGAGGCGCTGCACGGTTTGCTGGCGCTGGCCCGCCATCAACTGGCCTGTCAGCCGGCATTTATCGCCGGTTTCAGCAGTCATTTAAATCAACTGAGTGAAGCCGATTTTATTAACGCCCTGCCCGATTTACGCGCGGCGATGGCCTGGCTACCACCACTAGAACGCGGGACGCTGGCGCATCAGGTGCTTGAGCATTATCAACTGGCGCAACTTCCCGTTTCGGCGCTGCAAATGCCGTTGCATTGTCCACCACAGGCCATTGCACATCATCAACAACTCGAACAGCAGGCACTGGCATCGCTGCAAAACT
>OGDX01001366.1_pt1 | contig 12780 bp, 9 predicted proteins | sample 1570461 | NCBI WGS metagenome assembly OGDX01 (sample SAMEA2582172, study PRJEB24529) | metagenome
GTGCTAAAATAATACACCCTAAGAAGCTTAATACAAAATCAATCAAACGTTTTACTTTTGGATAGATCATTTACAGAATTCCTTTCCTGTCTGCCACTCATATAGTGGTAGTTTATTCTCTGCTCTGTATAGAATAAGTTGGCACTATTTCCTGTACCCATTTTCTGATATCATCCGGCTCCTGCACCACATGATCTGCAAGCTTCTGCAGCTGCTCAAGGAATCTTTCCTCATCAATCTCAATAGGTTTTCCTATATGAATCAATTTATTTGCTGTATCCTGCAGGCCTTCCTCGTCCATCAGCATTTCCTCATAAAGTTTTTCTCCCGGGCGAAGTCCTGTGACAAGGATATTGATAACCTCATCCGGCTTGTGACCAGAAAGAAGAATCAGGTTTTTTGCCAGATCCAGAATCTTGACCGGCTCTCCCATATCCAGAATAAAAATCTCTCCGCCCTTTGCGTAAGCGCCCGCCTGTAAAACAAGCGAAACCGCCTCCGGTATTGTCATAAAATAACGGATAATGTTCGGGTCTGTGACCGTTACCGGACCGCCCGCTTCAATCTGCTTTTTAAACAGCGGAATGACCGAACCGTTGCTTCCGAGTACATTGCCGAAACGCACGGCTACAAAATCCGTCTGTGAACGCTCGTTGTACGACTGGATAATCATTTCACAGATTCTCTTGGTTGCCCCCATGACATTGGTCGGGTTGACCGCCTTATCCGTAGAAATCATTACAAACTTGCCGACACCGTACTTGTCCGCCATTTTCGCAACATTCCATGTGCCGACAACGTTATTCTTAACGGCTTCATTCGGGCTGTCTTCCATCAGCGGTACATGCTTATGTGCCGCCGCATGATATACAATTTCCGGACGGTACTGTGCAAAAACGCTTTCCAGACGGGAAATATTCCGGATAGAACCAATCAGTGTTACCACATTGGCATCCGGGTAGGTCATCTTTAATTCCTGCTGGATTTCATATGCATTATTTTCATAAATATCAAATATAATCAGGCACTTCGGCTTGTGGCTTACAAGCTGTCTGCAAAGCTCCGAACCGATAGACCCGCCGCCGCCGGTGACAAGGATTGTCTTATCTTTAACATACCCCATAATGGAATCCAGATCGACTTCAATCGGGTCACGGCCGAGCAGATCCAAAACATCAACGCTCCGGATAGAATTGACGTTAATTTCGCCATCTACCATCTGGTAAACGCCCGGCAGAATCTTTAAATTACAGTCGGTTTCTTTGCAGATATTTAAAATGTTGCGCTTGTCTTCCATGGATGCAGACGGAATCGCAAAAATAATTTCATCAATGTCATAGACCTTTGCAACTTCTTTAATTTTATTTCTTGTGCCGACAACCTTGACGCCGCGGATATATTTTCCGACCTTCTGTGTATCGTCATCAATAATACAAACCACCTTGGAGTTGTCCATATAACGCGAATTCTGGATTTCACGCATTAATACGTTGGTTGCCTCACCCGCACCGATAATCATAATCCGCACCTGCTCTGCGGTGTGGCGGTAATTCTGCAAGACGGTACGTATCATGCGGTACATAAAACGGCTGGCACTCATTGCAACGATTAAAAATACCCCGGATGTAAAATAACAGCTTCTCGGAAGCATCCAGCCCATGTATGCCGTTACACAGATATGGGCAAATTCCGTTACAATACAGGCCTCCACAATTTTATAAAGTTCCGCAATGCTGGCATACTGCCATAAACTGTGATACATTCTGAAACACCAGAATATAATAATGGCAACAATCGTAAAAGGAATCATGTTTTTCTGATACTTGAGCAGATATTCCTCCGGGATTGCCGAAATGCTGATTTCAAAACGCATCAGCAGCGATAAAAATACACATCCGTTTACTAACAGGATATCCGTAATAATCAGGCATATTCTTCTGACGAGAAGCTGTATCCTGTCTTTTCTAGTTTCTTCCATTTTTTATTCCTTTCACCCAAAAAGGCATTTTTATCAATCCTATGACCGTTCCGGTTCCATAACTGACATGCAGCATTAAAAATAGAAACGGAAGTGCCAGACAGGTTTTATTTCGTATTTCCGGTGCACCAATCACCGCCGCCAGCGCCATAATGACCGCCAGCAGTCCGTACAGCACCCACATCAGCCCCGTAAGCCCCGCTATAACTTTGAAAATCACCAGTGCCGCCCCGCTAAGTGCCGTTATGCTGCCTGCAATGGCAAAGCCTGTACAAAAAAGTACCGACAGGATAATTGCCATCACAAAGGCAAACGGCACAAAATGATACAGGGAAAGGCACGGTGGGCACACACCGGTTGTCAGTCAGATGCCGTAGCCGTTGGCATATTTCTGCCTTAACATTTTTCCTAAATCCGGACGGATATGCTGATAGGAAATAATCTCCGGGTCAAAGCACAGCTTAAAGCCCGCCTTTCTCATACGATAGTGGATTTCATTGTCTTCGGTTCTTGCAAGCCGCTCATCAAATCCGCCGATGGTTTCAAATACCTTCCTGCGGTACGCTGCGTGAAACATGGATTTCACATAGCTTTTGCCGGGATTGTTGCGGTACGGTGCAATACTCGAACCAAACATGGAGCTTTCTGCCAGAAGCAATGTATTGCGAAACGGTGTCGGCTGTTCGATAATGTTCGGTCTTTGTCCGCCGCACACATCTTCCCCGCTCTCTAACACCGCCACATTTTTCGTAACAAAGTCTTTCGGAATGGATGCATGCGCATCAACCTTTAAAATGGCTTCTCCGCGGTAGGCTTTCAGGGCAACATTCCAGCCGCACGGCAGTGTCCGCTTTGGATTGTCAAGCACGCTTACGCTTACAAATCCCATATCGGGCTGTGTTGTATTCTGTGCTGCGAATTCCTGCATGATTTTCTTCGTGTGGTCTGACGATGCGGAATCGACCAGCACCACTTCCATGCTGCCGTGTGCATAATCCTGCGCCGCAATATCCTTTAAAATCGCAGGCAGTGTTTGTTCTTCATTATACGCAATCACACATATCGTAATAAACATAACTTTCCTCATTCTAAACAACTTCGGCTGCAAAAATCCGATATTTGCTTTTCCTTAATGAATCACCGATACAAAGGTGTTCCATAGTACACTCATATCCGATTTCAGTCCGAATTTTTTCAGGCTTTCCAGATTATATCTCATTTTTGCCGGAAGCACTTCTTCTATATAAACCTTATCTGCGTCTTCTGCATTTGAAAGAAGCCTTTCCTCATCTTTATACGCAATGCTTGTCCTTGAAGTCAGTCCCGCAGGAAGCAGAAGTGTCGCATACATCTCCGGCGTATAGGCATCCACGTATTTTAAAACCTCCGGTCTTGTGCCGACCAGTGTCATATCACCCGCTAAAATGTTAAACAGCTGCGGAAATTCATCAATTCTTAATTTACGAAGCCACCTTCCGACACGCGTAATACGCGCATCATTGCTGACTGTCACCTGCGTACCCATGCGGCTTGCATTGTTGACCATGGTACGGAATTTATATATCCTAAAAATCCTTCCGTACTGGGTTACACGCTCCTGCCTGAAAAATACAGGTCCCGGAGAATCCAGCTTTATCAATACCGCGACAATAAGCATCGGCAGTGCAAGTACGGCAAACATAATGGAAGCCACAATCACATCAAGTATTCGTTTTGCCCTAAACCACGCGCTGCGTTTTACCAGGATGTTGTAATATTTCCGGACCTCTTTTGTCCGCATTTTATCGGGAAGGTTTGTCCACTCTCTTAATTCCATAATCTGTTCCTATTCCGGGCGCCATTTACTGTGAACGGCTGCTGCCACCATTTATTATTTTACAAGGCTGCAAAATGTGTCAATCACATAATCTGCCTGTTCATCCGTCAGGCAGGTATGCAGCGGCAGTGTAATCTCGTTGTGATACATTTCATAGGCATTCGGAAAATCTTCGATATGAAATCCCAGATTTTTATATGCCGTATGCATTGGCAGCGGCTTGAAGTGGACATTGCATGCCACACCGTTTTCCGCCATCCTGGTAATAATATCGTTGCGGTATTCTTCACCTTTTCCTGTAAGGCGCACAAGATAGAGATGTCCGCTTGAAGTTACCATATCGTCAAAATGGGTAAGTGCCTCTGCCGGAAGCTTTGCAAGCCCTTTATTATACCGCTCTATAATCTCTTTCCTTCTTGCAAGAAGCTTCGGATAGCGCGCAAACTGCACCAGTCCGACAGCCGCCATAATATCCGTCATGTTACATTTATAATACGTTCCTATAATATCATATTCCCATGCACCAAGCTTTGTCTTTGCCAGTGCATCCTTGGACTGTCCGTGCAGGCTTAACAGCATCAATTTGTGATACAGCTCTTCGTTATCCACGCCCGGAATATCGCGCCATACAAGCCCGCCGCCCTCTGCGGTCGTTAAGTTCTTTACGGCATGAAATGAAAAGCTTGTAAAATCCGCACACTCGCCGCTCATTTTTCCGTTTCTTTTCGCACCGAAGCCATGTGCCGAATCTGCCAGAATCAAAATGCGTCCCAGTGCTTCCTGTAACGGCGATGCCGGGTGAAACAGTGCTTTTTTACGCTCTGCAAGCGCGCGGATTCTGTCATAATCCACCATAACACCCGCAATATCTACCGGAATAATGGCTTTTGTCTTTTCCGTCACTGCCTGTTCTAACGCATCATAATCCAAATGGAAACTGCCCGGCGCGCAGTCAACCAGCTTAAGCGTTGCCCCCACATGGCAGACAACGCTTGCTGATGCTGTATAAGTATATGCCGGAACAATGACTTCATCGCCCTCTCCGATTCCAAACAGCCGCAGTGTCATTTCAAGACAGGCGGTTGCCGAATTCATGCACACTGCCTTTTGTGTATGGCAGTATGCCGCAATCTCTTTTTCGAACTGTTTTGTCTTTGGTCCTGTTGTAATCCATCCTGACCGCATCACTTCTACCACTGCCTGAATTTCTTCTTCTGTAATATCCGGAGGTGAAAACGGTATGTTTAATTTCTTCGTCATAGTTCCTCACAATCTGCCGTCTGACGGCGTTGTATCCGTTTTATACTAGCTTATCCGTACAAAACCGGTTTATTCATTAATTTATCCTGTATTCTTCTATGCAAAACGGCGGCTACTGCGTATCACTGCCTTCCTCCATATCCGGGAACGCATACGTTAAGTTTCCTGCTGCATTAGCAATGGCAACCGTATAGCTGACCGTCTTATATCCGCTCTTGGATAACGTAATCGTCTTACTTCCATAGGATTTATGGAATGAGCATGGCACAAGTCCGATGTAAACACTGTCTACATACAGTGCCGCCCCTTCCGGCGCCGTAATATTTACGGTATAGCCCGAAGTTAAATCCGCTGCTGTCGTTGCTTTATTCGCTGCCGTTGTCGCCGTCTTGGTTGAACCTGCGGCTGTCGTCGTTGCCGATGATGCCGTCATGTCAATCACAACCGTCTGATACGCCTGGCTGACTGCAACCGTTTCAACATACTGCTCGTAGCCGTTTGCGGACAATACCACGCGGTGTTTTCCGTAGGCTAAGGAAACAGGCTGTGAATAATCCGTTTCTACGCCGTCAATCGTCATCACCGCATTTGCCGGTGTAATCGAGAAGTTCACAGCCCCCCGCTGGGTCGCTTTTGTTGTAAATTCACTAAAATCCACTGTCACGGAAGCATCTCTTGCCACTGTCACGGTCTTTGTTCCCGTCAGGCTTCCCTTTTGCAGCTCAACTGTATAAGTTCCTTCCTGTGTTGTTGTAAGCATTCCGCTTGTCACTTCAAATAACTGCTTTGTTCCGATACTTGCATAGCCGCCGATAAATGCATCTACACCCTGAAAGGTAATGTATCCGTGCCCCTTATCAACTGTAATTGAATAAACGGTATCTCCCACACCGCGCAGTGTCACTTCGTCCTGTGCAACAATCTGTGCAATATTAATCTTATTGGCATTTGACAGCACTGCCGCATAGGAAGCGTAAACATAAGAGCTGCCTGCCTGCTTCACTCTCCTTGCACTTTCATCAAACTCAACACCGGTCAGGCTGTTCTTTTCCCATGCATCTGATGAGCCGTGAATCTCAGTCGCTTTTCCGCTCTTATTGCAGGTCACATCATAAATCTGACCCAGCTGCGTCCCTGTTGCCGCAATAATTTTTCCGTATTTGTCCTGAATATCCGTACCACCCGTATACGCTACTTCATATTCTGTTCCTGTGTCTATATCCACAAAGTGCATAATCAGATCGTCTGTATTGACGTACGTAAGCACTCCTGTTAAATCAATCTGGTTGGCTTTCTTCGTTTCCATTTCCGTTACTGCCTTTGTCGGTGCCGGCAGAATAGAACTGCCCGGAATCAGTGTCTTATTGCTGCTCTGCTTTCCGCAGCCGGACAATAAAAGCGCCGGAAGCAGGAAAACCGCAAATATTTTTTTTATCGTTTTTTTATTATTCATAAATATCTGTACCCCAATATTCTTTTCGACTGTCATGGGCAATTCTATCACAAGCGGACGGTATATGCAATTATTGCCATCATTTTTTCATATTTTTACAAAAGCGTTTCTAAAAATTTTTGTCTTTTTTCATTCTGCTGCACGACTTTTTCCAGTTTTTCTTTCGTTTTTGGCGGAATCCATGCCTTATTGGAATTAAAATAGTAATTCATGACTTTCCAGAATTTTTCCGGAAATGCAAACAGTGCCGCAAGCAGCGCCCGCTCGGTATCGCTGACCGGCTTGATTTTGTCGTATTCTTCCATCATCTTATAGGCTGTCTGGATATCCCAGTCGTATTTTTCAAGAATTTTACGCATGAACTGATACAAATCACTAATCTGACATTCATTTTTATACTTATCAAAATTAGTAACCGCAGTATTTCCGTTAGAAAATATAATATTGTGATAATTATAGCTGCCATGACATAGCTCACCTGTTTTTTTCGCATAAGAAAGACGCTCCTGAAATTGTGGTCCTGCAAGCAGCTGTACTGCTTTTTCCGCCTCCGAAAAAAAGCTTCCTATATTCTTATATGCAAGCTGCTCAAATTCGGACTTCTTTTTTTTATTTTTCAGGTAATTTCCCGTGAGTTTCAGCTCTTTCATATGGCGTGTATACATCAGGCGCAGCTGGGTTTCTCCTCCCGCTTCAATGCCTGACAAAGCTTTGGCTTTCACATCCTTTTCATTTTGTTCTTCTGTGGTACCGGAAAACTCTCCTGCAACCTCTAAAAGCACAAGGTGCAGCTGTGCCAATGTCTGCACCGCCCTGCACAAATCCTTTAAATCCCGCACATTACACTCTTTTCCTTCATACCAGTCTTTGACATAAAACCGTCTGCCGTCTTCATCCGGTGTCAGAATCTCCCCACTGCTGTTTTGCACATAGGTATCCACCCACAAAAATCCGCTGTCCGCAACACGTCTTGTAATGTCGTTTTCACGCTCATAATATTTATCACTTTTTACACATTCCAGAAATAATTTCACACCGCGGTCCGTATTTAAAATCATACCGCCGCGTCCCCGCAGTACGCGGTTCACTTCAAAATCATACTGTTTCAACACCTCTAGCGATTTCTCATTCATACCATTCCCCACATTCCTGAGCGACCTTGTCGCGAAGATGCGATGAGAAATTCGCGCAGGCGATTTCTCATCTGCAATCATGGCTATTTGTTTTCGCTCAGAAACAAATAGCCGTTTGAAGAAGCTCTGATTTAAGGCTTCTTCAAACTCCGTAGGCATTTTAATGCCGGAGGAACCGCGAGCCATATCTTATTTGGCTCTGCGATAATAACACTTTGCGGCGCCTGCGGCACAAAGTGTCGTGCGAAAATCTTTGATTTATGGATTTTCGCACTTCCCAACTTATCATATGAGGGGTAATGGTAAAAAATGAACACATTTTTAGAGGTCTAAATGTTCTATCATGGCAACCAGCGTTTCCTTCTCATTGAGCTTTGGATTTTCAAGCACAATATGGAGCAGGTCTTTTAACGTCTTTCCAATCTGCGTTCCGGTAAGTCCGTATTCCATAAGGTCATTTCCCGTAATATCCAGGTCTTTGATAGAAATGCAGTCGCCGCGCTTTATAATGTCTTCATACATCCGCTCTACGGTTTCCAGATGCCTGCGCTTTGTCGTCATGCCAATGCCGACCAGCTCCTCTGTCGTGTCTAACAGCGCATGTTGATGTGCAAAAATGAGCGGCATCATCTCTTTTCCATATGTATAAGTTGCCTCACGCACCGCCGGTTCATTTTCCTCTATAGACTTCTGTGTATACAACAGAAGCTTTGATACCGTATTGACCGTGTAATTATCCAGTTTCAGCCGCTTTAACGCCTCTTTTGCCGTATCCGGTCCGGCATGGTAAAACAGCGCCGCATAGCGCAGTACCGACGTATTTTTAGCATGTGTAAGAAGCTTTAACGTCGGATTTTTAAATTTTCCGGACAAAATAACATCCGCCTGCGGCAATACATCACAAAACAGTCCTGTTTCCTGATAAAACCGCACGTAATCCGGGTGTGCGGACAAAAGAGTCTTTACCAGTTCCACCTGTATCCGCTCCATGCTGACTTTTTCAAGTGTCGGTGCCAGTTCTTCTACAGCACGGTATGTTTCTTCTTCAATTTCAAAACCAAGCTGTGCCGAAAAACGGATTGCGCGCATCATGCGCAGTGCATCTTCGCCAAAACGCTCTTTGGGATTGCCGACACAACGGATAACTTTCCTCTGCATATCCTCTATGCCTTCAAATACATCTACCAGCCCCTGCTGTTCATTATATGCCATGGCATTAATCGTAAAATCCCTGCGCTTTAAATCTTCAACCAGATTTGAAGAAAATTCCACGGATTCCGGGTGTCTGCCATCTAAATAAGCGCCGTCAATCCGGTAGGTTGTCACTTCAAATCCCTCTTTTCCCATCATGACCGTTACCGTGCCGTGTTCAATACCCGTATCTATCGTCCTTGGAAAAATTGCCTTGACTTCCTGCGGCTTTGCCGATGTGGTAATGTCCCAGTCATCCGGCGTTCTGCCAAGCAGGCTGTCCCTTACACAGCCGCCAACCGCATATGCCTCAAATCCGTGTTTCTGAATCTGTTCTATTATCTGCCGCACTTTTTCCGGCAGTTCCAGCCTGATTTCATTTTTTTCCTGTTGTTCCATTCCTGCTCCCATTTCAATTCCACTTTTCATTTTTGTTTCTGTCTGTCACCGTAATTTTTGAAAATAAATAAAATTATCCGCCTTATACAAGCCATTATGCTGCATTGCGCCCATAATCACCCGTACAAGACGGATTTATTTAACATATTTCAACTCTTAGTATGCTTTACCCCAGTAAACCATTTTCTTTGCAGGTCTGCCACAGCATACACATACATCGGAAAGGTGTTCCTGTTCAAATGGCATACATCTTGAAGTTGCCGTTGTTTCTTCTTTAATTTTATCTTCACATGCCTGGTCACCACACCACATTGCCTTTACAAAGCCCGGCTTATTGGCAACAACATCTTTAAATTCGTCGTAATTTGTCGCAACATAGGTATGTGCTTCACGATGTGTTCTTGCACGCTCTAACATTTCAGTCTGCATCTTGTCTAAAATGTTCTTGATTTCTTCTGCAAGTGATTCAATTGCAACCGTCGTCTTTTCTCTGGTATCACGTCTTACAATAATTGCCTGTCCGGCTTCAATATCACGCGGTCCCATTTCAACTCTGACCGGAATACCTCTCATTTCCTGTTCTGAGAACTTCCAGCCCGGCTTCTTGTCGGTGTCGTCTACTTTGACACGCAGACCCGCCTTTACAAGGGCTTCCTTCACTTCATATGCCTTATTAAGCACACCGTCCTTATTCTGCATAATCGGAATCACGTCAACCTGTACCGGCGCAATCTTTGGCGGAAGCACCAGTCCCGAATCATCGCCGTGTACCATAATCAGCGCACCGATTAATCGTGTTGTCATACCCCATGAAGTCTGATGTACATACTTTAACTTATTGTCTTTGTCTGTATACTGTATACCAAATGCCTTGGCAAATCCGTCACCGAAGTTATGGCTTGTACCGGACTGTAATGCCTTACCGTCATGCATTAATGCTTCAATTGTATACGTTGCTTCTGCACCCGCAAATTTTTCTTTATCCGTCTTACGTCCCTTTACAACCGGAATAGCAAGCACCTGTTCACAGAAATCCGCATAAACATTTAACATCTGCTGTGTTCTTGCCTCGGCTTCTTCTGCTGTCGCATGTGCTGTGTGGCCTTCCTGCCATAAGAATTCCCTTGAACGAAGGAACGGTCTTGTTTCCTTTTCCCATCTTACAACGGAACACCACTGGTTGTATACCTTTGGCAAATCTCTGTAAGACTGGATTTCATCTTTATAAAAATCGCAAAACAGCGTTTCGGAAGTCGGTCTGACACACAGTCTTTCCTGAAGCGGATTTAAGCCGCCGTATGTTACCCATGCAACTTCCGGTGCAAAGCCTTCTACATGGTCTTTTTCACGCTCTAACAGGCTTTCCGGAATGAACATCGGCATATATACATTTTCAACGCCTGTTTCCTTAAATCTTCTGTCCAGTTCTTTCTGGATATTTTCCCAGATTGCATAACCTGCCGGTTTAAAAATCATGCAGCCCTTGACACTGGAATATCCCATCAGTTCTGCTTTTTTTACAACATCTGTATACCACTGGGCAAAGTCCACATCCATGGATGTAATTGCCTCAACTAACTTCTTCTCTTCAGCCATGATTCTCCTCCATTTTCCTCGCAATCGCTAGATAGCTTCAAGTGTACCACGTTCCCCCCGCATTTTCAAGAACACTTGCAAAATATCTTATAAGTGCTTTCATCATACAGTATGACAACGGTCCTAAAATAAATCCCAAAATTCCATACACCATAATGCCCGTAAATATGACCATCAGCATTGTAAAAGGTGCAATGCCCAGCCGGTCGCCCATACATTTTGACTCCATGATTTCGCGGACAAAATACGTCATCACATACACGGACAGCAGTACCGCACCGGCATAGTAATTGCGAAACAGCAGTAAAATAACCGCCCACGGAATCAGTACCGTCCCTGTGCCAAAAAACGGAAGTGCATCCACCAGTCCGATTAAAATGCCAATCACAACCGCATACGGATTGTGAATAAGCAGCAATCCCGCAATACAGATTCCGGCATTAATAAGCATGATGATAAGTTCTATTTTAAAATAAACCTGTATCAGTTTTTTGAGTTCCAGTGTCAGCGCACAGACTTCCTCCCTGAAAATGCTGTTTTCCCGCCATTTTCTTACCTTTTCAAGCACACCGGATAAATACACTACGGAAATCAGGCACACAATGACTGCACCTGCAATAACCGCCGTGTTTACAAGAATCGGAAAGGAAATCCGCAGCACACTGCTAACAACTTCTTCCGGCTGTCCGTTTCGGAAAATGCGCCGGATTCTGTCTGCACAGCTGCATACAAATTCCAGGCTGCATCCGTCCGAAAGCCCTAACATTCCATCAACATCCAGACAAATCCCCGCGGTTTTCTGCCGTACCATAATAAATAAATATTCAAAATTAGCAATAAAACTCTTAATTTCTGCCACACCCAGCCATGTAATATAAAAAACCGCCGCCGCAATGATAATGGTCAGCCCTGCTACAATCAAAGTCGATGCCAGAGCCTTTTTCCCTCTGAACACCTTTGCCAGCGCATTGACCGGTTTTTCAATCACCAGTGCAATACCATAAGCAATAATAAACGGAGATGCCAGTACAAAAAGATACCGCACCGCCAGATATACCAAAAAAACAATGACACCGCTTCCCAAAAGCAATACCATCCGCCGCCTAAACGTCCATACTGATTCTTTATTATTCATACTCCCTCGATTCTGAGCAGCTTTGCTGCGAAGTGGCGATGAGAAATTCGCGCAGGCGATTTCTCATCTGCCATCAAGGTTGTTTGTTTTCATCTGAAAATAAACAACCGTATGAAAAATAATCGCATCAGCATTATTTTTCATACTCCCTCGATTTCCGCAGGCATTTTTATGCCGCTTTTATGAGAACAGTATTTCCGTTTTTTTTAGAATTTAAACCTGCCACGGCAGTACAAGTTCATAAGTCTTTTTGTCTACGGTCAGTGCATACGCACACAACGCAATTTCATACCGCTGTATCAGCGGTTTTCCGCTTTTTTGTAAAGCCATCCGGCAGTCTGCTTCTGTCTGGCCGCCGTACCGGGTATCTCCCAGTAACGGCAGTCCGCGGGAAGCAAACTGCACCCGTATCTGGTGATGTCTTCCGGTAATCAGATGAATTTTTACAAGTGTAACCGGCATCTGTTCATGCGCTTGTACATACACGGTTTTTAGTACTTCATATTCTAACTCTGCCCGCTTTGCTTCTTTGCTTTCCTTTGAAACAACTTTGGACAGATTCGCTTTCGCATCTTTTTGCAGATAATCCACAAACGTTCCCTTTGACTGCTCCGGTTTTCCACAAATCAACGCATAATACTGTTTATTCAGTGTATTTTGCTGCATTTCCTTTGACAGCCGCGCCGCCGCCTGCTTTGTCTTTGCAAACAGCACCAGCCCGCCAACCGGTCTGTCCAGCCGGTTAATAACTGCCGCATATGCTGTTTCTTTTTTGCTCCTTCTGTAGGTCAGAACTTCACAGACACGGTCTGTATCAAA
>OGDX01001378.1_pt1 | contig 12654 bp, 8 predicted proteins | sample 1570461 | NCBI WGS metagenome assembly OGDX01 (sample SAMEA2582172, study PRJEB24529) | metagenome
AAGCCATTCACCTTAAGTGAGGGCGTTGACAGTTGGAACACGATTATTTTTTTATACAATTCCGCATTGAAGGAGGTACGTACCAAAGTTGAAATCTTAAACGATGAATTTCAGCAGGTACATCAGTACAACCCGATCGAATATATTAAGTCAAGGATCAAGACGCCTGAGAGCATTGTGAAAAAGTTAAAGCGTTACGGATATGAGTCATCGATCGATAACATGGTCAATTATGTCAATGACATTGCAGGTATCCGTATTGTCTGCTCTTTTACTTCTGATATTTATAAGCTTGCAGAGATGATTGGAAAACAGAATGATCTGACCGTTATTTCCATCAAGGATTATATTAAAAATCCAAAGGAGAGCGGTTATAAAAGTTATCATATGCTTGTGACTGTTCCGATATTTTTATCGGACCGCGTGATCGATACCAAGGTGGAGATACAGATCCGGACGATGGCGATGGATTTCTGGGCAAGCTTAGAGCATAAGATCTATTACAAATTTGAGGGAAATGCGCCCGGCTATATCAGCAGGGATCTAAGAGAATGTTCCGATATTGTTTCTATGCTGGATGCAAAGATGCTCCAGCTAAATGAAGCAATTATACAGGCGAAAGAAGCACAGGAGGAGCAGACGGGTGCAGTATAATTATGACTTCGAGATTATGTCGCTCGTCATTTTTGCGGTTATCAGCGGTCATTTCCTGTTGATCAGACAGTTTCCAACGGTTAAGTCAAAAGTATTTGGCAGACTGCTTGGGGTGTGTCTTGGCGAGTGTATCGCAAATATTTTATCATGTATTGGACTGGCAAATGCAGCAATCGTTCCATTAATCTGGAACGAATTGTTTACGTTTGCTTTTTTTGCGTTAGAGGGAGCGGCTTCTTATCTGATGTTCCGCTATATGGAAGAGGTATGCAGCTTTTCCGGAGTAGCAGGTCGAATGATAAAATACATGGGAAAGGTCCCGTTTTTCTTTTTCGAGATCATGCTTTTAGCGACGCCGTGGATGGGCTTTTTCTTTTATTTTAAAGATGGCAGCTATTATCAGGGAAATTTTGCATGGTTTGGCTATGTGTATATTGGATACTATTTTTTTATGAACCTGCTTCTTGTGTTTTTGGGGAGAGCGCGTATTGAGACGCGGATCAAGGTAATCGTTATCTTATACAGTATTGTGGCAGTTCTTATGGTGGTGCTTCAGTATGAGAGAAAAGAAATGCTGCTTACCAGTGCGGCAAATATGCTGTTTATTCTGATGATCTATATGGCAATGCAGAATCCGTCTGCTTATATTGACAGTGAAACCGGAACCAGTGATGAGCAGGCATTTCTGATCCAGATGAAAAATGTAACGGAGCAATCCGGGAAAAAAGTATTTCTTGTGGTACATATCAGACAGATGCATCATATCGAAATGCTTTTAGGATATGAAAACAGCAGGCGGCTGCTTGCCGAAGTGGGACATTATCTTACCGCACTGTGTGGAAAGTTCTGTGTGTTTCGCAATGCGGAGGATACATTTACCATCCTGCTGGATGAGGGAAAAGAAGAACACATAAAGGGGCAGATCAAAAAAAGATTTGAACAGGATTTTCATGTGTCTGGCAATTCGATTTCTTTAAACGAGGTCATGATCACCCTGCATTATCCGAGAGATTTTTGTTCTCTGGCAGAGTACAGGGCACTGTATGGATATTTGCTGGAAGCGGCACAAAATTCAGGGAAACAGGTCTTTTTTGAGGTGGATGAAGCCGTAAAAAAAGACTATTACCGCAGAAATAAGGTAGAGCAGGCGGTGGATCGTGCAATTACGGAAAACAGATTTGAAGTATATTATCAGCCGATCTATTCACTGAAAGAAAAATGTGTTGTATCATTAGAGGCGCTGGTGCGTCTGAAGGATGAAAAACTTGGAGCCATTCCACCGGATGAGTTTATTCCGTTGGCGGAGCAAAACGGAACGATCACACAGATCAGTGAGATCGTACTTGAAGAGTGCTGTCGTTTTCTGGCAAAACATGTGCTTCCGAACCCATCACTTGGAATACGGACGATCCATGTAAATATTGCTGCAGCGCAGTGTCTGAACCGGAATCTGAAAGAAAGCATACTGCCAGTGTTAGAGCGTTATTATGTGCCGGCACATATGATCACGCTGGAACTGACGGAGCGGACAGCAGTTGAGGCACCAAAGCTGATGTTATGGCACATGCAGGAGTTTGGCAAAATTGGCATGGGGTTTGCGATGGATGACTATGGAAGCGGCAATTCGAACTGTTCTTATCTGATCCGTTTTCCATTTCGGGAAATTAAGATTGATAAAAACATGACCTGGTCCTATTTTGAAAATCCAACTGCAAAAATCGTGATTGAAAATGAAATAAAGACGATACAAAAACTCGGTCTCCCACTGATCATGGAGGGCGTGGAAAAGAAAGAACAGAATGATGCCTTAGAGGCGCTTGGTGTAGATATGATCCAGGGATATTATTACGGGAAACCGATGCCGGAGACGGAGTGTCTGCGCTATATCAGAAGAATGCATTTTGCCAAAGAGGAATATGGAAAGAGTTGATGGAAAGTTTATGCTAAAAATAGCATTTTGTGATGATGATTTAGAGATATTAAAAGAACTTGGTATCTTATTGGACAAATATAAAAAAGAAAGAGACGAAGACCTTACCTATACGGTATTTCAGAGTCCCTTAGAGTTACTGGCCGCGATTGAGAAAGGGTTTTCTTTCGATATTTTATTTTTGGACATTTTAATGCCGGGGGAAAACGGAATTGAGACTGCAAAAGAAATCAGACAGTATGATAATAATATGAAAATTATTTTTCTTACATCCTCTCCGGAGTTTGCAGTACAGTCTTATACGGTCGGGGCATATTTTTATCAGTTAAAGCCAGTCTGGGAGGAAAGTTTTTTCCGGCTGATGGATTCCGTGCTTGCAGAGTGCACAAAGACACAGGAAAACAGTCTGATTCTGCGGAGCAAAGAAGGAATTACAAGAATTGACCTTGAAAAGTTAGAATATTGTGAAGTGATAGGACGGACGCTCTTTTTTCATCTCGGAAATGGAAAAGTATTTGAGAGTGTCGGCAGTTTAGACGATTTATTTTTGCAGTTAAAGCCTTATGGCAATTTTTTACGGCCACATCGGTCATTTCTGGTAAATATGGATTATATACAGAATATTTCTTACCGTGCAATTAAACTGATAAGTCTTGCAGAAATACCAATCCCGCATGGGAAATGCTCGGAGATAAAGAATAAATATCTCGAGTATGCGTTTAACAGAAAGCAGGTATTTTTATCATGAATCTTCTTTATGTAACAAATGGTGCAGCAGTCGGGATATTCGGCATGGTTTTGTCCGGGGCTTTTTGTGATATTCACTGGACGAAAGAAAAACGGGAATTTCTTGTTGGAAGTATTTTTGTGCTGCTTGCCATACAGGGCGTGATGTATCTGTTGGCCGGGGCAGCGACGATCCGTTATCTTTATCCTGTGATCACACATGTCCCGATGTGTATTGCCCTTTACATTTTAACGAAAAAACGTCTGTGGACAGTGATTTCCGTGCTGACTGCTTATCTCTGCTGTCAGCTTCGCAGGTGGGTGGCACTTTTTATAATGGCTGTGTTTGTGAACAGTGAAACGGTGCAAAATGTGACGGAACTGATTGTTACACTGCCGTTATTATTTCTTTTACTGCGCTTTGTGGCACCCTCGGTGCGGGCAATATCAAATTATCCCGTGTCAATACAGCTTCAGTTCGGGTTGATTCCGGCATTGGGATACGGCTTTGATTACCTGACGAGAGTTTATACGAATTTACTTTCAGAAGGCATACCGGCGGCAGTGGAATTTATGCCGTTCGTCTGCTGTATTGCTTATCTGGTGTTTGTGCTTCGTACTTCGGAGGAGGAGCGGAAGAAAAATGAACTTGAGCAGATGCAGAGCTGTCTGAATCTGCAGATTTCCCAGGCGGTCCGCGAGATTGAGGCTTTGAGGGAGTCGCAGAAAGATGCCAGTACCTACCGGCATGATTTAAGACATCATATGCAGCATCTGTTATCATGTATCGAGAATGGAAAAATTGAACAGGCAGAAGGCTACATTCATGAAGTATGTGTGCAGATTGAGGCAGGCAGGGTAAAAAATTACTGTGAGAATGAGACGGTCAATCTTATTTTTTCCTCTTTTGCAGGAAGGGCGGAAAGTGCTGGTGCCACAATGAACATAAAAGCGGTGGTGCCATATATTCTTCCGGTTTCGGAGACAGATTTGTGTGTGCTTTTATCAAATGCGTTAGAAAATGCACTCCATGCGTGTACAGCACAGGAGCAGAAGGGAACGATAGATATTTTAGCGTATGAGAAGAACGGGAGGTTCTTTTTTCAGGTCACGAATCCATGCAGAAAAGAAGTAGCATTTGAAAACGGTGTTCCGGTTACCGACCGGCCGGGGCATGGAATCGGCGTACGCAGTATTTGTGCAATTGTTGACCGGTATGGCGGTATGTACAGCTTTCTGGTAGAAGATAATAAATTTATTTTACGCGTTTCTTTATAAGGTGCAGCTTTATGCTGCACTTTAAAAGAAGCAACAAAACTACATGTGAAAAATAAAAAGATGTCGATTGAGTGCACATTATAGTCGATTCAGGACAAGTTAATCAACTGCAGCACAAAATACGGTACATTAATGTCAACAGAGAGAAATGAAAAACAAATGACAAACAAATGACAAAGGAGAGAAAGATTATGAAAAGAAAAATTTTAGCAATTATGTTGAGTTCAATGCTGGCATTCTCTTTTACCGCCTGCGGGAATACCGAGGAGACTGCTGATGGCACAGTGACAAACGCAGAGGCAGATGTAGATGTGGCAGATACTGGCACTGATGTGGAGACCGATGTGGCAGAGACCGATGCAGCAGATATTGTTGTGGACACAGAGGCAGCAGATGCACAAAGCGAAGATGTGGAAACAGATTCTACCGAAGACTTATTCTGCCTGCTTGATGTGCCGATTTTAGAGATGCCGGACTTAGCAGGCACAACCTGGAGTTTCTGTGGGGGTAACCTTGGCGGTGTGCAAATGACACAGGACGATTATGATGCTGCATTAGAGCAGTATGGCGGAAAATTGGAGATCGTGTTTAGCGATGATGGTTCCACTGTACAGATGGTACAGGGAGGTGGAACGTTAGACGGTGTCTGCGAATATCATTATGAGGATGAAGGTGTGCGTTTAACATTTGACAATAACGGCACAGATCTGGTATATGCCTGCGTGTTTGCAGATTTTGACGGACTGACAATGGTAGCATTGTCCGATACTTCCGGATACAATGCAGTATATTTTGTACAGTAAAGGAGTTTTTGAATGGAAATCTCTGTAATTGTTTGTTTGCTTGTGATTTTGCTTGCCATATGGATTGTTTCTGTACGGAAAAAATTAGCAATCATGGATGAAAATATCAATCATTCCATGAATCAGATCGGAGTGCAGCTTTCGTCACGGTTTGATGCGTTACTTTCCCTGCTTGATTTTACAAAAAAATATGCAGGATACGAGGCACAGACACTTACAGATGAAGTAAATGAAAAACGGTGTATCATTATGGAAACTTCCACACCGGAGGAGGTTTTGCGCCAGGAAGGTGTGATAAACGAGGTGCTTTTCCGGACACAGACGGTTTTAGAAGAATATCCGGGTTCGACTGATGAAAATGAATACATCAAATGTATGGACGCGGTAGAGTGTTATGAAAAAATGGTGCAGACCAGCCGGCTGATTTATAATGATTCGGTGACAAAATTAAACAGAGAGCTTCACATTTTTCCAACCAGTGTACTTGCACATATGCTCGGATTTGAAAAACGGGATTATCTGGTAGAAAATTAGCAGAAAAGGAGATGCAAAGGATGAATAAGTTACACAGAAGCAGGTACATAAATGTAGTTGTATCAATGATGATGGCATTTTTGATGCTTGCTGCAATGGGAACGACACAGGTACATGCAGCACAATATACAACGGGAACGATTGATCCTGCCGAATTGAAAGCTGGAGATGTGGTTTACAGGGGGGTTCAGTTAACGGTAGACAGACAGATTGTGGTTTGTAAAAAGTGCAATATGATATGGATTACGACGGGCACGAATTACGGTACCGGAGACATGAAACGCTTTGAGGTGGTGACTACAGAAGCCCATAAGGATCATCCGGATAAGGTGGGGTATAGCGAGTTTAACTGGTATTTTAATCTTGACAGCTCCGGCCCATTGTTAAAAAATACGCCATATACGATCGTAGAAAATGCTAACATTAAATACAAGATTACCTATAATACAAACGGTGGCAGTCAGATAGCAGAGGGAAATCAGACGAACCTGCCAGATCCGCTGCCAGCTGCGACGAAAGATGGATATGATTTTGTCGGCTGGTATACAGATGCAGATTTTACGACGATTGCGCGGCCGGGACAGGCACTTACTGCCGACACGACTCTTTATGCAAAATGGGTAGAACACAGGCACACATTCAAGGATGAGTGGAGCAGCAATGATACTTCCCATTGGCATGCTGCCACGTGTGAACACACCACAGAAAAAAAGGATGAAGCAGCTCATGTTTATGGAACAGCAGGTGCGGAAAGATATACCTGTAGTGTCTGCAAATATGTAAGTGAAACGAGAAAAAGAGAAGCTGAGGCAGCAGATAAAAAGAATACGGAAAGTGAACTGGTAAAAGTAAAAAGGACAGAGGCAAAAGACGCAGCATTAAATTCGAAATTTAATGTGAAAGCAGGAAAGACGGTCAAGGTAACTTGGGGAAAAGTTAAAGATGCAGATGGTTATGATGTTTATATGGCATACTGCGGAAAAGATAAGGAAAAGGTTGTAAAGTCCGTAAAGGCAGCGGATAGTTTATCTGTTGAGATCAGCAAATTGAAAAAGAAAGGAATCAATCAGAAAAAAAATATAAAATGTCATGTTCTTGCATATAAGATGGTTGATGGCAAAAAAGTAACAGTTGCGAAATCGATCACGATACATGCAGCAGGAAAGAAGAATAAATCAGTAACAGATGCAAAAAGCATTAAACTGAAAAAGACTTCTTATGTATTGGCAAAAGGGAAAAAAGCTGTCGTAAAAGCTTCGATTGTCAAGAAGGATAAGAAGCGTCCGATCATTAATCATATATCGGAATTCCGATATGCTACATCAGACAGTAAAGTGGCAGTGGTATCTAAAAATGGTAAGATCACCGCGAAAGGAAAAGGATCCTGTTCCATATATGTATATGCATCAAACGGATGTGCACAAAAAATAAAAGTTGTGGTCAAATAAGAGAGACAGGTATAAAGTGAAAATGAATGTGTAGGAGAAAAGCTGCCAATGATAGTGATAATATCATTAGGCAGCTTTTTATAATGAACAAAGGAAAAAGAAAACGTGTATTTTGACTGGATTATATAGTATAATATATTCCGTGTCTGAGAGAGAAATAAACCATAAGAGGATAGTTAAAATGAGAACAGGATTTGATAATGAAAAATACTTAAAAATTCAGTCGGAGCATATCAAAGAACGCATCAGCCAGTTCGGTGATAAGCTGTATCTGGAATTTGGTGGAAAATTATTTGATGACTACCATGCGTCAAGAGTATTGCCGGGATTTGCACCGGACAGTAAGCTCCAGATGCTGATGCAGCTTTCAGATGTTGCAGAAATCGTAATTGTGATCAGTGCTGCAGATATTGAGAAAAACAAGGTGCGTGGAGACCTTGGCATTACTTATGATGTGGATGTTGTCCGTCTGATCGGAGAGTTTGAGAAAAAAGGACTCTATGTCGGAAGTGTGGTCATCACACAGTTTGCCGGACAAAATGGTGCAGTGCAGTTTCGGGAAAAACTCGAAAAACGTGGAATCAAAGTATATCAGCATTATAAGATCGAGGGGTATCCGTCGAATATTCCACTGATCGTCAGCGAGAATGGTTTTGGAAAAAATGATTATATTGAGACGACAAGACCGCTTGTGGTTATTACTGCGCCGGGGCCTGGAAGCGGAAAAATGGCAACCTGTCTTTCACAGCTTTATCATGAAAACATTCGCGGAACCAAAGCCGGCTATGCGAAGTTCGAGACATTCCCAATCTGGAATCTTCCGTTGAAGCACCCGGTCAACCTTGCATATGAGGCTGCAACAGCAGACTTAAATGATGTGAATATGATTGACCCGTTCCATCTGGAAGCATATGGAAAGACCACGGTAAACTACAACCGTGATATAGAAATATTTCCTGTTTTAAATGCAATTTTTGAGGGAATATACGGTGAAAATACCTATTACAAATCGCCGACTGATATGGGAGTAAATATGGCAGGAAACTGCATCATCGATGATGAAGCCTGCTGCGTGGCATCTAAAATGGAAATTATCAGACGTTATTACACCGCAGTGAATAAGCTGGTAAGAGAAGAAGCGACCGAAAATGAAGTTTACAAGATCGAACTATTAATGAAACAGGCGAAGATCACGACAGACGACAGAAAAGTTACCGTTGCAGCAAAGAAACGTGCGGAGGAATCAGGTGTTCCGACCGCAGCAATCGAACTTTCTGATGGAACAATTATTACATCAAAAACGTCTGATTTCCTTGGAGCATCAGCGGCATTGCTTTTAAATGCTTTAAAATATTTAGCCGGAATTGCACATGATGAAAAGCTGATCCGCCCGGAGGCAATTGAGCCGATTCAGGATCTGAAAGTACGTTTCTTAGGAGGAAAGAATCCAAGACTTCATACGGACGAGGTTCTGATTGCGTTATCTCTTGCAGCAGTTTCCAATGAAAATGCGAAATGCGCCATTGAGCAGATCCCTGCACTCCGTGGCTGTCAGGTGCATACGTCGGTCATGCTTTCCGAGGTAGATATTAAGATCTTCAAAAAACTGGGTGTGGATCTGACGAGTGAACCGGTACGCAGTGGATTGAAGTTATATTAAATTTATATGGTGTATCATGAGCTATAAAATAAAGTGAAAGAGGAAATACATGAATCTGATTAATATAGAGAATCTGACAAAGGTCTATACCGAAAGAAAGTTATTTGATGGCGCGTCATTTTCGCTGCAGGATGGGGAGAAAGTCGGTATCATTGGCGTCAATGGAACCGGAAAGACAACACTTCTACGGATGATCATGGGGGAAGAGGAGACAGACGAGGGAACCGTCACGACGGCTAACCATGTGGTAATGCGTTATCTGCCGCAGCATCCGGAATTTGATCCGGAAAAAAGCAGTCTGGAATGTGTACTGGAAGGAAATGTGACAGATGAAAACCGCTGGTCTGTTGAAAGTGATGCCAAGGCAATGATGACCCGGCTTGGAATTAAAGATTTCATGCAGCCTGCGGGACAATTATCCGGTGGACAAAGAAAGCGTCTGGCATTGATATCGGTACTTCTTTCCCCGGCAGATATTCTTCTGTTAGATGAGCCTACGAACCATTTAGATAATGATATGGCAGACTGGCTGGAGGATTATCTGAAAAAATGGAGAGGTGCGCTTATCATGGTAACACATGACAGGTATTTCTTAGACAGTGTGTGTAACCGGATCGTGGAGATTGATAAAGGAAAAATTTACAGTTATCAGGCGAATTACTCCGGGTATCTGGAACTAAAAACCCAGCGTCAGGAAATGGAAACAGCCAGTGAACGAAAACGTCAGTCGATCCTGCGTGTGGAACTGGAATGGATACAAAGGGGAGCAAGGGCACGTTCCACAAAACAGAAAGCACATATCCAGCGCTATGAAGAGCTGAGAGACCGTCAGGCTCCGGTGCAGGATTCGCAGGTAGAATTAAGTTCTATTTCTACAAGAATGGGAAAAACGACTGTGGAGTTAGAAAACATCTGCAAGGCCTATGGAGAAAGAAAACTGATCGATGATTTTTCTTATATCTTTTTGAAGGGAGACAGGGTTGGATTTATCGGACCAAACGGTTGTGGAAAGTCTACTTTAATGAAAATTATTGCAGGCATTATTCCACAGGATTCCGGGCAGGTTATCATCGGACAGACTGTGAAAATGGGATATTATGCGCAGGAAATAGCCTCAGAAAAAAATGAGGATGAAAATGAAATTGATCTGTCATATATGGACCCAAATCAGAGAGTGATTGATTATGTAAAGGATACAGCAGAATATATTCAGACTGTGGACGGAGTCATATCTGCATCTGTTTTATTGGAGCGTTTCTTATTTCCGCCGGAAAAACAGTACAGTCCGATTGGAAAACTGTCCGGCGGGGAAAAGAAAAGATTAAATCTGCTTCGGGTACTGGCGACATCCCCGAACTTTATTCTGCTGGATGAGCCTACAAACAATCTTGATATAGCTACGCTGACAATTTTAGAGGACTATCTGGATCGTTACGATGGCATTGTTGTCACGGTATCGCATGACCGCTATTTCCTTGATAGAACAATGAAGCGTATCTTTGCCTTTGAGGGAGACGGAAAACTGAAACAATATGAAGGCGGCTATACAGATTATGTAAACCGACTTGCGGCAGAGGGCAGGACACCGGGTGGAAACATTGCGGCGCGGTCTGCTGGTGCCGATATATCGGGTAATTCACAAAACCAGAAATCCGAAGAAAGTGTGATCGAAAAAAATGATTCGACTGCAACCTGGAAGCAAAAAAAGAAACTGAAATTCAGCTATAAAGAGCAGAAAGAATACGAGACGATCGAGGATGATATTGCAGCACTCGAACAGAAGTTGGAAGATTTAGATAACGAGATGGCAGCGAATGCCACCAATGCAGCAAAGCTGCGGGAGCTGGTTGAGGAGAAAGAAAACGCAGAGAAAATGTTAGAAGAAAAGATGGACAGGTGGGAGTATTTAGAAGAGCTGGCGGCAAAGATCGCAGGGCAGCAGAGCTAGTGTACTGAATCATTGATACAGTACACTGGAAAGCCTGCCTGTCAGTCCACGTTCAGGACAAATGTATTCTTGCCGTTCTCTTTTGCCTGATACATTGCCAGATCTGCCCTGCGGATTAGCTGTGTATAGTCAAGCGTATCGCCCTGGGACATGACAATGCCGATACTGCACGGCACCGGCAGCACCTCGCCGGTCTGTTCGTTTACATGCTGCGTGCGCAGAATCTCAAGAATTTTGTCGGCATTATGCCGGATGTGTTCCGGTTCTAACTCACCGGCATAGCAAAATGCAAACTCGTCCCCTCCGATCCTGCCGACTGCACCGTGTATGTTTTCTTTAAGTGTCTGCGCTACGAACTGGATGACAGCATCGCCCTCCTGATGACCGTAATTGGTATTATAATCCCTGAAATCATCGATATCGACAAAGCCGAATGTGATCTGTTCATGGCTTTCAACCGCCCTTTGCACCATCGAAAGCATCTCTTTTTCAATCGCTTTTTTATTTTTGATACCGGTCAGAGGGTCGTTCTCTGCCATCTGTAAAAGTTTCTGCTGACGCTCTTTTTCTTTCCGGTCTGCCTGTTCCACATAGTCTAACAGCTCGTTGATACCCGCAGCCAGTTCACCTGTCTCATGTTTTTCCTGAATGTGAACGCGCAGGGAATAATCCTCACTTTCCCTGATTTGCGCAAATACCTGCAGAATATGGGTAATCGGTGCGAAAATTTTCTTTGTCATAAAATACTGTGTACAGCACACGCCGATGATGAGTGCAGAAAGACCGAGCGTGATCAGCATGCCATAGGTTCTTCCAGTCTGCTTCTGTGCACTCAGATTTTCAGTCACACGGATGCCCCAGCAGGTATTTTCCACATCGGAATAATATGTAATATAATCCTGTCTGTGATAGCGGTAGCGCACATAACCGGACGGATTTTTCTCATGGTCGATCGCATCCCATTTTTTCTGAAAATCATTGCGGTCGGAACTTTTAGAGACAAATGTCTTTAAGCTTCTCTTGTTTTTTGTGTCACCTGCCGTGATGATCGCCCCATTGCCGTCGAGAAGATAGAAAGTTCCATCTGCAAGAGTGTCCATATTCAGCCGCAGGTCGTCAAAATATGCCGTATCCAGCTCCTCCATCACATAGCCGATCAGTTCATTATTATAATAGACGCCGGTATAGGCGGGCACGACATTTTTCCTGCCGTCATCTGTTATACGCTCATACACGTCACCGATAATAAATTCGCCGGTCTGATATTTAGGATCGACATCTTTCATTGCACTGACAGTGCCCGGTTCGTACTCTTCACTTGAACTGACCACATGAAAATTCCGGTTTACCACAGAGATGCTCGCTACAAAGATACTGTATTTTTTGCGTTCCTTCAGCAGATTGTCTACATAGTTTCGTGCCAGAGGGCTTTCATTTTCCCTTAGACTGTAAAGGATCGCGTTCTGCGTCAGCTGATAATTCGCGATCATGTCCATCTCGTTATTGCGGTCCTGCGTAAAGTTTTTGATATTCATCACCTGATTTTCGCTGATCGCCCGCACATTCTGCTCCGTCAGCTCATCAATCTTGCGGTTCGTTTCATAAATGGAAAATATTCCGAAGATACCAAGCGGTATCAGGGTAAAAAGTAAAAGTAACCCTAAAATACTATG
>OGDX01001380.1_pt1 | contig 12629 bp, 9 predicted proteins | sample 1570461 | NCBI WGS metagenome assembly OGDX01 (sample SAMEA2582172, study PRJEB24529) | metagenome
GTGAGGGTGGACGTACAGTAGGATCTGGACGTGTTGCTACAGTTATCGAGTAATTTATAATTTTAAATTATATATTGCAGATTGTATTCCGCAATCCTTGAGCAATCAGGGGTTGCGGTTTTTTTTATCTAAAACAGTTTTTGCTGATGCATTTATTCCAAAAGAATGGTAAACTATTATCTAATGAGCCTGCAGGAAATAAAGAGGTAATAGGCAGGATTTACAGTAATATGATTGATTTAGAAAGAGGCAGAAGATGAACAATAAAACAACAAGAAACAGTATCCTGTTATTGGTAACGGCAGCCGTCTGGGGGGCTGCATTTGTGGCTCAGACAGTTGGTGGACAGACAATCGGAGCATATTCGTTTAATTGTGTCCGGTGTATTATCGGGGCACTGGTATTGATACCTGTCATGAAATTTTTAGATAAAAAAGATCTGTCGCCAAGAAAACCACAGACGAAAGAAGATTATAAACTGCTGATAAAAGGCGGAATCTGTTGTGGTGTAGCACTTTGTATTTCTACAAACTTACAGCAGGTTGGAATTTTGATGGGGGCAAGTGCGGGAAAAGCAGGTTTTCTGACAGCGGTGTATATATTACTGGTGCCGATTCTCGGATTATTTTTACATAAAAAATGTGGGATAAATATCTGGTTTGCAGTTGCTCTGGCACTGGTGGGACTGTATTTTCTGTGTATGCAGGATAAGAATGGATTTCAGCCGGCGGATCTGCTGCTTCTTTGCTGTGCACTCGGTTTTTCCATACAGATTTTATTTGTCGATTATTTTTCACCGAAGGTTGATGGGGTACGTCTTTCCATGATACAGTTTCTGGTAACCGGTTTGCTGACTGCGATTCCGATGTTTACAGTTGATATGCAGCATTCAATTTCGGGTATCGAAGCGTGGGCGTCAACCTTTTTATCATGGTCAGCGTGGGTTCCGATTTTGTATGCGGGAATTATGTCATGTGGTGTGGGATATACGTTACAGATCATTGGACAGAATGGACTCAATCCTACAGTGGCTTCTTTAATCATGAGTTTGGAAGCCGTATTTTCGGCGGTATTTGGCTGGCTGATTCTTGGGCAGAAGCTGAGTATAAAGGAGATACTGGGATGTTGTCTGATTTTTTCGGCGATCATTTTAGCGCAGCTGCCGGTACAGCGAAAAGCAAAATTTGCAGGTGAAAGTTATGGGGAGAACAGGAATGAGTAAAAAATCGAAATATTTATGGAAAAAGATTATGATTTTAACATGGATGTTCAGTTTATTTCTTGGCATACTGGCAGGACCATGTGCGATAGACGCAAAGAATCAAAAAGAGAAAAAGGATTATGGCGTATTTTTAAGCATTGATTCGTCTCAGATAAAAAAGTTATACGGATATAGGCTGGTGGTCATTGATGCACAGTATTTTTCTGCAAAAGATATCCGTACCCTGCACAAAAAAGGTGTAAAAGTATATACCTACTTAAATGTCGGTTCCATCGAGAATTTTCGCGATTATTATAAGAAATATGAATACCTTACGATCGGAACTTATGAGAACTGGGAAGAAGAAAAGTGGGTAGATGTTTCGAATAAGGACTGGCAGAAGTTTATGGGAAAACTGTCGAAGAAGCTGCTGAAAAAAGGGGTGGATGGTTTCTTTATTGACAACTGCGATGTCTACGATTATGCAAAGACAAAGAAAAATTTTAAAGGACTGGCCAAAATACTGAAAAATATCAAACGTCTTGGAAAAGGAGTCATGATCAATGGCGGAGATGTTTTTGTGACAAAGTACAGAAAAACATACGGATCGGCGAAAGATATCATGACTGCAGTCAATCAGGAATCTGTGTGGAGCAGTATTCAGTTTGAAACGGGTACGTTTGGAAAACAGCCAGAAGATGTGCGCAAATACTTTTCCGATTATGTTCAAAAATGCAAAAAAGATGGAATGGAAGTCTATCTTTTAGAATACACGAAAGATAAAAAACTGATCAGACGAATTAAACAGTATTGCAGAAAAAATAAGTTTCATTATTATATATCGGATTCGATCGAATTGGACTAATAAACATGTATCATTCATGATTGTAAGGGGAGGAGTTTGAAAATGGAACAAAAAGAAATGGCAAAAACGAGACTGATTATTTATGTGCTGATGGCTTACGGTCTGACCTGTCTGATGGGAATTCTGATGTGGTATGGCAGTACAAAGGGTTATGACCTTACGGTATTTCCAACAGCGCAGATGATGTATCCGGCAGCCGGTGTGATCATTGGACTTTTTCTGGCACACAAAGGAGAGAAAATCCTGCCAGCAGGTTTTTTTATTACGGTTCTGGCAACGACGGGTGTTCTGATCGTATTGGCACTTTTATCCGTATTTCTGCCGGTAAATGATTTGAACATTGCCGGGATGACGATGTCCGTTTATAATCTGATTTCCCAGTATATACTTATTATCGGGAGTATCGTGGCACTTGTTTTTCTTGCAGTAGCGGGAAATGAAAAGCGTGCGGCAGCAGGACTGACCAGACAAAACTGGAAAAGTGCTGTGCTCATTGTACTTGCGTTTGTGGGCATTTATATAGTAAGAACTGTAGTGTCTGTAGCGGTACAGGGTGTGTCTGACGGCAGTGGGATGCAGTATGTAAAAGAATGGGCGGCAATGTTTAAAAATCCAATGATGTGGCTGAATATTGCTGCACTTCCGATCAATTATTTCTTCGTGTTTATTGCATTTTTTGGAGAAGAATATGGCTGGAGATATTACCTGCAGCCGGTTTTGCAGAAACGGTTCGGACTTCGTGCAGGTGTGATCATACTTGGCGTTGTATGGGGATTATGGCATATCCCGGATGATCTGTTTTATTATACACAGACATCAGGAATCCAGATGATTTTTGCGCAGCAGATCACATGTATTTCACTTGGAATCTTTTTTGCATATGCCTATATGAAAACGCAGAATATCTGGGTGCCGGTCTGTCTGCACTATCTGAATAACAACCTGATACCGATCATCTCAGGAACGTTTTCTGCAGATGTTCTGGAAAATCAGACGGTAAGCTGGAAGGATCTTCCGGTTGCACTGGTGTTAAATGGATTGTGCTTTGGATTTTTCCTGCTTGCAGATGTATTTAAAAAGAAAGAAGTTCAGGAAGAGGAGTAATTTGAGTAAAAATTTCCTGTAAAAAGTAGATGGTGTCATATGAAAAAGCGCATGTACAGTAAAAACAGATCGTCGGAAAGATGATTTTACTGTATATGCGCTTTTCAGTACATGATAATAAAATGTTCGCGGAGCGTGTATTATATATTTAAAAGCAACAGCTTCGCGGAAACATTTGTTTAAAACATAATTTTGGATCTATTCTTTAACAGTCTGGCTCCATTTACGATCAGAAGAATCCCGGCGGTGATTCCACCTGCAAGGACACAGATACCAACTGCCAGTGTGGAAGCTCCGGCAGAACCCATTGTCTTATAAATTTTCTCGTCCATCTTATATGCCCCCTTTGTTTGGATTTCTCATATTCCTAATGTATATTATTCTATCATTATTCTCATGAATATACAAACCCAGATTAAAAAATATCTGCTAAAAATTACAGTTTATCAGGTGCCCAGTCACCGAGAACCAGTTCTTTTGCAAAATATCCGGCTTGTTGTTCATTCAGATTTTGAACAAAATCAGCCCGGTCAGAAAGCGGACGGTAGTCAGAGGTGGCAGGGAAACTTGCGTATTCGGCATAATATACTGTGTCATGTGTATTTTCGCGGTTCCAGTCATGAAAACCGGCGGGATGGATATGCGCACCAAGTTCACAGGAAATCAGGATCGTTTTTGCATAGTCGCGCCATGGTCTGCCAAGATAGACGGAACCGGCAGGACAGTCTTTGGAGATGAACCGGCAGTCGGAAAAAATGTAGCCGTATTCCTGGCCTTCTGGTGTGGAGGCGGCAGTTACATAACCCTGGATAGGAGGGAGTGTATAATTTTTCTGAACCATATCTGAATTGGAATGACACAGTGCAGATGTATCACAACCGGAATCATGCAGGGTGGATGTAGTGGAAACTAAATCGGACTGTGCAGATGTTTTTGTGCGCAGCAGGGATTCTAAGGTACAGTGTTCAAAATATGCGGTGGCGCTTCCAAAAATAAAATCAATATCGCCGCAGATATAGCAGTTTTTATAATATTGTCTGCCATTGATACGCGGGGCAAACTGTTTTGGACCGATGAAACCGCCAGGCTGTCGTTCTTTTTCGGGAAGCGGCCCGGTAAAAAGTGTGTCCTGATGGCCGAGAAGGCGGCAGGAATCGATCATAAGACGGTCCCCGTCGGCATAGAGAGCGATCGCCTGTCCGTGTGTTGCGGAATCCCCGGAGGCATTTTCGATGGTGAGATGCTGGAGCGTTACATCATGTGTATCGATAAAGAGGGTATAAGTGCGGAATGTACCGCGCTTACTGCCATCTTCCATCAGATCCAGGGCATAATCATCATAGCTGATGACGGTGTGAGCACTGCTTTCGCCCATTCCGCGAAGTGTGATATATGGTTTATTTATGGTTAGTTTTTCATGGTAAATGCCCGGTGCAATTTCAATGATAACAGGTGTTGTGTTATTAGCAGGAATTTGTGCAAGGGCAGAGCCGATGGAGGAAAAATGTTCCGGGTTGTCGGAAACATGAAGTATTTTTTGCATGGGAAAAGCCTTTCTTTGTTTCTTAATATTTTCTGAGGATAGTATAACACAGATATTGCCTGGTTGAAATTGGGAAAGAGGATGATTATAATGGAAAGTAAAATAGGAAAAAAGTACGGTGGGAGGAGATTATGGAACTCAGTTATAAAGAAATCAGAGCACAGATCTGTGATGTGTGCCATAAGATGTGGCAGCTTGGATGGGTTGCGTCGAATGACGGAAATGTGTCGGTAAAACTTTCCGATGGCACATTTTTAGCAACGCCGACCGGCGTGTCAAAAAGTATGGTAACACCGGAAATGATCGTGCATATAAATAAAGCAGGAGAGATGATCGAAACTGTGGACGGGTACCGCCCGTCGTCCGAAATGCGGATGCATTTCAGATGTTATGAAGAACGCGAAGATGTCGGGGCGGTATTACATGCACATCCTCCGGTTGCAACGGGATTTGCCGTGGCAGACATTCCGCTCGATGAGTATTCCATGATCGAGACTGTGCTCGCACTTGGTTCAGTGCCGATTGCGCCTTATGCGACACCTTCCACAGATGAGGTGCCGGATGCCATTACCCCGTATCTGCAGGAACATGATGCGATCCTGTTAAAAAATCATGGAGCGGTAACAGTTGGAGCCGATGTTTATACGGCGTATTACCGGATGGAAACGTTAGAGCAGTTTGCGAAAATAACACTGACGGCACATCTGCTCGGCGGTGCAAAAGAAATTGACCGGGAAAATATCGACCGGCTTGTGGATCTTAGAAACAATTATTATAAAATGAGTGGAAAACATCCGGGATATAAGAAATATAGTGGTGAGTCGCATTTTGCTTCGAAAAACAGGGAGGATTGCAGATGAGTACAGGCAGACATAAACAGGAACGCGGCGTTGGGCTGCAGCCATTGGATGAGATCAATGGATATCAGGTACGTCCGGGTTTTTATAACAGAGATGGTGCGACAGCAACCACAAGAGGTGTCAGCTTTACGATCCATTCCTTTGGTGCGACGGCATGTTATCTTCTGTTGTTCCGGCCGCAGGAAAAAGAGCCGTATGTGACCCTAAAATATCCGGAGGCTTATCATATTGGAAACACATATTCCATGTTCGTTTTTGGATTGAAAATCGAAGAGTTTGAATATGCGTTCCAGTTGGACGGACCTTATGATGAGAAGAAGGGATTATTATTTAAGAAAGAAAATGTTCTGCTTGATCCGTATGCGAGGGCAGTAACGGGACAGCGTAACTGGGGAGAGCGCCCGGAAGGCGGAGCGGATTTTATTTATCACGCAAGGGTTGTGGAAAACAACTTTGACTGGGGAGATATCCGTCCGACGGAGCATCCGTTTGAGGATCTTGTTATTTATGAGATGCATGTGAGGGGATTTACAAAAGATGCATCATCGGGTGTTACACCGGGGGCAGAAGGCACTTATGAGGGACTGCGCCAGAAGATCCCGTATTTGAAGGATCTGGGAGTGAATGCAGTCGAGCTGATGCCGATTTTTGAGTTTGATGAGATGGAAAGCACCAGAGTGGTAGACGGAGAGCGCCTGTATAATTACTGGGGCTATAATACAGTCTGTTTTTTTGCGCCCAATACCAGTTATACCTCGGTGGTGGAACATAACCACGAGGGCGATGAGTTAAAAGAACTGATCTACGAGCTAAAGGAAAATGGAATCGAAGTTATCCTGGATGTTGTATTTAACCACACAGCAGAGGGAAATGAACATGGTCCATGTTTTTCTTTTAAGGGAATTGATAATGATATTTATTATATCCTGACACCGGATGGATACTATTATAATTTCAGTGGCTGTGGCAATGTCATGAACTGTAATCATCCGGCAGTAAGACGTTTTATCATTGACTGTCTGCGATACTGGGTAACGGAGTATCGTGTCGATGGTTTCCGGTTTGATCTGGCATCCATTTTAACCCGCGATGAAAAAGGGACACCGATGGCAGATCCGCCATTGCTTCAGGCGATTGCATGTGATGCCATTCTTGGAAAGGTCAAACTGATCGCGGAGGCATGGGATGCGGGTGGTCTCTATCAGGTTGGAAGTTTTCCGTCATGGAACCGATGGTCAGAATGGAATGGAAGATACCGTGATGATATCCGTCAGTTTTTAAAAGGTACGGATGGTATGGCAGGAACAGCAATCACGCGTATCACCGGTTCAAAAGATCTTTATCCGGAGCACCGCGGAGACAGTGCATCCGTTAATTTTGTCACCTGTCATGATGGATTTACATTGTATGATCTGTATGCCTATAATACGAAGCACAATGAGAAAAACGGCTGGAATAATTCGGATGGTGATAACAACGGAAACAGCTGGAACTGTGGAGCAGAGGGAGAGACAGATGATCCGCAGATCGAAGGACTGCGTCTTAGAATGGTAAAAAATGCATGTGCAACCTTAATGTGCAGCAGGGGACCTGCCATGTTTTATGCGGGAGATGAATTTTGTAATACACAGTTTGGCAATAATAATGCCTACTGCCAGGATAATATCATTTCCTGGCTTGACTGGACCAGACTGGAGAAATATCAGGAGATCCATGATTTCTTCCGGTATATGATCGCATTTCGCGAAAAATATCCGATTTTGCGCCGCTCCACGAAAAAAGCGCTCTGCGGCCTACCGGAGATCAGTATCCACAATGGTTTCCCGTGGAATGGGGGTACGGATTATACCAGTAAACTGATCGGTATCATGTATGCCGGCAGGGATGACGCGGATACCAGGGATGATATCATTTTCTATGGAATGAATGCATACTGGGAAACACTTGTGATGCAGCTTCCGGAACTGCCGAACAATCTGCAGTGGAAAATCTGTGTCAATACAAACATAGAGTATGAGGATGGAAAAGATGTGGAGGCACAGACCGAGTTTTATTATAAAAAAACATTGAAAGTTCCGCCGAGAAGTGTGGTTATTTTAGTGGCAGAATAGTGTGGGACATAAAAATGCGGCGGGTTACAGCCACCCGCCGTCTAATGTAATGATCTGCCCGGTCAGGTATTCATTTCCTGTGGCAAGCTGTACTGCTAGATGGGCAGTCTCCTCCGGCGTTCCAAATCTTCCTGCCGGGATCTCATCTGCAAGTTCTGCGCGTTCTTCTTCGGAAAAACAGGCATTCATCTGCGTATCAATGACACCACAGGCGATCGCGTTGACCTGGATATTGCTCGGTGCAAGTTCTTTTGCAAGTGCTTTTGTAAAGGAATTGATGCCGCCTTTGCATGCGGAATAAGCAACTTCACAGGAGGCACCGGCAATGCCCCAGACGGAAGAGATATTGATGATTTTTCCTTTCTTTTCGTGCACCATATGTGGGATTGCGAGCCGGCTGGTGGAAAAGACGGATGTGAGGTTTGTGGAGACAATGCGGTTCCAGTCATCGATCGACATATCCGTCAGCAGCCCGATATAGGAAATACCGGCATTGTTGATGAGGACATCCACTCCACCGAAGCGTTCTGTGATCTGTTCAAATAATTGTTCGACATATTCAAAGGAAGAAATATCGCCCACGCTGGCGAGCACTTCCGTGTGAAAAGTTTCTTCCAGTTCTTTTTTGAAATTTAAAAGTTCCTGTTCTGATCTGGAACAGGTAATGATCAGCCGGTCGCCCTCTGCGGCAAATGCGGATGCAATCGCGCGTCCGATTCCACGGGAGGCGCCGGTAACTAGTACGGTTCTATTCATAAAAATCTCCATTCTTGTCCGTTACTGGAACATTTCCAGTTTGTGTTTACGCTATATTTGTATATTTTTTATGTTCATTCTAATACGTAGTATTTTGACTCATTTATGATGCCATTTGCCGTTCGTCAATCATGCAGGCATGTTGACTCACTTGTGCTCATTATATCATGAAGCAATGCTTCATGATCGTGATCTACACTCGCTTCGCTCGGCAGTCTTATTATATCATGAATAAATCAATGAAACAATTTCAATGAAAATCTAAATGAAATTAAAATTGTAGATTTACAGGGAAACAGCACTGTGTTAGAATTATTGCATAAAAATAATAGTATTGGATGACTTATTTTGTGCTATATCAATGAATGATGAAGGAAAAACAAAAAGTGGAGGATCGGATCAATGACTTACAAAGCCAGATTGACGTGCTTCCATCAGGTACATTTTTCTGTACGAGAAATAATAAGTACTATAAGTGGTATTATACCGATAAGGGTAAAACAAAATACATTCCCAAAAGTGAACGAAAACTTGCGGAACAACTGGTAAAACGAAAATATTTAGAGAGCAGGCTGCGAAAATTTAAGCAGGAGGAGAAAAGGATAGATATTTATCTGAAGCAATATAGCTTAGATGAATTTTCTTCATATCATGTAGAGGAACATCCAGAGTTGCAGAAACTTTTGTCAGGAGTCTATGTACCGTTAAAGCAAGAACTGGATGAGTGGGTAAATGCTTCTTACACAAACAATCCGAAAGAACCACAAAAATTGATACATAAAACCATTCCCGGAATTCTGGTCCGGTCAAAATCTGAAGCTTTAATCATAAATGCGTTATTCGAACACAAAATCCCATTTCGTTATGAATGTTTATTACAGATTCAAAATGTTAGTATATATCCGGATTTCACCATCCGTCATCCTGTTACAGGTGAAGTGTATTATTGGGAACATTTTGGAATGATGGATAATGAAAATTATGCTCATAATGTATATTCAAAGTTACAGTTGTATCAGTCGGTGGGAATTATTCCCTCGATGCAGTTGCTCACAACTTTTGAAACCAGGCAGAATCCTTTAGATTATGAGTATGTAGAACTACTGATTCAATATTATTTTACATGAACAATGTATAGGTATTCAAATGGGCGAAAGGTATATATATCAGAAACCAATAGTCCGAAATTTTATTGAATTATAGTATTTTTCAATCAAAATGGGTGAAAATTAGGTCGAAATACTTAAAATAGTCCATGAAAACGAAAAAACGAGGGCTATTTTGATGTTAAATGAAGAAATTCACCCATTTTGAAAATAAAAGAGGAGGATACATGAAAAAATGGGCAAAATATATGAATGCGGAAAAAAATAACCCAAAACATAAGCAATGAAGTGGGAGAACGGGCGAAATACACGAACGCTGAAAAAATAGCCCATAACATATAAGACGGCTGCAGATAGTTGGATAAAGAAAACGGGTGGATCTGCTTAATGTAATAAAAGTGTAGCCCATCATGGTATTTAGTATAAACTGATATGAATAGTAATGTGTAAAAAGAAACAGCATGTTTTTACAGGATTAAATTTCATAGAAGGGTAGAATTTAACTCTGCAAGTGAGTTTAAGAGAAAAATTTGAAAAAATATAAAATTAGGTATGGACATTTCCGTAGAGATGTGATAATATAATCAAGCACGATTCAAGACAACTTGATTACGGCGCGTGGCTCAGCTTGGTAGAGCGCTGCGTTCGGGACGCAGAGGTCGCAGGTTCAAATCCTGTCGCGCCGACTATGAGATGGGAAGCCGTCAATCCTTGAGAGATCATGGGTTGGCGGTTTTTTTTTGTTTAAAATATATTCCCTATTTGTCATATCTATGTTATAATAAAAAATGTAACCGCTTACATAACGAGAAAAGAAGGGGGATTTCATAAATGAAGAAAAAAACAAGTCTTAGTGCGAAGCTGATCGCAGCGTTTATGGCTGCGATTCTTGGAAGTGTTTTGATCTGTGCACTTCTGACACACAGTAAAGTAGAGAGCGTGTTAAACAGTAACATGCAGCTTACGAGTGAGCAGACACTAAACAGTGCGATGACAAGTCTGCAGACATATGAGAAAACGATCAGTATACCGGTGGATCTTTTGACGAGAAAAGACAGTATCAAACAGCTTTTGCTTGAGCCGGAAAACTATGATAAATATATTGACAATGTAAACGACGAACTGGTTGCAGCCTGTAAAGTCGTAAATGGTTCGGTGCGTGCCTATTATGCTTTAAATGATGGCAGAACAATCACCGGATGGGTACAATACGAAGCTGACGGTTCAAAGACAGCGATGAACACGGTGGAAAATAAAGACCTTTCCGGGAAAGAATGGTACACCGCATGTCAGGGAAGAAAAGCAAAAGTAAATTCTATTTTCAGCTATATCACTGCGCCGTATGTGGATGAAGAAACCGGGGAGCAGATCATTACGGTATGTCAGGAAGTAAAATATAAAGATGTTGTCCAGGGCGTTGTTGCGATGGATATTGATGCATCTGCACTGGCAGACTATGTGGAAAATATCAGACTTTTAAATACGGGATTTGTTATGCTGGTAGATGAGCAGGGAAATATCGTGGTTGACAGCGAAAGTAATACTTTTGCAGATGGTACAGTTGCTGACCTTGAATTTTTTGCTCCGTTAACAGAAGAATTAGATAAACTCGAAGAACAGAAAGCACAGCTGGAGGAAAATGAAGATCCGGCAGCGGATGATATCGTATTGCAGGCATCTTATACCATGCGTGCAGAGGGAAGGGACTGTGCCATTACGGCGATGACAGACCGCATTACCGGATGGAGACTGCTCGGCTGTATCAGTGATCAGGAAAACCAGAAGAACCTGATCAACATTAACATAGGAACGTTGATGGCCGGTGTGATCGGTCTGATCTTTGGATGTGTGATCGCAGTCCTGACAGCGCTCAGTTTTAACCGCGAGATCAAAAAACTCCAGAATGCGACACATCGTGTGGCGGGCGGTGATTTTTCCGAGAAGATCAAAGTTACCAGAAGCGATGAGTTTGGCGTGCTTGAAACAAATTTTAACGGTATGATGGATGATGTGTCCGGACTGATCCATGCAGTCGAGGATAAATCAAACCATATTCTTGAAGTTGCAGGAGGCATCTCAGAAGTCGCTGGAAATACAAAAACAACGATCGAGCAGGTAACACAGGCAATCGACAGTGTGGCGCAGGGTGCGGTAAAACAGGCGGAAAGTACACAGGAAGCCAACACGGAAGTAGAGCATTTAAAGAACAGCTTAGATGAGACAAAAGAATATGTTTCCGGCATGAATGGAATGACAGAAAAGGCAAATGAAGTCAGCACCGAGGGAATTGAGAGTGTAAAAGATCTGATTGAAAAATCAGGAAAAACAGCTGAAAAATCAAAAGTTTCGTTAGAGGTTATGAATGAGATGGTTGAGAGTATTGATAAGATTTTTTACATATCGGATACGATCGCAGACATCACATCCCAGACGAACCTGTTGTCGTTAAATGCAAGTATTGAGGCGGCACGCGCAGGAGAGGCAGGAAAAGGGTTTGCGGTCGTGGCATCCGAGATCTCGGAGCTTGCAACCCAGACCAAGAGCGCAACGACCAACATCACACAGCTGATCGGCAATGTGTCCGGTTCTATCACGGAGGTTGTGACAGTCATCCGTGAGATGATTGACGGAATCAACGACGAAAAGGAAATGTCCGAAAATGCATCGCAAAGCTTTGGTACGATTGAGGAACATACCTATGCGATCCGCGATAATGTGGCGAGACTGACGGAGAGTGTTTCACAGCTTGAGGCGGCAAATCAGGAGATTGCAGATTCCGTGCAGACGATCTCGGCAGTGTCGGAGGAGGTATCGGCACACGCGAATGAGACGCTTGCGGCAGAGGAAGAGAATATGCAGCATCTTTTAACGATCGCCGGACGCTCACAGGAGCTGATCGCGTTGACACAGACGGAAGAGCAGCAGTAACACACGGAGACGGATTCTGGTTTGATACGGGGAGAAAATGAGTATGAAACTGACAGTCAATGCGGCAGGGTTTAACAACAGCGTCCAGATGGGGACAAAGGACGGACAGAGCACACGGACAGTAAAAAATGCGGTGTTCGGCGGCGCGACAAAGC
>OGDX01001384.1_pt1 | contig 12609 bp, 10 predicted proteins | sample 1570461 | NCBI WGS metagenome assembly OGDX01 (sample SAMEA2582172, study PRJEB24529) | metagenome
TCGGGCATTACCTCAACCGAAGCAAAAGAGGTATGGCGTCTGCCTGCCGCATCAAACGGGGAAACTCTTACAAGGCGGTGTATGCCCGTCTCACTTTTCATAAAGCCGTAGGCATTTTCGCCCTCTATGAGGATACTTGCCGATTTGAGCCCTGCCTCGTCGCCGTCAAGGAAATCAAGCGTAGTAACCTTAAAACCGTGACGCTCGCCCCATCGGCAATACATTCTGAAAAGCATCTGTGCCCAATCCTGCGCCTCCGTTCCGCCTGCGCCGGCGTGGAAAGTAAGAATTGCATTTTTGGCATCATATTCACCGCTCAAAAGGGTTGTAAGTGTCATGGTGTCAAGATCGCTTTCAAACTTTTCTACGCTCTCGGTGCACTCATCGAGCATACCCTCGTCCTCTTCTTCATTTGAAAGTTCAATCATAACAAGCGCATCGTCATAATCCTGCCTGAGCTTTTCATAAGCCGCCACTTTGCTCTTGAGGTTGCTTGTGCGCTGAACGACCTTTTGAGAATTTGCTATATCATCCCAAAAGCCGTCAACAGTCTGCTCTTTTTCAAGCTGCGCTATCTCTTCTTTCATCTTATCAAGACCCAGAGCCTCGGAGAGATCATCAAGGGTCTTTTCGTGGTTTATAAGTCGCAGTCTCAATTCTTCGTATTGAAGCATAAATATAATTCCTTTACTATAATTTTTATATATTTACAAAGCTTAGTGCCTCGCCGACTATTTAATATCGGCTATGTCATAAGGCGTTTTTTGATACACAAAGTAGTTAAGCCAATTTTGGAAAAGCAGGCTTGCCGCACCGCGCCAGGTGTCAACGGGCGTTTTTTTGATGTCGTTATCGGGGAAGTAATTGTGCGGCATCTTTATGTCAAGACCCTTTTTTAAATCGCGGAAGTACTCACGAGCCAAGGTGTCGCTATCATATTCGCAATGACCCGAACAGTAAAAATTGCGACACGCCATATCCGACACGAGATGGACTCCGGCTTCCTCGGAATAAGACAAAATCTGAAGATCCTTTACTCTTATTATATCCTCTTTTCGGTTTTCCGTGTGACGTGAATGCGGAACATAAAAGACATCAGAAAATCCGCGCAAAAGCGGATGATACAAATCAAGCGGTTGATGGCGAAATACGCCGAAAACCTTCTCGGGAAGCAGATGCTTCGGAATACCGTAATTATAGTAAAGTGCAGCCTGCGCTCCCCAGCATATATTAAATGTGGAATACACATTTGTTTTTGCCCAATCAAATATTTTGCAGAGCTCGTCCCAATAATCGACCTCTTCAAAATCCATCATTTCAACCGGTGCGCCGGTAACTATCATACCGTCGAATTTTTCGTCCTTGACATCGTCATAGGTTTTGTAGAATTTGAGCATATGCTCCCTTGACACATTTTTTGAAATATGACTTTTTACCTGCAGCAAGTCTATTTCAAGCTGAAGCGGAGAATTACTGAGAAGCCTTAAAAGCTGAGTTTCGGTCTCGATTTTTGTAGGCATTAAATTCAGTATTATAATTTTAAGCGGACGAATGTCCTGCTTGACGGCTCTGTCCTCCGTCATAACAAATATATTTTCAAGCTCCAGACTATGATGCGCCGGAAGCTGATTATCTATTTTTATGGGCATACAGCCACCTCTTTCAAGAAGACGAACCTCGGTCTTTTACCCGTTTAAGTTCTGACAAAGTATTATAACATAACACATCACCGTTTGCAATGCCGATACACATAAAAATACCCCGACCGCAGTCGGGGTATTTTAAACTTATTTATTACCGTTTATATCAGCAAACGGGTTTTGTGTTTTCCTCTTCCTCGTCATCCTTACGTTTTTTACGAAGAATTATGAAGAATATAAGTGACAATCCACAAAGGAAAACAGCAGCTGCGGCGAGCGGATTTTCACGGATAAGTTCACCGGTTTTGGATATTACCGGGTTATTCATTATCGGGTTGCCGCTGTCGCTCGGTTTGGTTACCGGAACTTCGCTTGTCGGCTCCTCTACGGGTGTGCCGGGAACAATAGTAATAGTACCGTCGTCGTTAACGACAAAGTCGAGCCATAAGGTATTGGTGCCCTTCGGAACAACTGCAATCTGCGAACCGTCATCAAGTTTAATAACGGTTGTTTCTGTTGCCGTATCACTTACGCTTACCGAGAAAGTAGTCTTGCCGGCTACTTCACCGTTTTCGTCGGTGATTGTTACAACATGGAAACCGTCTTTAATAACGTCAACGCTGTATGCACCGTCTTTTCCTGCCTCAGCCTTGATTTCGCCGAGGTCAATGTCGAGCTTAGCGCCCGAGAAAAGGTTTTTACCGCGATACACATTACCCTTCATACCCATACGAACACAAGGATCTTCGTGATCTCCGCCGGGATTTGTAGTGCCCGAGGGATTAGTGGTGCCCGAAGGATTGGTAGTACCTGAGGGATTAGTGGTGCCTGAAGGATTTGTTGTGCCTGAGGGATCTGTAGGAGCTGTCGGATCTGTGGGTCTTGTAGGCTCGGTAGGTTCTGTGGGATTTGTAGTCGGCTCTGTGGGTCCGAAGCATTTTTTAAATGTGAACACAATGTTCATATCGGTGGTAACCGAATCAAATCTCAACATACCGTACTGCAATTTATCGGTATAATCTTTACCGTTTACCGTGACACGCTCAAGGTGGCTGTCAAGCTTTGCAACAGCTCCGAGAGAAAGCGAATCAAAACGGTCAACGGCGAACTTAGCACCGCTTGCAATAAGGTTGCCGTCTTTAAGGACATAACCTCCGTCGTTATACGTTACGGTAATTTCATGGGTACTCGGGACTACAGTTTTAAGCTGTGTTTTACCGATTTCACCTGCCTCGGCGAAAACGCAAAGCTGCATGGTGAATATAAGCAAAACAGACAACAGCACGCTGCAAGCCTTTTTCATGAAACCACCTCCTTAAAAATTTAAAGAATTGAAAATTGGCAATAATTATCCAAAAACGTACTCTACGGTGTAAGTCATGGTGCCGGTATACATAGCTATGGGGACGCCACTGAAGTCAGCGATTGTAACGGTTGTTGCAGACTGAGCAGCGTTGTTAATTTCGGGATATTCAGTAGCTTCTCCGCCTGCTACGGTGAAGGTGAGGAACTTATCGGTAGCACCATTTGTCATTTTGCCGTCATTGTTAGCTGCAACCGAAACCTTAAGCTTTGCGCCGAGATTAAGCTGAGAATCAACTGTGTAAGAAGCATTCTGAGCTGCAGTGTCGTTCCAAGCAACTGAGATCTCAGCAGGAATGGTAACGGTGTAGTGTTCGGGATCGTTGTTATCCTTATCGGTTGTCTTTGTCTTAACCTGAACATCGGCGGACTTGGGGTCTGATTCCTTGGTTATTGTAGCTGCGAATGAGGGAACTGCAATAGCTGCTATCATCATAACAGCAAGAAGAATTGATACTATCTTTTTCATAATTATAACTCATTGATGTACTTAATATTTAATGTTAAATAGATTATTTGTCAACAACTGCTGCTGTAAATGTAACGGTAGCATCGCTGTAATCGGTGATAGTAGCGTTCCAAGCTGCTGCTGCAACGTCAACATTGATGTTGTAAGTATTGTTAACTACCTCGGCAGCAGTCTTAACGGAAGTGTCGCCGCTGAAGGCGTAAGGAATGGTATAGCCGTTATCGGTAGCGGGCTTCATTTTGCCAGCCTCCGAAGCAACAGAAACGGAAAGACATTTGCCGGTCTTGAGAGTTGACGTAACATTGTAGGTGAAGGCTGTGGTTTCAGCGCCCCATTTAACGCTCATTTCAGCAGGATATGATACTGTGAAATAACCGTCTGCGGGAACGTTTGTTGTATCGGTCTTAACGGTTGCGACACCCTTGCCGTCCGCTGTATCCTGATTGATTTCAGCTGTAGCTGCAAAGGACGGAACTGAAACTGCCGCAAGCATAGCAGCCGCAAGAACTATTGAAAGTAACTTTTTCATAATATAACTCCTTTTCGGATTGAAAAATTAAGCTATCGCTTCAACAGAAGCTGTAAATGTAAGAGTATCTTCATACTCATCAATGGAAACGGATCCCCAGTTTTCCTTAGTAATATTGACATTTACCGAATATGCGCTGTTGGTAACTGTCTCATGACCGGTTGTTATGTTGGTATCACCGGCTATAGTGTAAGGAAGAAGTCTGCCGCCGCCTGTATGGAGATTTGCACTGTCCTGAGCTACAGTAACACGAAGGTTATTTCCGCTCACAAGCGTACTCGATACAGTGTAACCGATTTCGGTACTTTCGGTGCCCCAATAAATGGTGGTTTCGGCGGGATAAGAAACGGTAAAGGTACCGCTTATTCCGCTTCGGTCGGTAACTACCGAGGAGTTACCGACGCCACCGGAAGTAGACTGATCTATTGTCGCAGTTGCAGCAAAAGCGGGAACCGATATAGCCAAGAGCATCACAGCCGCAATGACTATTGAAAGAATTCTTTTCATAATTGGTTCTCCTTGTATTTTGAAAGGGTTTCCGACTCTTAGATTGTAGCGGGGGCTATCGAAACCGTAAGTGTAAGATTACCCTCGTACTCATCTACCGGAACCTTTGCCCAATCAGCTGAGGCAATGTTTACTGCAGCGTTAACAGCTTCATCTGCAACAACTGCAGAGGCTGAAGTATAAGCTGTGGTGCCTGCTACGCTGAAAGGAAGAGTAGCGGTATTGCCTGATGCGATAGCCTTGAGGTCGGTTGTGCCGTCTTCCTTTGCTACCGTAACATTAAGACGGTCGTTTGATTTGAGCTGGCACTTTACGTTGTATGTAAAGTCTGTGCTTTCTTTGCCCCAGTAAATAGTGGTTTCTGCCGGGAAGGTTACCGTGTAAGAAGTAGCCTCGGGACCGTCGGGACCGGTTTTTGTAGAAGTAATAACCTTAGCCGTATCGGAGGTATGGTCGCTTGTAAGCGTCTTGTCAGCTGCAAATGACGGAACGGCAACCGCTGCGAGCATTGCCGCCGCAAGAGCTATTGAAAGTAATTTTTTCATTGTGGTTATCTCCTTTCAAAATCAAAGGCTTACGGTGAAGGTAAGAGTATCGCTGTACTCGCCGACGATAGCGTTGTTCCAATCGTCTGCGGCAACCTTAACCTTGAGGGTAAGTGCCTTTGCGGGATTGATAACGGGGCTGTCAGCTATAAATTCGAGGTTAGAGTCAGCCGAGAAATCGTAAGCCAATGTCTCGTTTGCATCCTCGGTAAGCTTCATAAGTCTTGAGCCCTCAACGCCGATTTTAAGCTTCTGGCCGTATTTAAGGTGAGACTCAACAGAAAATCCGTCAAGAGCTGTTTCCTCTGCGCCCCAGTAAATTGTGGTATCGGCCGGAATTGTAACGGTGTATTTAACAGCGTCGTCTTCGGGAGCATCGGGTCCTGTTTTTGTGGCGGTCTTAACAATAGCTGTACCGGTATTGTCAGTTTCCTTGGTTATGGGGTTAGCTGCGAAAGCGGGAACCGAAGCTGCTGCAAGCATAACCGCTGCAAGTGCGATTGAAATAAGCTTTTTCATTATATTAGTCTCCTTTCAATAATTAAACCTCAGCGGTAAAGGTAAGGGTGTCGTTGTAAACATCAACAACAGCTCTGTTCCAGTCCTCGCTGCTTATTGTAACCTTGAGATTTTTGTCAACGGCCGGAGTTTCCTTGTTGCCGTAAACTACGGGGCTGTCTGCCGTGAAAGCGTTGTCACCCGAAAGAGTATAGGGAAGAGTGTAAACCTCGCCTGCTGCAGCATCGGTCTTCATAGAGCCTGTGCCTGCTACGGTAACCTTGAGAGCCTGGCCTCTCTTGAGGTGAGACTCAACAGAGTAAACAAGATTTGTCTCCTCGGTGCCCCAGTAAATTTCTGTATCTGCCGGAATAGAAACGGTGTATCTGACAGCATCATCCTCAGGCGAATCGGGACCTGTTTTTGTGGATGTCTTAATTATGGTTGTGCCGGTCTGCTCTGTTTCCTTGGTTATGGGATTAGCTGCAAAAGCGGGAACCGAAACAGCTGCGAGCATAGCCACTGCGAGTGCGATAGAAATAAGCTTTTTCATAATTTTGTCTCCTTACATTTATTACGCGTTGGTATATTCTGCCGTAAAGGTAAGAACATCTGTATGCTCACCCGAAGCGGCTTTTTGCCATTCAGCCTCTGCGATGTTCACGGAGAGGTCGTAAGACTTCATATAATCGCCCGGTAAAAACGCCATTTGCTCTGCGCCTGTAAGCGTGTAGGCGATAGTCTTTGAGCTGTCCAAAGTGTTGACGAGCTTTGAGCCGTTGAGCGACGAAACAGCCACCTTAACGGTCTTGCCCGGAGACAGCCACATTTTAGTTGCCGTAACCTTACCTATTGCGTAAGAAGTAGCTTCCCACGGTATTTCGGTATCGGCAGGAATTGAAAGCTCATACTCATCTTGTTTGCCCTCGCCGGTAGAAATCTTTACAGAGCCTACAGGGTTCTCTTTGTTCAGCGTAGCCGGAGCCGTAGCCGCGAAAGACGGAACAGTCACGAGTGACAATAAAAGGACTGCGAGCAAAACTGATAATGTTTTCTTCATAGAACCACCTCCTTATGGTCTTGATAAAGCATTTAATTTGTTAATTAACCTTTAGTGTAATCTACGGTATAAGTAAGAGTAGTCGAATACTCGGCTATCGGAGCGTCCGTCCAACCGGAAATCGTCAATGACGGTTTTTGAGCGGGAAGCGCTCCCTCATTTTTACCTGTAAATTCTGTGGAAGTAAAGTTCTGTGAAGTATACGGAAGAGCGTATGTCGATGTTGCTGCATTGGTGAGAGTGTCATTTGCGACAGAAGCACTGCGTGCTACGGAAACACCGATCTTACTGCCCGTGTCAAGTGAAGACGTAACCTTATAGGAAACATCAACGGCTTCCGTCTCGCCCCAAGGAACATCTATTTCCGCAGGAATTGTAACCTCAAAGAAGTCGTCTGCGGCAAAATGAATATTGACAGTTTTTCTGACAGGCTCATTTGTTGTCTTGTCAACAGCAACCTCGCCGGTAGCTTTATCGATAAGCTCTATTGTAATAACATCTTCACTCGTTACGGTAACGCCCGTGGCGGTAAACGTGAAGTTTATTGCCTTGGGAGCTGCCGCCGAAGCGGTGTTATTTGCGACCTCCGCGGTTTCGGGAGAAGTTTTAAGAGCGTCTGCCGTTACGGTCTTTTCAATCGCACCCGTCATTGCTACGTTGTAATCGTGGGTGGTGCCTGTAGCGTCCTTAAGGCCTCCGTTTTTAGAGGTTACACGAAGTGTGTAATTTCCGTCCGGATAGTCAACGGCATTTGAAAGAGTAAAGACTGCGGTTCCCGTTGTTGCATCCTTATTGAGAGCGACGCTGTCTTTGTCTACCTCCGAAACAAAGTTCGGGAAAAGACGGAGGGTATCTATAATACCGTGGAGAGCTTCGCCGTCCGAGGAATTAACGGTGTTACCGTCGTTAACCTCTTGAACCTGCCTTATATAGCCCTTAAACGAATTGTACTCTTCAACCGCTTCCGTTATTGCGGTAAGGTCCTGAATACCGCTATTGTCCATTTGACCCTTAACGGTATTGTAAAGAGCCGTGTACTTTTCTTCGAGTCGAACAACGCCGCCCTTAACCGTCTTGCCGGTGATGTCGTCGGTGTAAGTTTTGATGTTGGCAAGCACCTTGTTAACAGCCGCGGCCGACTTAGCATAATTCTTATACTGAGGAGCACTTGCAAATTTGTCGGCCTTATCAGTTAAGATATACTTAGCATAATAATCAAGGTCGTTATACTTCTCGATGTAGTTTTCAAGCGCCGCGGTCTGGCCGGTAGGCATAAGCCTGCAGTCGGTCGTAAGGTCGGTCGCTTTACCGGTCTCGCCGTACATTGAAGCAACAAGAGCGTTAAGGTCTTTAATACCGGTTATAGCGGTACCGGAGTCACTCGTGTAGCCGTCACGGTAATTTTCGAGAAGTCTCAAGCGTTTTGCAACCTTATAAAGGTTTTCCATTTTTGTGACGTTCTCCGTACCGAGCGCCGCAATCGCCTCGTCGGTATAGCGCTCATAAGACTGCTCATACCAATTGATTATGTTCTGTACGTCAGCCGCGGTGAGAGAATATGCGCCGTAATCTATAAGCGGCTTCTCTGTTCCGCTCTCATCGGTGCCGATAACAAAACCGGGATAAGGTAAGGCGTTGCTGCCTGTTACGGAGCCGCCGGTTGCTGCAGCCGGCATAGCCTCAATCAAAGGTTTCAAATCGGTAACCGCAATTTGCGGCTGATCGAGCAAAGTGATGCCGTCGTCGATGCTCTTGTACTTTTGAAGCACGCTGTATGCTCTTGCAACGGAAGGTATTGTCTTTTGATAATCCGAAAGCTGCGCATAAAGAGCAAGTGCCGTGTTTATCTTTTCGGTACGAGTGTTCGCTTTATAAATATCAACATCCGCTACCGCGTTTTCAAACTGCATTGAAGTGAGAGACTTAACCTGTGCATAATCGTCGAATGAGATGTCGCCGGTTCTGTTTTGTACGCCTGCGCCGTATGCCGAGGTACCCTGTCTGTATGTAAAGCCGACAGAGCCTATTGTAAAGCTCTTGCCGTTCATTGCGGTTGCGCTCTTTCCGTTTACGGACGAATCGTTGTAATTTGACAAGGGCGCTATACCTATTGTAACACGGAAAATGTTGTTAAGGGCCTCGGCTTTTTCATCTATACGATAGTTAGAGGTTGCCGAAATGCCCTGAACGCCTCTCGCGAACTGGAAGAGCGGAACCATAACATAGCCCTTGTAATGAGAAAGGGTCAGGTAATCGCCGTCTCCCGTATCTATGCCGTACTCCGAGGTGTAAGCGTAAATTCTTCTCTTGCTCTCATCCTTGGGAGTACACTTAGCCCATTCACCCGTCTTGGGGTTAATGAGATAGAAGTAAGAAGCCGCGTTGTTGCTGCCGAAGTCGAGAGTGTAGTCCTCGGCGGCGCCTTCATAGTAGGAGCTGATATTAAACGCCATTGAGAATGTGTCAAGCTGAGAGAAGTCTGCGTAGAATACAAGTGCCAGACGGTCGGTTTCGCCTATGTCGTTTTTGGTATACGACTTAGCAAAATCGCCGAGACTCTCAGACGACATATTGTTGGCTCTCAGCGCGGAGTAATCGCCGCTACTGCTCGGTTCTTCGTCAACAAGTCCCTTTGTAATGCTTATGCAGTTATACCAGCCTTTTCTGTCTTCGGCATACTGGTTATTTATGGTAACCGTTGCGGCGTTTTTGCCCTCAAGGCCATTTGATGTAATGATTGCCGAAGTACCGTTTTGGCGATAATCTGTAATACCGTTTCTCTGCGGGTCACTACCGAGAGCGCCGCTCGGTATAAGTGTAGGAGTTGCGGTATCCTGAGAGTGCGCCGAAAGTGAGGCAAAGGGAACCTGATATGTCAAATATCCCTTAGAATAGTAGTAATCCTGCCCTACCTTGCCGGCATATTTTGAGTTTTCAAACTGCCAGCTTCTGGTGCCTTTTTCCAAGGAGCTGAAGTCGCCGAACGGTATAACCTTATTGTTTGTAAGCGCTTGACCTATTACAACAGAGTTGTCGGCAAGCTCTTCTTCTATGAAGCTGAAGTACTTTAAGAGCTTCTCCTCTTCCGCTCTGCCGAGCATAGCGAGCTGGCTTAAGTTAAGGCGGATATAAACCTCATAAAGGCTCTTAACAACGGCTTTATCCTCATCGCTTACCGCGAGAGTATTTTCGTTGAAATCGGGAAGCTGCTCAAGCTTCGTTGAAATCATCGGAATGAAATCCTCTGCACCCGAGTTAGCAGAGCCGTAGGTTTTACCGTCTATACAAGCCTGCTTGGCGGTCTTGAACTTTTCCCAAGCCTCAGTCATACCGAGTGCTGCCGCCTTGGTATCGAGCGCAGACTCCTCAAGGAATGAAGCATCGATTATACCGGATTTTCCGGCTTCTTCGGATTTGTTATATTCCTCAATTGATTTTTTATAACCGGCTATCAAGTCCTCGATGTACTTAACGGCGCGGTAATCGTAGGAGTTCGGACTTTCAATGTACTTTTGGCAGGCATTGAAAATAGCGCGCGGAATTTCTGTTTCCTGGTCATAATATGTCTTAACGGGCGTGCCTGTGTTTGCTGCTCCGTTAAGGGTATTTTCGCTGTATTTCTGACCGTCTGTACGGTAGAACAATACATTATCAAGGAAAATCTTTTTACCTACGCTGCCGTTGTTGGTTTCAAGGCTCGTAGAAGCCGGGTCATACGAGCAACCCGTAAACTTAAAGCCGGCGGACATAATATCCTCGATAGCTTTAAAAGTATTTGTACGATTAACTACCGGATCTTCACCCGTACCGATTTTGGTCTTATCGATATAAGCTCTTTTGGTCGAATCGGCTGTTGTCTTGCCACCGTCCGCCGTAGTCATGCACGGAGCGAGCATTGTGCCGCCGTCGATATAGTATTCGCCGCTAGTCCATGATGTCTTGTTAATTCTGAAGGAATAGCGTCTAATAAGCAGAGCATTGGATATCGAAGTACCGGCAGGGTCAACAACTACCGACTGCGAAAGCTTAATTTTCTCGTTATAATACTTGTTGGCATTTGCTTTAGTTTTATCCGAGCTGTTCCATACATACATATCGGACACAGGCTTGTTTACACCGAAATCCTCGTTGGAATCCGTAACAACAGAGTCGGTTTCGGAGCACATAAACTGAAGCGGTATGCGGACATAACCCTTGAAGTGATCAAGGTCAACAGTACCGTCTTTTAACATAACCTTTTTCCAGCTGCCGTCCGTTTGCTGCAGGAATAAATATGGGTCCTCACCCATATAGCCTGCTTTTGTGGTGCCGACAGTAGAGTAAATTATATCGCCGTATCTGTTAAAAGCATTACTGCTTTCACTGTAGTTGTTGTCAAAATCCTGTGCAAAATACTTTTCGTTTGAACGAAGGCGGAATGAAAGCCCCGTTACGCTGACCTCGGAGAAGTCGAGATAGTACCAAATCTCGGAAGCACCCGTCGGGTCCCAAGTCTGACGGCTCCATGACGTATCAAAGGACTGAGGGCTGTCGGTGGTTGCGGCGGACTCGATACGCATTGCGTAGCCGTAGCTGTTGCCCGTGTCTTTAACGCCTACACCATCGGTTCTGCCTTCGAATGAAAGGTGATTACCCTCCTGCATATAGTCAAGAGAGCCTGACGTACTGCGTACATTGTTGACTTCGGCGGTTCTCTCGTTGGTTCCGGCATCCGAAAACGAACCGTGGTCATCTGCGTTACCTTTTTTATCAAAGGTAAGAATTTCACGCATGGCAAGAACGTTGTTTGTAACGGGGGCATAAGCGTCCGCATCGTATACATAAGTCGGAACATCCGAAACGTATGCGTTAACAGCCTCCGAGAACCAGCCGTCGCTGTCGTACGCCGTTATCGTAATATTGTAACGGTGGTCGTCAGACAGACCCGCAGGCACCTTTGTTTTGATTTCGTCTGCCGTAATCTCAGCCGTGTACGGTGCGGTACCGGTGGGACTAACCATCTTGCGCAGCAAAACCGTGCTTGTGTGAACCTCGGTATATGTTCCGAGATCAACAAGCTCTAACATATACCCGTCAATTGTTTTTGTGCCGGTTTTGCGCTCGCTAACCTTAGCCGCGGGGAAGCTGACCGTAATTCCGCCGTCGTCATTAAGTGTTGCAGCCGCTTCCCTTTTATCCGATTCGGTAAAGGTCGGTATCGGGTCATATTCGCCCTCGCCGGCCGCGAGAACCATGGGAATCGACGTTACCAAAAGCACTACGCAAAGCAGCACAGCAGTTATGCTTTTTCCGATTTTAATCTTTGAATTTTTTTGCATAAACTGCAACTCCTTTCCTCAAAATCTGTATTTTGAATATAGTTTCTTATGAAACCACGATGGTCGTTTTTAAATCCATATTGTTAAGTTTACGCTGCTCTTTATCAAAGCTGTATGTCTTAACATGGATTGTTGCCGGATAGGTTCCTGCCGCAAGCTCACGGTTCAGCGTGAACTTTGATATTGAATAGCCCGGCGGCAAGAGATTTGAGGTATATATAACCTCGCCTGTATTTGAAAGCTCGATTTCTATAACAAAGAAGCACGGGTTTTCCTCGGGATTTGAGAATACGAAGCTCTGCTCCTTGGTATTTGCCGCCAATGGAAGCTCGGGAATACCGTAGACCTTTATCTGCCTGCCCCTTGTTTTTGTTTTATCGGGTACGGAAATCTCGCCCTCGCCCAATATGGCATTTTGGTCGATTACGCCTGCGGGGGGCGTTGTGGTTGTGCCATCGCCGCCTGTCGGTATAACGGCCTTTAAAAGGAATATAAGACCTATTATAAGTGCCGCTATCAAAAGCGCAAACAAAAGCCAAAGCAAGAGCCTGTCTTTAACTATCGCAATGAATTTGTCAGCCTCTGTCTCTATGTAGCCGACTACCGCGGTATGAGGCATTTTCGTTGCGGCATACACCTTTTCGGTTTGCCCGTCGTCAGACTGCAAATCACCGATTTCGC
>OGDX01001389.1_pt1 | contig 12543 bp, 9 predicted proteins | sample 1570461 | NCBI WGS metagenome assembly OGDX01 (sample SAMEA2582172, study PRJEB24529) | metagenome
TGGACAGGGTTTCGTCGTCTTTCTTCTCGCCTTTGTTGAAGCGAACGTTTTCCAGAACAACCAGTTCACCTTCAGCAACGTCAACGCCGTCGAGGTAATCTTTAACCAGACGAACCGGGTTAGACAGTTTGTCTTTCAGGTAGTTAACAACCGGCAGCAGAGAGAATTCTTCGTTGTACTCGCCTTCGGTAGGACGACCCAGGTGGGAAGTTACCATCACTTTTGCGCCTTGTTTCAGGGCCAGTTCGATGGTCGGCAGAGAAGCACGGATACGCGCGTCGCTGGTTACTTTCCCGTCTTTTACTGGTACGTTCAGATCCGCACGGATAAATACACGTTTCCCAGCAAGATCCAGATCGGTCATCTTAATTACAGACATGGTGAATCCTCTCGTTGATTCTAAAAGTTTTGCAGACGCTGCTTGCGTCTTACCTGAAAGCAACAGTAGCCATAGCTAACGTCGTGTCGAGCATTCGGTTAGCAAAGCCCCATTCGTTATCGCACCAGACCAACGTTTTGATCAGGTGTGCGCCACTGACCCGGGTTTGGGTGCCATCGACAATGGCACTGTGCGGATCGTGGTTAAAATCTACAGAGACCAACGGCAATTCCGTATAGTCAACTATACCATGAAATGCACCTTGTGCTGCTTTTTGCAGCAACAGGTTGACTTCATTGGCTTTTACAGGTTTCTTCACCGTCACGCTTAAATCGATTGCCGTCACATTTATGGTTGGCACACGTACCGCAATCGCTTCAAAGCGATCGTTAAATTGCGGAAAAAATCGTGTGATACCGGCGGCCAGTTTAGTATCGACCGGAATGATCGACTGGCTGGCTGCCCGGGTGCGACGCAGGTCAGGATGGTATGCATCAATAACCTGTTGATCGTGCATGGCGGAGTGAATTGTGGTCACAGTGCCGGACTCAATACCGTACGCATCATCTAACAATTTGATGACGGGAATTATGCAATTCGTGGTACAGGAAGCGTTAGAAACGATGCGGTGTTCCGCACGAAGTTGATCCTGATTGACGCCGTAAACAACGGTCGCGTCGAGATCGTTACTGCCAGGATGTGAAAAGAGCACTTTTTTGGCCCCGGCGGCAATATGCGCTTCGCCATGCTCGCGGGAGCCATATACGCCGGTGCAGTCGAGGACTACATCAACGCCAAGTTCACGCCAGGGGAGCGATTGCAGTGAACGTTCATGCAATACGCGGATGGCGTCATCACCAACAAAAAGTTGATCGCGTTCCTGTCGTACTTCCCATGCAAAACGGCCATGGCTGGTGTCATATTTCAACAAATGCGCCATGCCCGCAGCATCCGCCAGTTCGTTGATTGCCACCACGGTAATTTCCGCCCGGCGTCCGGATTCATACAAAGCACGAACCACATTACGCCCGATGCGACCGAAGCCATTTATCGCTACGCGTACGGTCATAGATCTCCTGCAAGGTTTTCCCTGAGCAAATTTGCCAGACAGAGTAATCCAGCAAATCGTCCGGGGAAACCTTACCTGTCGCAAACTGCGACTGATTGGTTAATTGTCGAACATTTAATCGACTGAAACGCTTCAGCTAGGATAAGCGAAACGTGGAATAAAAGGAATGTTTGTCCAGCCGAAGAAGACATTTATCTGACTCACATCACACTTTTATCCCCTTTTGTGGGAAGCTTTATTCCAGGCTGGCGTAATAATAACCCTACAATAACTGGAATAAATTGTCAGCTTGTGAAGTGATACCGGCCTTCTTCAGTCATCTCTACTATCAGATTGGCCTGACGGCTATTCATCAGCACACGCTCGACATTGGGGCCATCGGTGCGGGCATAAAATGCTTCGGCTACTTGCCGCGTTAATCCTCCCGCAATTTTACGACTAATCAAGCGCTCCCGCAGAATTTGAGCAGGTGCATGAATAAAAATAGAAAAATCGCAGAAAGATGCCAACTCCAGCCACTTTTCATCATCCAGTAACAACCAGTTTCCTTCGACGATGACGAGTGGTGCGGTAACGTGCAACGCATCTTCAACAGGATCATGCTTTTGTCGATCGTACTGCGGCCACGTACAATCCCCTTCCACGACCTGGCGCAGATTTTCCGTCAGTTTCGCAACGTCAAATGTCTCTGGTGCGCCTTTGAAGGGGCGCAATTGATGCGCATCCAGCCAGCTATTGTAATGGTGAAAACCATCCATCGGGAGCGTCTGAATAGCGGGCAGTTCCGGGTCTTGTTGCGCGAGATATTCCCAGAAGGTGGTTAGGGTTGATTTACCCGTCCCCGGCGGAGCGCAAAGAAAAACCACCGTACGCCGCTGCGGATTTACCGTCTGTAAGGCCGCCAACATGTGCAGCAACGGTTTATGTACATTTTCAATCTCTTCGTTCTGGTACTGTGCCTGTATCTTCAGCCCATTCACCGTTAATTCAATTTTCACGGCGTTAATTCCTTTAAGGTGGTCGTTACTGCCAGCGTCAGCGCCGTTTTGACCATTCCGCTAAAACGCGCCTCTGACCAGACGGCGAAATCGGCGAACTTCATCGCTTTCAACGCGTCATAGAGCGTCGCATTGCAGGTTATGCTATTGACGTTGCTGATAAAATCCCAGGTCATGTCATCGGCAAATCCGGGCGTTTCATCCTGTTCGTTCAGGTAATGCCAGAACTGGGAAAAATGCGTGATATCGGCGTACAACCATTTATCCATTTTCCCCAACGCATAAATCAAACGCAGTGCAACATCAATATCGTCAAGCGGGCCGCTTTGGGCGAGTAACGGCTTCACTGCATATTCCACGATCTCTTCATCGTTATCGACAAACAGCGACGGCAGAAACTGGCGTATCCCCTGGAGCAAAATGGTATGCGCAGTTTTCATAAATGAAAATAAATTGTCCTGTGCATCCAGTTGCTCAAGCACATCATCTTCTGTCAGCGTCGCCATTGGTCTTCCGATAGATCACCATCAATGCAGGGAGTCTATTATATTACACGTTTGGTCCGCGCCGCCGATCAGTAATGTCTGCGTCCGCACCCCATTCGCCGTCTGTTGGATACCGTTCACCAGCTCACCGCCCGTCACGCCCGTAGCGCTAAAGAGGATATCGTTCCCCCTCACCAGTTCATCGAGCGAGTACACACGGTTAACGTCAACGCCCATTGCCTTGCAACGCTTGCGCTCCTGCTCTGCAATCTGCCGATTTTCCGTGTAATCCCCTTTAGCCTGGCAAAAGTCAATCAGCTCGGCCTGCATATCCCCGCCTAATGCTTTAACGGCACAGGCAGAAATCACGCCTTCTGGCGCACCGCCGATGGTGTACATCACATCGTAAGGATTATCCTGCCAGCAGGTCAGCACGCTGGCGGCGACATCGCCATCCGGCAGGGCAAAAACCTTCACGCCCAGCTGTGTTGCTTCCTCAATCGCGGCACTCAGGCGCGGTTTATCCAGCGTAACCATGCGCAGCTTATCCAGCGGTTTGCCTAACGCTTTCGCCACGTTGCGCAGGTTGTCCGTCAGAGGCAAAGACAGATCAATCGCGCCCGCCGCCAGCCGATTAACAACCAGCTTTTTCATATACATATCGGGCGCATGTAACAGGCTATCTCGAGGGGCGAAAGCCATGACCGCCAGCGCATTGCTCTGCCCCATCGCCACCATCCGCGTGCCTTCAATGGGATCAACCGCGATATCGACTTCTGGCCCATCGCCTTTGCCCACCTCTTCGCCAATCCACAGCATCGGCGCATGGTCAATTTCTCCTTCGCCGATAACCACTCGTCCACGAAAAGCGACGTCGTTTAATGCCTGGCGCATCGCGGTGACCGCCAGGCCATCAATTTTATTTTTGTCGCCACATCCGGTTTGCGGCCAGGCAGCCAACGCTGCCTGTTCCGTAACGCGAAATAATGGCCACGCCAGGGACATCATTGCGCGGCCTCCCCGATATCAACGCCAAATTGTGCCAGCAGATATTTCTCGGCCTGTTCATTCCAGATGCCGTGCGTTTCCTCAACCAGCCGCGCCAACTCTTTAAACAGCGGATCGGTTTTGCCTTTTTCGGCAAAATCGGCAATGGCAGTGAGCGGCATGGTCACGCCGTTATAAATGAGTTTTTTACCGCCAGGGATATCCGGCAGATTGAGCACGGTTTCTGGCACCGCATCCAGGCCACCGATATGGGTCACCATAAACGACGGCTGTAACTGCCCAGTGGCGCTAAGGGCAATCGCCTCTTTCATGTCGTCCGTTGAACCGCCAGATGTACCGACGATGTGCGTGCTGTTGTAATGGACGTTGTAGAAATTAAACGGCACTTTGAAGTTTTTATCCGTCGGCCCGGCAAAGAAGTTCAGACAGCCATCTTCCGCCAGTAATTCATCAGCCATCTCAACGACAGCAGGCACCGCCGCATAAACAAAAATGTCATCGAACCCGGCATCTCCTGTCAGCGCCCGCAGCATCTGGACAGGATCGCTCATCCCTTTGGTATTCACATACACCAGCTCAATGCCTTTACTGGCCGCCAGTTCCACCGGCAGCAGCTTCTGTACCTGCGCCAGACGTTTGTCGTCGATATCGACCACCACCACCCGCGACGGTTGTATGCCGCCGTTAATGGCGTAATCGATAGCGCCAATGCCCATCGGACCTGCACACGCCAGCAGTGCAATATTGCCGCCAGGTTTGACGCCCATGCGATGCTCATAAACATATTGCGTGGTGTGATAATTGGCATGATAAGCACCAATAATGCAGCACATAGGCTCTGCCAGCGACGCCGCAGCAAAATAAGAGCCGTGATACGGTAATACGCAGCCCAAATTAATGGCGATTTCGGGAATAATCATATAAGTGGCATTGCCGCCAAAATATTCGTAGCTGTAGCCCGCTGAATATCCGCTTGGTAACCCCATCGCCGGTTGCAATACAAAACGCTGGCCTTTTTTATATTTGCCAGTGAGATTTTTACCCACTTCGACAATAACCCCGGCACATTCATGCCCGGTAATGACCGGATGATTTTCTAAATCGTCGGGTACGCGTTTATGTTCACTACCGAGTAACGCCGCTTTCCAGGTCGATAAACAGACGCTGTCAGAAATTACACTCACCAGTAATTCATTATCGGTAATTTCTGGCAGTTCAAATACGCGCAGACGGACATCCCGCTTGCCATAAATAGCAGCAACTTTGGTTTTCATTTTTACCTCTGTAATCAGTGTTTATGTTCGGCGGTTAATTGATTAAATAAAGTGTCGAGTTTTGGATCGCCAATATAGTTATTAATCAATATCAGTGGTTTATCCGTCACACGTTTCACGCGCCCTTCCAGACTGGCATGAGTAACGACGATATCCGCATCCGCAGGCACGTTTTCTATGGCGTAATGTTTTACTTCAATTGCCAGCCCCGCTTTTTCCAGGCGTTTACGGAAGGTGGTCGCGCCCATCGCACTGGAGCCCATCCCCGCATCGCAAACAAAGGCGATACGCTTAACCCTGCTTAACGAGAATGCACCCTCTTGTTTCATCGCCTTAACCGCATTGGCTGACTGAGCAAACTCATCTTCGCTCTCCGTTTCCACCGTTTTTTCCATCTTCAGTATCAGCGAAGTAATAGCAAAGGACACCAGGGTACCTACCGTAACACCGGCAATTGTCGCCAGGAACGAGCCTTTCGGCGTCAGTGCCAGGTAAGCAAAGATAGACCCCGGACTTGGGCCAGCCACCAGACCACCGTCCAGTAAGTTAAACATCCAGGTGCCAGACATACCGCCCGCAATCATGGCAATAATGGTCAGCGGCTTCATCAGCACATACGGGAAATACAGTTCGTGGATCCCACCGAGGAAGTGAATAATCATCGCCCCGGGCGCAGAACGTTTACTCATCCCTTTACCAAACAAGGTAAACGCCAGCAGCAGCCCCAGGCCCGGACCTGGGTTAGAGGCCACCATAAAGAAGATGGATTTACCGTTAACCGAAGCCTGTTGCATTCCCAGCGGATAATAGACGCCCTGATCGATCGCATTATTGAGGAAAAGCACTTTCGCCGGTTCATTGATGACTGACAACAATGGCAGATAACCCGCATGTACCAGCGCCTCAATACACTCTTTGACGAAAGTATTGGCAATTAACACCGCCGGGCCGATAACTTCAAAACCCAGCAGACAAAGGAGCATCCCCGCGATACCTAATGAGAAGTTATTGATAACCATCTCAAAACCGGCAGGTATGCGTTTTTCCAGTGCCTTATCGACATATTTTATGACCAACCCACCGAGCGGCCCCATGATCATTGAGCCAAGGAACATCGGGATCTCTGCGCCAACGATCACACCAATAGTACCTATTCCGCCCATGACCGCCCCGCGTTTACCGCCGACCAGATGACCACCTGTAGAACCAATCATCACGGGCAATAAATAGGTAATCATCGGGCCGACAATTTTGGCGAAATGTTCGTTAGGCAGCCAACCGGTGGGAATAAATAACGCAGTAATAAAACCCCAGGCAATAAAAGCACCAATATTGGGGATGACCATTGCAGTCAAAAAGCCCCCAAAAGCCTGGACCTTTGCACGAGCAGACTTGTTTTCCATAATATTATCCTGTAGAGGAGAGAGTAATTATCCGCGGCTGATAATGTCCGCTAATTGTTTTTCTGATGATGCTGTTAAGAGTTGTTCGAGTATTTCTTCTTCGCACAGTAATTCACTTAACGCCTGAATAGCGCCAATGTGCGAATCGGCATCGGCAGCAGAGAGTCCGATGAGTAATTTAATTGGTTCGTCATTCCCCGGAAAATAAACACCTTGTTCAAGTAATGTCAAAGACATCCCGGTTTTAAGCGCCCCACATTCCGGTCGCGCATGAGGCATTGCCACGCCTGGTGCGAGAATATAATAAGGGCCATTGTTAATGGTGGAATCTTTAATTGCCTGAATGTAATTCTCGCTGATATAGTTTTTATCCAGCAATGATACCATCGAGAAATCGATAGCTTCCTGCCAATCTTTTGCTGAATGTATAACTGAGATTGATGATTCTGGAAAATAATCACTAAGCCGCATAAATTATCCTTATTTTATTTTTAGGGTACCGTCCGGCGGTAAAAATAAAATACTCGTGCGGTTTAATGAAAGCAATTGAGCAGGGAAACCGGTGTTTTGAAAACAGTGAATTATTAATTTCTTATATAACATTGAGTTATAGATATAACAACAAATGTCAATACGCATATCGTGATGCATATTACATAATTGATATTTATTGCATATAAATATTTGTGATCTACAACACGCCTTATCTATTGCTTGTCCGCAAACGGACATATCAAGGTAATAAAAAAGGTCGCCGAAGCGACCTTTTTACCCGAAATGCTAATTACAGCAGTTCTTTTGCTTTCGCAACAACGTTATCAACAGTGAAGCCGAACTCTTCAAACAGCAGCTCTGCCGGAGCAGATTCACCGAAGGTGGTCATACCGACGATAGCACCGTTCAGGCCAACATACTTGTACCAGTAGTCAGCAATACCCGCTTCTACAGCAACGCGTGCAGTAACCGCTTTCGGCAGTACGGATTCACGGTAAGCAGCATCCTGCTTGTCAAATGCGTCGGTAGACGGCATGGACACCACGCGCGCTTTCACGCCTTCGGCAGTCAGTTTTTCGTAGGCAGCAACAGCCAGTTCAACTTCTGAACCGGTAGCGATGAAAATCAGTTCCGGCTGACCGGCGCAGTCTTTCAGCACATAACCACCGCGCGCGATGTTTGCCAGTTGCTCTTCAGTTCGTTCCTGCTGCGCCAGGTTCTGACGGGAGAGGATCAGTGCGGTCGGGCCGTCCTGACGCTCAACACCGTATTTCCACGCGACCGCGGATTCAACCTGGTCACACGGACGCCATGTAGACATGTTCGGGGTTACGCGCAGAGAAGCGACCTGCTCAACCGGCTGGTGAGTCGGGCCGTCTTCGCCCAGACCGATGGAGTCGTGGGTGTAAACCATCACCTGACGCTGTTTCATCAGCGCCGCCATACGCACGGCGTTACGCGCATATTCAACGAACATCAGGAAGGTAGAGGTGTACGGCAGGAAACCACCGTGCAGGGAGATACCGTTGGCAATCGCAGTCATACCGAATTCACGTACACCGTAATGGATGTAGTTACCGGCAGTGTCTTCGTTGATTGGCTTAGAACCGGACCACAGGGTCAGGTTAGATGGCGCCAAGTCAGCGGAGCCGCCGAGGAATTCAGGCAGCAGAGGACCGAACGCTTCAATGGCATTCTGAGACGCTTTACGGCTCGCGATTTTAGACGGGTTCGCCTGCAGCTTAGCGATGAATTCGTTCGCTTTCGCGTCGAAGTCAGACGGCATGTCACCTTTCATACGACGGGTGAATTCAGCCGCTTCCTGTGGGAAGGCTTTCGCGTAAGCAGCGAACTTCTCGTTCCATGCCGCTTCTTTTGCCTGGCCTACTTCTTTTGCATCCCACTGAGCATAGATCTCAGATGGGATTTCGAATGCAGGGTATTTCCAGCCCAGCGCTTCGCGGGTCAGTGCGATTTCCGCGTCGCCCAGCGGCGCGCCGTGGGAGTCGTGCGTACCCGCTTTGTTCGGAGAACCGAAGCCGATGATGGTTTTGCACATCAGCAGGGACGGTTTGTCCGTCACAGCGCGCGCTTCTTCTACTGCACGTTTAATCGAGTCAGCATCGTGGCCATCAACGCCACGCACAACGTGCCAGCCGTAGGCTTCGAAACGTGCAGCGGTGTCGTCAGTGAACCAGCCTTCAACGTGACCGTCGATGGAGATACCGTTGTCGTCATAGAACGCAACCAGTTTACCCAGCTTCAGGGTACCTGCCAGGGAGCACACTTCGTGAGAAATGCCTTCCATCATGCAGCCATCGCCCATGAACGCGTAGGTGAAGTGGTCAACGATGTCGTGGCCAGGACGGTTGAACTGCGCCGCCAGGGTCTTCTCAGCAATCGCCATACCCACAGCGTTAGCAATACCCTGACCCAGCGGGCCGGTGGTGGTTTCTACGCCAGCGGTGTAGCCCACTTCCGGGTGACCTGGAGTTTTAGAGTGCAGTTGACGGAAGTTTTTCAGCTCTTCGATAGGCAGATCGTAGCCGGTGAGGTGCAGCAGGCTATAGATCAGCATAGAGCCGTGGCCGTTGGACAGCACGAAGCGGTCGCGGTCAGCCCATGACGGGTTCTGCGGGTTGTGGTTCAGGAAATCGCGCCACAGAACTTCGGCGATATCAGCCATACCCATAGGGGCCCCTGGGTGGCCGGATTTGGCTTTCTGTACTGCGTCCATGCTCAGCGCACGAATAGCATTAGCAAGCTCTTTACGTGAGGACATTTTAACTCCAGATCGGACTGTTAAAGGCCATGCCCTTGACGACAGCGCGTTTTGGGCTACGCCGGAAAAAAGTGCCAACAATGTAACCCAAGCCGCAAGTCATGTACATGGAGCATTCTTTTGCTTGTTAAGAAATCTCTGGATCATGCTCGCATGTTGCGCAATCTGCTCGCCCGGCCCTGTAGATATTCCTTATACTTAGCCCAACACCGGCTTCGCTGACGGTGCACTTTTCGGATTTTATTCAGATTAACGAGTACGGAAGCAACCTCATGAAAATGCGTGCAATAGTGCTGGCCCTGGGTACAACGCTCCTGCTGAGCGGCTGTCAGAATATGGATTCTAACGGTCTGATGACGTCAGGCGCAGAGGCCTTTCAGGCCTATTCCCTGAGCGATGCGCAGGTAAAAGCGCTGAGCGACCAGGCCTGTAAAGATATGGACGGAAAAGCCACGCTTGCGCCGGCTAACAGTACCTACACGCAGCGTCTGAATAAGATTGCTTCCGCGCTGGGCGATAACATCAACGGCCAGCCGGTGAACTACAAGGTGTATATGGCGAAAGACGTCAACGCCTTCGCGATGGCAAACGGCTGTATCCGCGTTTACAGCGGGCTGATGGACATGATGACCGACAACGAAGTGGAAGCGGTTATCGGCCATGAAATGGGCCACGTTGCCCTGGGCCACGTGAAGAAAGGGATGCAGGTAGCCCTGGGCACCAATGCCATCCGCGCAGCGGCAGCCTCTGCAGGCGGTATCGTTGGCAGCCTGTCGCAGTCACAGCTGGGCGACGTAGGTGAAAAGCTGGTGAACTCTCAGTTCTCCCAGCGTCAGGAGTCCGAAGCGGATGACTACTCCTACGATCTGTTGCGCAAACGCGGCATTAATCCATCCGGTTTAGCCACCAGCTTCGAAAAACTGGCCAAGCTGGAAGCGGGACGTCAAAGCTCTATGTTTGACGATCACCCTGCCTCAGAAGAACGCGCACAGCATATTCGCGACCGTATGGCCGCAGACGGAATTAAATAATTTCAGAAGGAGGCAGTTTTGCCTCCTTTTTATTTCGCATGAATTGTTAACTTAACAGCACGTATCGATAACACCCCTGAAAGCCCCGCCAAATCTGCCCTGTCACATCGAAACACCTGGTCACATAATTATTGCAAAGGTCACTTTTTCCGGTAATTATCTCCCCTGCAGTTATTCAATTAATATATCCAGACAGAGACGTTCCCTCCGTGAAAAAAGAATTATCATTAATTGCTTTAAGTTTATTTGCCGCATTACCTGCCGCTGCAAGTCTGCAATCCGACAGCCAGGGTTTTATTGACGACAGCCATCTGGACCTGTTTTTACGCAATGCGTATATCAGCCGTGATTATCATCAGGGCCAGCAGGACAAAGCCGAATGGGGTCAGGGGATCATCGCCACGTTTGCATCCGGCTATACTGAAGGACCGGTTGGCTTTGGTGTGGACGGTATTGCTCAATACGGCGTGCGCCTGGACGGCGGCCGCGGCAAGAGCGGCGCGGGCGGCATCGACTTCTTTAAGCAGGAAGACGACGGCCGGGCAAAATCCGATCTGGCAAAGTTTGGCGCAACCGCCAAAATGCGCATCTCGAATACCGTACTGAGCTACGGGAATCAGCGACCAGAATTGCCTATCGTGAATGCCGACAGCTCCCGCCTGCTGTTTGAAAGCTATACCGGCACCATGCTGACCTCAAAAGAGATCGATGGTCTGGAAATCAATGCCGGTTATTTCACGGACGAGCAGCGTAAAAGTGACGACCGCCACGACAGCGGGCTGAAGAGCCTCTCCTTCGGCGGCGCGAGCTACCAGTTCAACGACCAGTTCAGCGGCGCGCTTTACGCCTCTCACAATGAAGAGGTGATGAACAAGCAATATCTGGGCCTGAACTTCAAACAGCCGTTCAGCACCGGGCAGCAGCTGGTGCTCGACTTCAACGGTTATAACTCCCGTCTGGACCAGAGTTATGCGGACAGCCTCGACACAGGCCGCAGCAACGCTATCTGGAGCCTGGCGGCGAGCTACATCTGGGATATTCACACGTTCAAAGTGGCGTACCAGCAGAGCAGCGGCAGCACCGGCTACAACTACGGCGGCTACCGCGACCAGGGCGGCGTGGGTGATGGCGGTAACACCATCTGGCTGGCAAACTCCTACTGGTCTGATTTTAACGGCGAAGATGAACGTTCCTGGCAGGCATCCTACGGTCTGGACTTTGGTGGCCTTGGCCTGCCGGGTCTGAGCTGGACCACCGCCTACGTGCGCGGGGACAACATCAAAACCGCAGAAACCAGCAACGGCAAAGAGCACGAGTGGTTTAATCAGATCCAGTACCAGGTGCAGGATGGCCCAGCGAAGGATCTGAAACTGAAACTGCGCTATTCCGTACTGCGCGTCTCCAGCAACGCCAGCGATTATAACGTGGGCGGGGACGAGATCCGCGCTTACGTGGAATACCCGTTTAACGTGTTTTAAAGGCAATAAAAAACCTCTCCAGGGAGAGGTTTTTTTTACGCCAGAAGAGGCTTATTCGCCTTTTTTGGCTGCCTGGATGTAGAGCATTTCCAGTGCCAGGGTCGCTGCGGCCAGCGCAGTGATCTCGGACTGGTCATACGCAGGCGCCACTTCCACCACGTCCATCCCGACAATGTTGAGATCCTTCAGGCCGCGCACCAGCTTGATGGCACGGTCTGAGGTCAGGCCGCCGATCACCGGCGTACCGGTACCCGGTGCAAATGCCGGATCCAGGCAGTCGATGTCGAAGGTCAGATACACAGGCATATCACCCACGATCTGTTTCACCTGCGCGAGGATGTCATCAACACCGCGATCGTTAACCTGACCCGCATCCAGCACGGTGAAGCCGTTGTCTTTGTCGAATTCAGTGCGAATACCGATCTGCACGGAGTGGTTCGGGTCGATCAGACCTTCGTTCGGCGCGGTGAAGAACATGGTGCCGTGGTCAAACTCACAGCCGTTGGCGTAGGTGTCGGTGTGGGCATCGAAGTGCACCAGCGCCATTTTACCAAAGTGCTTCGCGTGGGCGCGCAGCAGCGGCAGGGTCACGAAGTGGTCGCCGCCGAAGGAGAGCATGCGCTTACCGGCAGCCAGCAACTT
>OGDX01001397.1_pt1 | contig 12493 bp, 9 predicted proteins | sample 1570461 | NCBI WGS metagenome assembly OGDX01 (sample SAMEA2582172, study PRJEB24529) | metagenome
TACCCCTTCCACCCCGCCGCCGTGGGCTACGCGGTGGCGGCAGTGTCCTGGCCGGAGCAGGTCTTCCGCTATCCGGCCCCATACGCCAATATCCCGCTCTGGGACGCCTCCGGCGTGGCAACATCCAGCACCATCTCGGACACCCTGCGCAGCGGCGGCCTCATCAACATCAGCGCCCTGTCGCTGGTGCTGGGCGAGTATGCCGCCCCGATGGGGACCGGTGCAGCCATCGTGCTGGTGGCCTGCGGCCTCTTCCTCTGGATGCAGAAGGATGTGCGGCTGAGCGCCTCCCTGAGTTTCCTCATCACGGCGGGCCTCATCGTCTTCTTCTTCCCGCGCCAGCTGGGCCTGACGGGGGGGACCGCCTTTACGGCGGGCCTTGTGTTCCGCCTGCGCTGTGTGCGCGACGAGATGCTGACGGGCGCGATGCTCTTCAGCGCCGTCTTCCTGCTCAATGAGCCTTACACCTGCGCCCACCACCGGCTGGGCCGCATCCTCTACGGCGTCATGGTGGGAGCCTTTACGATGGGCTTCCGCTACTTCGGCGTCTACGAGACGGGCGTCTGCTTCGCCATTCTGGCGGTCAACAGCATCTCCGGCTGGCTCGACCGCACCGAGGTCCGCCTCTATGAGCTGATAAAGAGCGGCAGACAATTCAAAGAGAAGAAGACCGGAAAGGGGGATGCGGAATGAAACGTCATGCTGCAGAACTCATCACCCGGGACCCGGAAAGATTCTTCCACCATGACCGCGTCTTTCTGAATAACCCCGTGGTCATGCAGGGCATGGGCCTTGCGCCGCTGGTCGTCCTTGCGACGAGCGGCCAGAACGCCCTGATGCTGGCCGTGGCCGTGGCGCTGCTGCTGACGCCCTCCCGGATGCTGGCCTGCCTGCTGAGCCGCCTGTTCCCCCTGCGGGAGGAGCATCCGGTCAACGCAGAGCTGGAAAAGAAGCTGCTGCCCCGCAGCATCCTCTATTCGGGCAGCGCGGCGGTGGTCTATCTGGCGGCGTACCCCATCCTGAATCGGCTGTTCGGCGTGAGCCTGCTGGTGCTGGGCATCTATCTGCCCATGCTGGTGGTGGAGCCGCTGCTGACCTATCGCTTCGGCCGCGTGCAGGAGACGATGAAAAAGGCCGTCTCCAAGGGCATCCGCATCACCATCGGCTACGGCCTGCTGCTGCTTTTGCTGGGCTGTGTGCGCGAGTGGCTGAGCGCCGGCACGGTGTTCGGCCATGTGCTGAGCCGTCCCGTCCTGCCCATGGCCAGTATGCCGGCAGGCGGCTTCATCGTGCTGGGCGTGCTGTGTGCCGTCTGGCGCACGCTGGCCAGGAAGTACAAAAACTATCTGACATCGGAGGCCCGCGGCCTCATGGCGGTCTACCGCCAGAAAGAGGGGGAGCCTGAGGATGAATGATGTGATGCAGGCCGTCGGCGTATTTTTCAGCTACGCCGTGCTGGCCGTCTTTGCACAGAACGCGGTGTTCACCCGGGGCCTCGGCGTGTCCCGCCTCGTCCAGCTGGTGGGCGACGAGCGCACCAGCAGCGGGTGGTTCGCCCTGCTGCTCTGTGTCACGCAGGTGCTGGTGGCTCCGCTGGCGTTCTATGCGGGCGGCTTCATCGCCGCCCAGTCCAACCCCGCCCAGCTCCGTCCGCTGGCCTATCTGGCCTGCGTGGCGGTGGTGAGCCTGTTTGAATTTATCGTGCTCTGGGCCGCACGGGGCAAGCGCCACGGCGGCCAGCTGCTCCGCATCCTGCCGCTGGCGGCGGTCAACAGCGGCGTGCTGGGTACGGTGCTGGTGGAGCGCACCCAGAGCTTTACGCTGGAGCAGAGCATGGGCTTCGGCCTCGGCAGCGGCCTGGGCTATCTGCTGGCCGTCATGCTGGTGACGGAGGCTGACCGCCGTCTGCGCAGCGAGGCCATCCCGGAGGCGTTCCGGGGCCTGCCCATCACGCTCGTCTACATCGGCGTGCTGGCGCTGGCTATCTATGGTTTTACGGGCCACTCGGTGATCCTGTGAGGAGTGCAGGAGAAAGGGACGATCATGGCAAAGTATAAAAAGGTCAAGCGGTATCACCGCAGTTTTTACAGCCCCGGCATGTGGGTGAAGAAGGCCGTCGGCATCATCGTGCTGGTGGCCGTGGTGCTGGTCGTGGGCTGGCTGGCCGCGCCCCATGTGCTGGACTGGGCCACCCACACCTGGTATACCGTGGTGCGGGATCGTGACCTTTCCGCATCCAGTGCTGTCAGCGAGAGTGCATCCTCCGGGGCACAGAGCACCGCTGCCAGCGAACCGGCAGCTTCCTCGGTGCCGGAAAAGGAGCCGGAGCCCGAGGTCAAGGGTACTGATATTGTGACGGGCTTGTGGGCAGAGGTGGATGTGACCACCCTGACCGACGAGGCCGCCATCCGCTCCGCCGCCCGGCAGCTCAAGGCACAGGGCATGACCTATGCCATCCTGACCCTGAAGGACAACGCCGGGCAGGTGTATTACGCCTCCCAGACGGCGGTGGGTGCCGCCAATGCAGCCCCCACGCAGGTCGAGCTGACGAGTGTGGCATCCATCTTCAAGGAGGAGGGGCTGGTGCCGGTGGCTGCGCTGACTGCCTTCCGTGACCCTGCCGGTGCCCGGGCCGACCACGCTCTGGCCATCCGGTATCAGGGGCAGGAGTACCTTTGGCTGGACAACAAGGCTTCCGCCGGAGGCAACCCCTGGCTGAACCCCTACGCCGCGGAGACCGTGCAGTATATCGGTGATCTGATCGCCGAGGTGCACGCCGCCGGGTTTGATCAGGTGCTGCTGGAAAATGTCCAGTTCCCCTCGTCCACCAGCGCCAAGCAGGACTATGGAAACACCAACGGTGTGGACCGTGCCGGGCAGCTGACTGCGGATATTGCCGCCTGGCAGGCCCGCTTCGGAGATGCGGTGACGCTCTGGTACGGTTATTCGCTGGCCGAGGTGACCGGTTCCTCCAGCCAGCTGGGAGCCCCTGCGGCCCAGCTGGGCGTGAAGAACCTGCTGGTGAAGGTCCCGTCCTCCTCTACGCTGGATGCAGCGGCCCGGGGGGAGCTGACCCTCTCCCTGACCGAGGCAGGTGTGGAGCATCTGGTCATCCGGGACGATGCCGCCAGCTATTTTGAGTAATCCCTGCGTTTTTGTGAGAGGGAGGAAAGTACTATGAACAAAACATCCTGTTTTTCCCCGGCGCACATCCTGCTGCCGTCGGAACAGATCCCGGTGGGGCAGTGGGGCTGTGTGGCCTGCGACCAGTTCACCAGTGACCGCTCCTACTGGGAAAAGGCGGCGCAGGCCGCTGCAGGCGGCCCCAGCGCACTGAACCTGATCCTGCCGGAGGTCTATCTGGAAGAAGATGACGTGGATGCAAGGATCAGTGCCATCCATGCGGCCATGGACGATTACGCCCGGAACGTGCTGACCCGCGCGGTGGACGGTTTCATTTATGTGGAGCGCACCGAGCAGAGCGGCCGGGTGCGGCAGGGCCTTGTGGGCAGGATCGACCTGGAGGCATACAGCTATGCCGAGGGTGCGGTGCCTGCCATCCGCCCCAGCGAGCACACCGTGGAAAGCCGCATTCCGCCCCGCATGGCCGTGCGCCGGGGAGCAAGGCTGGAAACGCCTCATATTATGATGCTGGCCGATGACCCCGGCTGCACCCTCATCGAGCCCATCGGCGAGAAAAAGGAGCAGCTGCGCAAGGTCTACGAGGGCGACCTGATGCTGAACGGCGGCCACATTGCCGGCTGGGCAGTGGAAGATCCCGCCCTGCTGGCCCAGATCGACAGCGCCCTGAACGCTCTGGGCAGCCAGGAGGCCTTTGATGCCCGGTATCCCAAGGCAAAGGGCGGCGCGCCCCTGACGCTGGCCGTGGGCGACGGCAACCATTCGCTGGCTTCCGCCAAGGCCTGCTGGGAGGAACTGAAAAAGACCCTGACCCCGGAGCAGCAACTGACCCACCCGGCCCGCTGGTGCCTGGCTGAGGTCTGCAATGTCCACTCTCCGGCCATTGAGATCGAGCCCATCCACCGTGTCCTTTTCAATGTGGACTGCGGTGCCGTGCTGCTGGCCCTCATCGCGTGGAGCGATTCCCACGCGGCAGGCATCTGCTTCGGCGATGCAAAACAGCAGTCCTTTACGCTGGCAGGCCCCCATGTGGCCAATGTGCTCAGCTTTGAACATCCCGTTGCCCCGCTGACCGTGGGCACCATTGACGCATTCATTGAGTATTTCATGGCCCGCCACATCGAGGCCCGGGTGGATTATGTCCACGATGAGCCCGCTGTCCGCGCCCTGTGCAGGCAGGGGGGTGTGGCTTTCCTGATGCCGCCCTTTGAGAAGAGCGACCTGTTCAAGGGCATCGTTATGGGCGGTGTGCTGCCCCGCAAGACCTTCAGCATGGGGCACGCAGAGGAAAAGCGCTATTATATGGAATGCAGAAACATTTTAGGTGAAGAATGACATTTAACGAACTGAATCTTTCCGCGCCTGTGCTGCGTGCTGTGGCACAGGCGGGCTATGAATCCCCCTCGCCCATTCAGGCGGCGGCCATTCCGCCGGTGCTGGCCGGGAGGGACTTGATGGGCTGCGCCCAGACGGGTACCGGCAAGACGGCTGCCTTTGCGCTGCCCATGCTCGACCGCCTGACTGCCAGCGCGCCCCGCAAAAAGGGTGCCATCCGCGCCCTGATCCTGACCCCCACCCGGGAGCTGGCTTTGCAGATCGGCGAGAGCTTTGAGGCCTACGGCAAGTATCTGACCCTGCGCAGCACCGTCATCTTTGGCGGTGTGGGTCAGGCTCCGCAGGTCGCAGCCCTGAAAAAGGGCGTGGACATCCTCATTGCCTGCCCGGGCCGCTTGAACGACCTGGTGGGGCAGGGGCTGCTGGACCTCTCCAACATTGAGATCTTTGTTCTGGACGAAGCCGACCGGATGCTGGATATGGGCTTTGTCCACGACGTGAAAAAGGTGATCGTCAAGCTGCCCAGGCAGCGCCAGAACCTGATGTTCAGCGCCACCATGCCCAAGGAGATCGAGCAGCTGGCCGCAGGCATCCTGCATGACCCGGCCTTTGTCAAGGTAGACCCGGTGTCCAGCACGGTGGACCGCATCCAGCAGAGCCTGTATTTTGTGGAGAAGGGCAACAAGAAGTTCCTGCTGCCCTGGCTCATCAAAAACCTGAGGCCTGAGGTGGTGAACGCGCTGGTGTTCAGCCGCACCAAGCACGGAGCCGATAAGATCGCAAAAGACCTGAACAAGCAGGGCATCCCCGCCGCCGCCATCCACGGCAACAAGAGCCAGACCGCCCGCGTGACGGCGCTGGAGGATTTCAAGGCGGGCAAGACCCGGGTGCTGGTGGCGACCGATATCGCCGCCCGCGGCATTGACATCAGCGAGCTGTCTCATGTGTTCAACTACGACCTGCCCGAGGTGCCCGAGACCTACGTCCACCGCATTGGCCGCACGGCCCGTGCCGGTGCCGACGGCACTGCCGTCAGCTTCTGTGCCCCGGAGGAAAAGGAATATCTGGCCGGGATCGAAAAGCTGAACCGCCGCCAGATCCCGGTTGTCTCCGGCCATCCCTGGGACGGTGTGCCCGCCCCTGTCAAGGCTGCGCCCCCGGTGCGGGGCAAAAAGCCCAAGGCGGAAGCAGAGCAGCCGGAAAAGCCTGTGAAGGCAGAGCAGCCTGCCAAAGCAGAAAAGGCAGCCAAGGCCGAAAAGCCCGCTGCCCCCAAGAAGGAAAAAGCGGCTGCAAAACAGCCCAGCCCCAAGAATACCGAACCGAAAGAAGGAACATCCATGGAGGAAAACCAGAAGCGCACTTCCGGCGGCCGCAGTGAGAACCGCCGCTCCAATAACAGCCGCACCCGCCGCGAGGGCAATGCCCCGCAGCCGGCCAACCGCGGCAGCAACGCCCAGCCCAAATTCGACCCCCACTTTGTGAGCGCCCCGGAGGCTACTCCTTTGCGCCCGGTCAAAAAGGCTCCGGCTGCGCAGCCTGCCGCAAAGCAGACTGCTCCGGCCCAGAATGGCCAGCGTCAGCGCGGCGGTCAGCCTGCCCGTGCCGAGCAGCGCACCGACCGCAATGATCCGCGCACCGAGCAGCGGGCAGAGCGGAACAGCCGCAATGCCCGCCCGGCCCAGAACAGCCAGAGCCAGCAGGGCAGCCGCAATAACCGCAATGCAGTGCAGAGCAGCCGCCCGGTCCGCCCCGCCAAGAGCGAGGCACCCCGCAGCCGCAGCCGGAGCACCGCCCCCGCGCGGGACGAGGACCCGGGCCTGATGCTGATCAGCCGCCGCCCGCCCCAGCAGAAGTTCACCAACTTTGAAGAGTATATGACCGCCCACGGCGGTGCCACCGCACCCATTGAGGATCACACCGATGAAACCTGAGCCGTTTGCCCCCTGGCAGTGCCCGCTCTGCGGCGAACCCCTGACCGGGGACACTGCCCTGAAATGCGGCAGGAACCACAGCTTTGACCGGGCAAAAGAGGGGTACTGGCACCTGCTGCCGGTGCAGAGTATGCGCACCAAGGCCCCGGGCGACAGCAAAGAGATGGTCGCCGCCCGCCGTGCCTTCCTGAACGCCGGGTATTACGGCATCTTCGGCCGGGCACTGGGGGAACTGTGCCTTGCGTATGGCGCTGCCGCCGGGGCAGATGCACCGCTCCACCTGCTGGATGCGGGCTGCGGCGAAGGCTGGTACGACCGCTGCATTGCACAGGCCTTTGCGCAGGCGGGCCGGTCGGTGCAGCTGGCGGGCTTTGATATCGCAAAGCCTGCGGTGCGTCTGGCCGCAAAGGCGCTGCCTGCCGCAAAATACGCGGTGGCATCCAGCTTTGCCCAGCCTGTCCGCACCGGATGGGCCGACCTGCTGCTCAACTGCTTCTCGCCCTTTGCGCAGGAAGAGTTCCGGCGTGTGCTGCGCCCGGGCGGACGGATGATCTATGTCGTGCCCGGTGCGGAACACCTCTACCAGATGAAGGCTGTCCTCTACGACACGCCCTATAAAAATCCGGTGCAGGAGGTGGCCTATGAGGGCTTCCGCCCCATCGGGGAGCGGGAAGTCTCGGGCAGCATCACGGTGCCTGCCGGGCAGCTGGAGGCGCTGTTCGCCATGACCCCCTATTACTGGAAAACGCCGCGAGATGGCGCGGCCCGCCTGGTCGCCCTGCCCGAGCTGACCACGGACATCGCGTTCCGCTTCCTTGTGTTTGAAAAAGAATGATCGAAAAGCCCCCGGCCTGTGAGGATACAGGCCGGGGGCTTTTTGCGTGCAGAAAACAGGGTCACATCGCGATCCAGCCCAGTGCGTTGGCGACCGAGCTGGCCAGGATGATAGCCGCGAAGATGGGGCAGAGATACCGGAGCATAAAGTTGAACACCGGTTTGCGGCGGAAGGGCTGACCTTCCCGTGTGACCTCTTCCTCGATCTTTTCCACACCGACGATCCGGGAGACCAGCAGGCAGGTGGCAATGGCCGCAATGGGCATCATCACCGAGTTGGTCAGGAAGTCGAAGAAATCGAGGAACTGCATCCCAAACACGGTCACACTGGCAAGGGGGCCGTAGCCCAGCGCGGAAAGGCTGCCCAGTGCGACCATAATGCAGCCGATGAGGATGGTGGAGCGGGTGCGGTCCCAGCCCAACTCGTCCTCAAAGGTAGAAACAGCACTCTCGGTCAGGGCAATGGAGCTGGTGAGGGCCGCGAACAGCACCAGCACAAAGAAGAGCACGCCTACGGCAGTGCCCATGCCCATGCTGGCAAAGACCTTGGGGATGGTAATGAACATCAGGGCCGGGCCCGCCTGCAGGGTGTCAGGGTCGCCGCCCGAAAAAGCGAACACGGCGGGAATGATCATCAGGCCCGCCATGATGGCAATGGCGGTGTCGAAGATCTCCACGTTTTCCGTGGACTGCTCAATGGACACGTTCTTTTTCATGTAGGAGCCAAAGGTCACCAGGATGCCCATGGCAATGGAGAGGGAGTAGAACATCTGCCCCATGGCGGAAACCACGGTCATCCACGAGAAGTTGGCCGGGTTGGGCACCAGAAAATACTTTACGCCTGCCAGTGCGCCGGGCCGTGTGACCGAGTAGACGGCAATGACCACCGAGAGCACCACCAGCACCGGCATCATCACCTTGGAAACGCGCTCCACGCCGTTGCGCACGCCCGCAAAGATGATGCCCAGCGTGATAAAGGCGAACAGCAGGAACGAGATCTCGGCCAGCAGACCGTTGGAGATGAAGCCGGAGAAATACCCGTCCGATGCCAGCGCGCTGCCATGGCCGGTGAGATACTGGGCCAGATAGTGGATGACCCATCCGCCGATGACCGAATAATAGGGAACGATCAGGATGGGGATGACGGCGTTGATCCAGCCGCCGAACGCCAGCCCCTTGCCCTTGCCAAAATGGCTGTAAGCGCCCACCGGGCTCTTGCGGGTCATCCGGCCCAGCGCCGTTTCGGCAATGATCATGGTGTAGCCAAAGGTGACAGCCAGCAGGATGTAGATGAGCAGAAAAATGCCGCCGCCGTATTTTGCGGCCAGATACGGGAAGCGCCAGATATTGCCCAACCCGACCGACGCACCGGCGGCGGACAGCACGAATCCGAGTTTGCCGGAAAACGCGCTGCGCTTGTGGTGAGTTTCCATGTTTTTTTCCTCTTTTCCAATTGATAAACTCAAGTGTAACATAGAGAAAGCGGGATTTCAACGAATCGCAGGCGTTTCACCGGTGGAGAGATTTCAGGTGGAAGGTGAAGAAAAGTGAATCATTTCCTGGTAAAGGGCTCCATGCCGTGCTCCTCGGGGGTGTAGTATTCCATCAGGGAAATGTAGTTTTCCGGGTGGTGGCAGAACGCCGCGCGCAGAACACTGTCCAGCTCGCCCCGGGCGGTGAGCAGACGGATGATGTACTGGGCCACCATCTGCACCACATCGGTCTCGATGCCGTAGCACAGGCCGACCGCCAGCACCGGGATCAGGATCTGCCGGGCCAGCAGGGGCACGTTCTGGCCGTACCGCTCAAGGATGGGCCGGCTCATGGTGGAGGCGGCCCAGACGCTGCCCACGATCTGCCAGTAATCGATCTCTTTCATGTGGGAAAGGGTCTGCAGCCGCTCCACGATCTCACCGTCGCTGAGGATGTAGCCCTCGACCACCTCTTTTTCGGAGCGGATAAAGGCACACTGGATCATGTCCATGATGGCGGTTTCGTATTTCTGGTGGAAATTTTCCCGGGAAACGCAGAACTTGGCCACGATGTCGATGAGGGCACTGGTGTCCTCGGCGGTGGCAAGGCTGCTGACCACCAGCGGTGTGGGGCCGAATTCCGCCCCCAGTGCGTCCAGGTCGGCCAGTTCTTCGGCATTCCGGGTGGCGGGCAGAAAGCGGTCACAGCCGTTGCGGTGGTAGCCCCAGGCAGCGGGCAGCACCCGGGCCACCGCATCGCCGCTGGAAATGATGCTGAAGATGTTGCTCTCGGGCCAGCTTTCCAGCAGGGTGCCGTCCGGGGCGTGGTTGGCATCGAAATCCTGCTGCAGGTCAGGCCGGTCAGCGGCAGTCAGGGCCGCAGGCACCGCAAAGCCGTAGGCATAGATGTTCTCCCGCCCCAGCTGGGGCAGCTCCCGGGCGATCTTTGCCGCCAGCAGATTTGCGATAATGGAGCCGCGGCTGTAGCCGCCCAGCCAGAGCTTGAAGGCACCGCTCTGCCCGGCCCGGGCCAGATAGGCCTTGAGGGACGTAAACACCGCCGCCACGGGCGTGACAAAGCCGGTGTGTGCGCTGGTATCGCCCATGTGGAAGTTGCTGGCCCACTCGCCGCCGTAGCCGCCGCCCCGCAGGATAAGCGCCACAAGGGTGGTGCGCTGGCCGTTCAGGGTCAGGGTCTTGCGGGCCAGCGAATAGCCCACAAAGTCCCCGGCCCGGCCGGTGTCAAGGTCGTAGTTGCAGAACAGCGCGTCCCCGAAGCCCAGGGCCTCGTAGGCGGCAGCAATGTGGGCTTCCCGCCCCACGGAGCCGTTGACCCAGTATTCCGCATCGCTGGCTATGGTGTTGGCCGCAGCGCAGACCAGACCCAGCGTTGCCAGCGCCAGCTGGTGGTCATATTGGGTGGCCGGGTGGGTGAAAAAGCTGTCGGAGTAATAGAACGTGTGGGTCAGGTCGCAGCCGCTCAGGTCACTGCGGATGCCAATGGCGTAACGGCCATCCGGTACTGCGCGTCCCACGGAGCTCTGCCCGGCTGCCCGGACCATCAGCCCGGGCAGCAGAGTGCTGCCGGCCGCAAACCCCAGCACTTTGCAAAAACTTCTTCGATCCATAATTTTTCCCCTCAAAAACCAGAATGGATTTTTTCTTAGTATACCGTATCCCGGGCGGGGATACAATCCAAAGTTTTCCGGGCGGCAAAAAACGGGCCGGTGTTGCGCACACCTGCCCGTTATGTTACACTATTGTTCAGTCCAGATCCTTGCAGCACTCCACAATGTGGTGGAACATCTGCTCCACGGCGGGAGCCATGGCGGTGGGACGCTGGACGGCCAGACCCACCACCCGGTCCTCTTCGGGCTCGATGGGGTAGATCTTGACCGCTGCCGTGCAGTTGCGCAGCAGCATCCGGGGCATGATGGAAATACCCAGGCCTGCCTCGACCATGGCAATGTTCGACTGGTCATCGATGACATGGCAGCGGCGCTCCGTGGAGATGGAATACTTCTTGAGGAACTGACGCATCTCCGCGTCGGTGGCATCCCACTGCACCACAAAGTTCTGCCCGTTCATCAGGGCGGGGGTCATCACGCCGTTGGGCGGCTCGGGCCAGTCCATGGGGGTGATGCAGAGCAGCGGCTCGTGGAACAGCTCGGTCAGAACAAACTCCTCCCGGCAGTTGTTGGAGAGGAAGGCGATGTCCACCTGACCGGTGCGCAGCCACTCCTTAACATCGTCGTAGGTGCCCTGGTAGACCTCGACTTCGATCTGGGGGTAGTGGGCCATAAAGCCCTTGAGGATGCTGGGCAGCAGCCCGGAGCAGATCGAGTTGAAGGCACCCAGCTTGACCTTGCCTTTTTCTAGGCCGTTCAGGCGGGCAATGCTCTGCTGCAGGGCCTCGTCGCTGTTCAGCACCGCACGGATGGAGGGGTACAGCGAAGCACCGTAGCTGGTCATGGTAACGCCGTTTTTGCCGCGATTGAATAAGGTAAAGCCCAGCTCGGCCTCCATCACGGCGATGGCGTGGCTGATGGCCGAGGGAGTCAGATGCAGCTGCTGAGCCGCCTTGTTAAAGCTGCCCTGCCGTGCAACTGCGTCGAAAATCTCATAAGAAAACAGCGTCATTCCCAATGCCTCCTTCCGGTCTGATCTGGTTCGGAGACGCTTGATCCTCTGTGAATCTTTTTCATCTTTGGTTTGAGATAGTTCAATTATCTTCTTGATTTTACTATCCTGCGCCCGTCCTGTCAAGCATTTTGGGCCGATTTGTGCACGCTCTGTGCAGATTTTGCCGCAGCAGACGCAGGAAATGCCACCTTTCCGCCGTTATAGTTCTTATAACGATTTTTTACAAACTGACCGAGGTGTTTTTTTATGACCGCACTTTCCCCGCGCTGCAGCTTCAGCGGCACCGCCCTTAAAACCATTGCCTGCATCACCATGCTGGTAGACCACATCGGCGCGTCCTGCATTGAGGCGGGTATCCTTACGCCCGGGCTGGACAGCGGCACCCTCTCGCGGGACACCCTTTCCGCCTATCCGCTGTACCGGCTGGACATGGTGCTGCGCTTCACCGGGCGGCTGGCCTTTCCCTTGTTCTGCTTTTTGCTGGTGGAGGGCTTTGTGCACACCCACAACGTCAAAGGCTACCTTGGGCGGCTGGTGCTGTTCGGCCTTCTAAGCGAGGTACCTTTTGACCTTGCGTTCTTCCGCACCCCCTTTGACTTCAGTGCGCAGAACGTTTACTGGACGCTGGCGCTGGGCGTGCTGGCCATGGCAGGTCTGAAGCATTTTGAAAAGCCGGACGGCTCTGCCAGCTGGAAAGGACTCTTGTGTGCGGCAGGCTGCACGCTTGCGGCGCTTCTGACCTGTACGGACTACAACGGCATCGGCGTGCTCATCATTTGCGCGCTGTACCTGACCCGTGGCGACCGCAAGCGGCAGTGCATCGTGGGAGCCGTGCTGTTTGCCTGGGAGCTCACCGCCCCGCTGGCCTTTGTGCTGGTCTGGTTCTACAACGGGCAGCGGGGCCGCTGCACCCCTGCCATGCAGAAGGTGTTTTATTGGTTCTACCCGGTGCACCTGAGCGTGCTGGCTGCGGTGACGAATCTGATCTTGTAATAGAAAGGCCGCCTTCACGGAACGAATTCCGAGGAGGCGGCCTTTTGGTTTCTGAAAATGGAAAAAGCCCGGTGATTTCAAAGAATCATCGAGCTTTTTCTTGGCGGAGTAGGAGGGATTTGAACCCTCGCGCCGTTGTTTAGA
>OGDX01001406.1_pt1 | contig 12382 bp, 6 predicted proteins | sample 1570461 | NCBI WGS metagenome assembly OGDX01 (sample SAMEA2582172, study PRJEB24529) | metagenome
TACTTATTTAACGATGTGATGAGATCTGAAAGTGTTGCCAGATAATCGGATGTGACATCTTTGTCCGTGGACTTGTCTGTCGTCTCCGAATCTTTTTCTGTACTCTTTGTCTCCTCCTCACTGTCTTTTGTCTCTGTCTCAGCAGTTTCGGTCTCCTCCACAGACTCTGTGCCCTCTGTCATGTCATTGTCTGACGTAGTACCGTCTCCGGTAAGAGAGATATCGATATTCGCTGCCGCAGAGTTAACAAAAAGCTTTTTATCAAAATCGTCGTATCCCTCTGCCTCCGCATGCAGTTCATGCACACCATAGGTGAGTACCACAGGTGCACTGTAATCCACGGTATCCCCGTCAATGGAAAGCGTTGCTCCCTCCACATCAATATAAAATATGATACTTCCAGTCTTAGGGCCCTCACCTTTTAATTCATCCAGATCAAGCGTGCAGTTCTCCCCTCTTGCGATCTCCACCTCTGTGCTGCCGCCATATCCTTCATTTGCAACGGTAACCGTATAAGTTCCCTCCGGGATCTCCAGCTTCATATTGTGTGTGATCTGTGCAAAAATCTTACTTCCCACCTGAATAAAACTTCCCTCAAATACGGATGTATTCTTTAACTCCAGAGTTCCCTGTCCGGTAGTGACGGACACGGATAATATTTTTGTCCCGATTCCAACGACGCGGATCTTATCTTTTTCGTTCAGGTCGGACAGACGGATTTTTTCTCCATTCGATTCCACGAACAAATCTGCGTCATACGAATACTTGGAATCCGCAATTTTGAAAATCCCACGCTCTGTATCTACCGAATATTTTGTGATATCCGAATATTCCCAGACTTCATCCGCGATCTGTGCCTGCAAGAGCCGTCCTTCGCCATCTTTTTTTCCAATATGGATCACCCTGCCCGGCTCAAAATCCATCGTTGTTGCACTGTTTCCGTATTTATCCAGAAAGTCTGTAGACAATGAATAAACATACAGATACTGCTTTCCTGATGCAAGCTGCTTTAAATTCAACTGTTCATTGGTCATGTCATTGCCAATGATCAGATAGAGATCGGTTCCGATCGATGTCTCCGCCCCTGCACCCTCTGCTTCCTCAGTATCTGCCGCTGTCTCTTTCGCCGGATTATAATACTGTGCAGTCGAGACCGGTCTTGTCTGCTGTCCACAACCCGCTAATAAAATCATACTTAAAATAATGCTATAATACATGTATCTTAATTTTCTCAACGTATCACCTCTTATGTAAATTGCGAAACTCATCAAAGCGTAAATAGAATTGTGAAAAAAAAGTTTCGCTGTTACCTAATTATATCCCATTTCCCACTTTCCCTGCAAGCGTCTGCAAAAAATGCTCTCTTGCCCCTTCCTGTGCGACCACCTTGCTGAGTTTTTCGGTGTTTCTGCCGGAAAGCCAGGCTTTGTGGGACTGGCTATAATGATTTGCAATTTTCCAGAATTTCTCGGGATACGCAAGGTAAAAATACAAATATGAAAATTCCTGCGGCTTTAGTTTACGCACAGAATCATATGCCCCGATCAACTCCATTCCAAGCGACGTGTTCCAATTATTTTTTTCCATCATCTTCCGCACAAAATTTGAGAGGTCACTCACCCGGATCTGATAGGAAAAATTAAGGAAATTGACGATTGCCACGCCCTCTCTCGAAAAAATGACATTGTGCTGGTTATAATCCCCATGGCAGAAGCCAGTCAACTCCTCACGAATCTCCATATTTTGCAACTGCTCTGTGACAGCCTGTGCCTTTTCAAAAAAACCTGCAAACTGGCGCATGAACATTTCTTCAAACTCATTTTTCTGTTTTCTGCCACGGATATAATTGCGCACCTGCCGCAATTCACGGTTATGTTTTTCATAAAGCAAAAGCAGGGCGTTAGGATTCATTTTTACAAACTCAGGCACCTCGTCCGGATACTGTTCAGTTGCATTATGTAAACCAGCGAGCAGTCTTACCGCATACACCATGTCCTCCCTGCTCTTCGTATCGCACTCGGCTCCACGGAAAACTGACAATAGCAGATAATTCTGTTCCTCTTCGTCCCTGGCAAAAATTTCCCCTTCTTTTGTATAAAAGATCTGCTCTGCCACAATATTCTGCCCCTTCAGGAAATCAAGCATTCCAGCCAGAAATTCCGCACGCTCCACAGAGCCCCTATACTCCTTCAGCGCGCGCATTCCGAGATCTGTTTCACACAAAAAACAGTCCCTTCCCTTCGAAATAGACTTTACCTCCATCTCATATTGTTCTGCTATCTGTTCCGGCCTGATATACATGAAAATCCCCTCCATACGATGAATCTGCGATAAGAGAGCAAAATGCTCTCCTGCCGTGTCAATTCATCATATGTGAGGGGATGCGATATTATGAACCTGTTCCATTAATTTTTCTTCCGGGTTGTCCTCCGGGGGTTCCAGCACATACTCCAAAAGCTGTTTCAGCGTCTCGCCGATCGCCTTTCCCGGCTGCATTCCATCTGCGATCAGATCCGTTCCCGTAACCGCAAGTTCCTTTATGGAAAGGCACTGCCGCTTCGCCATGATCTGCTCATATATTTCTTCGTATTCCTTTAAATACTCTGCTTTTTCCTCCCGCCTGTATGCACTCTGTGCCAGCATGTCCGCTCTTTTTACTGCAAAAAGCAGCGGATACTGATCCACACCGTTCCGGTAGATTGCTCTGCGGACCGTCCGCTCCTGCAAAGGCGGATTATCGTCGTGGCATAAGATCAGTCTGCATACCCGGTCGGTTGTATCATTGTCAAACTTCAGCCGCCGCAAAATCTTCCTTGCCACAAGACTTCCTTCCTGTGGGTGTCCATAAAAGTGATCCACGCCATGTTCGTCCGTGGTTCTGCACATCGGTTTTGCCACATCATGTAACAGCATTGTAATACGCGCCACTTTATCCGGCTGTATCTCCATCAGGGCATGCAGCGTGTGCTCCCCCACAGAATAGCAGTGATGCGGATTATTCTGCGGTGTTTTCATCATCTCGTCAAATTCCGGCAGAAAAACTGCGGTAAGTCCTGTCTCATAGGCCGTGCGCAGCAGTTCCGGATGTCCGGACGTGAGAAGTTTTACCATTTCGATCTGAATACGTTCTGCACTCACTTTTGCAATGTTTGGTGCCAGGGAAACAATCGCCTCTCTTGTCTCATCTTCAATAGAGAAGCCAAGTTGCGCTCCAAACCGCACTGCACGCAGCATACGAAGCGCGTCCTCCGTAAAACGCTCCACAGCAGCTCCCACGCACCGGATCACACCGCGCTCTAAATCTCCCACACCATCAAACGCATCGACCAGCCCATCCTTATCATTGTAAGCCATGGCATTGATCGTAAAATCGCGGCGCTTCAGATCTTCTAACAGATTGGAAGTAAACTGTACCTCCTTAGGATGCCTTGCATCCTCATATTCCCCGTCTATACGGTATGTGGTCACCTCGAATCCCTCATGTTCAAGCATCACGGTAACCGTTCCATGCTGGATCCCAGTATCTATGGTATGTCGGAATAACTCTTTTACCTGTTCCGGTTTTGCTGATGTCGTGATGTCCCAGTCCATAGGAATCCGTCCTAACATCGTATCACGGACGCACCCACCTACAGCATAGGCCTCAAAGCCATGCTGTGTCAGTGTGTCAATAATATAAGTTACTTTCTCAGGTAAAACGATTTTCATATACGATAGGTTCCTTTTGTCGTTGTTTTGATCGAATATAACAGATCATCCGCCCTCTTGATCATCTCTGTCATATCATTTTCCGTACAGATATGGTCTCCGGCTGCAATACCGATGGAGCAGGAGATCTGATGCTGTTTATCGATTGAGAATGACTGTCCGAGTTTTTCACTGATCTCCGCCGAAAATCCGTCTGCCTCATCAATAATCTGATAGATACGCTCTGCCTTTTCTTTGAAAATATCCCTGTCATCTGTATAAAGGAAGATCAGGAACTCATCCCCGCCATAACGGCACACAAAACCATCTTTTCCACAGACTTCCGTAAAAATATCAGCCATTTTGATCAGAACGAAATCGCCCACATCATGTCCGTACGTATCATTATAGTGTTTGAAATTGTCCAGGTCAATAAACATCACTCCCAGCTTTGGTTTTCTTTTTTCCCCTGCGATCTCTTTCAGAAGTGCGTCTAATTTGCGGTAGAACCCTTCACGGTTATAGCACCCTGTCAGCTGGTCTGTAACTGCCGACATATACAGTTTTGTATTCATCTCATAAATCTTGTCATAGGCATCAAGCCTGTTCAATGCGTAACGCACCTCACGGAACAGAAGCTGATAAAAGTTCAGATCGTCCTCATCAAGCATATAACGGTTCACCGAGGAATGCCAGTTATCCTTCATCAGCACATAGGTGATGACAATATTCTCGATTTTTGCGTTGTTAAAAAATGGGATCGCCACCATAGAACACACATCTTCATCACCAAAAATCGATGTGATATCCTGATGTTCAGAATAATTGCTGCTGATCTTGGAGATCACAAATCCACCCGCATTTTTCCGCATGGATTTTTCCATGATCTTCATGATCTCCGGCGTCATCTCTTTCTCTGTGTCATTGTAAAGTACCTGCGGCACCCTCTCGCTATAGCGGATATAGACTGCCCGGTCGACGTCAAAATGATTTAAAAATGTCTTCATGACCATATTGAGCATCTCTTTTGCAGTGATACCATTTACATCGATCAGTTTCTGCCAGATAGAAATAAAGTCGAGCTGTTCTTTCTTACTCTTATATGCCCGCTCCACGCTCTCCTGCTTTAACAGATCCTCGATTTCCCTGGTTGATAATTCCTCACAGTCGTCATCTACCGGTGGCAGAAGATCTTTCATATCCTCCGCGTACTCATGGAACATGATACGATGTGTCTCTTCATACTGTTTTAAAATAAACTCTTCCTGCTCATAAAGGATCTCTTTTCCTGCATTCCTGAAGCATTCCATCCTGTTCCTTCGGAACAGCACATAACAGAAAAACTGGTTTCCCTCTGCTCTCTTTAAATAAATATCTGCCTGCTCATATAATTTTAGCGCCTCCTCGTTGTCTCCGTCATGCTGTGCTAATAATGCCTTGGAAAACGTATAGAGGAACATATCATCATCTGCCTTTGCGTAGTCATGCACAGTGGCGAGGTTGTTTTCTGTCTTTTCCTTCTCGAAAATATAATTCAAAAACTGGCGGCAGCTATACAGATACCGCTCACAGTTAAAACGGTTTCCCTGTAAAATGGAAACCAGAGCAAACAATCCGTACAGTTTGGACAGATTGCAGACACGCAGACTGTTCAGATGCAGCTTTTCAATCGCTTTCATACACTGTGTCAGGTATTCCTGTGCCTTGTCATACTGCCCCAGCATAACGCAGTTCAATGACATATTATAGTGTACTTCTGCAATATCCTCCGGCTTTCTCAGTTTACATAATATTTTAATCGCCTTGTTGTAATAGCTCTGAGCTCTCTCATTTTCTCCCATTGCGCATAAATTATACGCAATACCGGAATAGATCCTTCCACCCTCCACGCTGTCAACATCTTTCATCGCCTCATAAGTACGGATCGAATATAACAGGGAAACTTCGTACTCGCCATTTGTGGATGCTATCATGATATTTTTCCGGTATGCAATGCTGATAAGCTGCTCATTGCCAATCTCTTTTGCCAGCGCAACGCCCTTGGAAAAATAAATCAAAAATGCTTCCGACCGGTACGCCTTTGCCACGATCTCCGGTTTATTGTCGTATGCATAAATATAAATATGCGCCAGATGATTTTTGTAATGGTACGCATTCAGCTTCTCGATCAGTTTATCGCTGATCTCAATATCCTGGGCACAGAAGAAAATATTGCACCAGCCGGACATCTGGTTCTGCGCTTTTAAAAGTTCCGCACGGAACACTAAAAAATCATCCCCAAGCGCTTCTCCGCACTCCTTTGCCTTCTGTACATAAATCATGGCTTCCTCTAACTTGCCAAGATACATGTAAGAAGTTGCCATCCAGAAATTATAATAAAATGCTCCCTCTTTCTCCTGATCCTGCAGTTTTTCCAGATCTTCGCAGGATTCCAGAGCCTTCGCAATATCTCTTTGCAGTACCGACACCATAATCTGTAACAGCAAAAGCTGATAATGCTTTTTCTCAGAAATCGTAAAGTTATCAAACTTGATCCGGCGCTCAATCTTGCTCAGATGATGGTCTGCCTGGTCAAAATCCAGAAAGTATACCAGATTATTCAGTTTCCGATAGCCATCGTCACTCTCATAATCAGAGTAATAGTCCATGACATCCGGTTCCATGTTCCTGCCTGCATTTCCGATATGGTACACCATGTTCCGGTCATCCATACTCTCACAGATTGCATCCCACTCTTCATGTGCAAATTCCGGAATCGACTGCACATCATTGACTCCCAAGACAATGCCGATATTTTTATTCTTTGTCTGAAGCAGTCTGTTGGTAAGCTGCATGGTACTTTTCGAAGCCAGCTGAAAGCGGTTCAACACAATGACGACCGGACGGATCTCTGATAATTTCTGAAGCATCGTCACGATCGAATTGCGCATGCGTTCCTGCTCATACTCTACCTCATCGATCAGGATCTGTTCCGTTCTCTCGCAAAATCCGTTTTCAAAATAACTTTCAAATACAGGTCTCTGAAGCTTGTAGACATCACATTCTTCCATAAACTCTTCCAGTGTGCCACTGCAATACCTGTGAAACATCTGCCGGATCAGTCCCAGATACGGTTCATAAGCCTCTGCAATCTTGTTATAAGAAAACTCATGACAGGTAAAAAAGATGTCTGACTGATCCTTGTAATGATTGACACTCTCTAAATCCCATATGGAAAAATCATTGCTATACCGCACAAGGATACTGTTATGTTCTACATTCCCAATTCCACTTACAACCTGTTCAATAACCCCGTTATAATACTTATCTATCATACGATTCCCTTTTGCTCCCAAAACACGCTTGCTGTTTTGTCACATTCTATATCAATATCCCATATCCGTTAAACAATAAAACGTTCCACATTTTTCTGTAGTTTTTCAGCAGAATGATAGGTTGTCTCTGCCTTCTGTTTAATTGCCTCTGCCTCCTGCACAACGTTTCCTACTTTTTCAGCAATATCCGTTGTTCCGGTAGCTCCCTCTGTCGCAGTCTTGCTGACATCGGAGATAGCATCCATCACTCCGTTAATGGATGCGAGCAGCTGCTCCGATGACGCTGAGAAATCTGTTACAAGGGAATCTACATTGGCAGCATCACTATTATAGGAATTTGCCATTTCTGCAAATCCTCCAAGACTCTCCACAACATCATTTCCGACAAACTCCAGCAGCCTCTCTGCATCATTTGCAAGATTCTCAACGGCTGCGGTCACATTGCCAGTCACTTCCTGAATATGGGCAACTGCTGCTTTGGACTGCTCTGCCAATACTCGGATCTCATCTGCAACAACCGCAAATCCTTTTCCTGCCTCTCCCGCCCTGGCAGCCTCAATGGATGCGTTCAAAGCCAGAAGGTTCGTCTGTCCGGTAATATCCATGATTGATTTGGCAAGAACATTGATCTGATCCACAACCTTAATATCTTCGAGTGCTTTGGTCAGGCTCTCATTAATCTCCTCATGAATCGATCTGGTACGTCTGTCATTTTCGTCTGTATCTTTTTTGATTTTCACAGCACGTTCCCTGATCTCATCTGCCTCGTTAGCGCCATCCTGAGATCTCTCTGCAATACTCTTCGCAGCGCTCTCAATCTCATGTGACATTGCATTTATCTCTTCCGAAGATGCCGCTGTCTCCTCCATACCTGCCGCAAGCTCCTCCGTTGTCGCAGATACATTTTCAATCTGATCATCTAATGCCCGAATACTTGTATCAATCTCCTGCACCATGCCGGTGATCTCTAATGCTTCTGATTTTACCTCTCCAATCAGTTCCTTCATCTCAGAGCGCATTTTCTCAAGTGAATCTGCCAGTTGTCCAAAATCATCTTTTCTCTTTAACAGATCCTGTTCAAATTCTTTTGAAAAATCGCCCTGCGCTATCTCGTCAATATGGGTAAGACTCTTTTTCAATGGCTTCACAATGCTGGCTGTGATCAGTGTCAGAACTAAAATTAAGATTACTTCCATGACAACAGCGATTCCGATGATCGCCATTCTGCTGTTGGATTCATAGGAAGAAAATTCATTTTTCACACCCAATACGTCCTCATCAATATCGTCCGTGTAGTTTCCGGTTCCAAGTACCCAGCCAAATGGTTCAAATGCCTTGCTGTAAGCACGTTTTGGAGATGGTTCCGTCTCACCCTCTCTCGGGAATACATAATCCGTAAAACCGCCGTTTTCCTGCCTTCCTGCACTGATGATTGCCTGCATATACGCAAATCCATTGGTGTCCACTGCATCCATACGATTTGTTCCCTCTGTGTCATTGCCGAGAAGGACTACGTTTGTTCCATCATAGGTATCTACCCAGAAATATCCATTATTGCCGTAACGCAGATCACGAATCTGGTCTGCTGCAAGTTTTTCTGCCTCGTCTAAGGTATATTCACCTTTTTCATACCGATTGTAAATGCTCTGGCAAAGAGATATTACATTATCTACCTGTGCCTTGATCTGTTCATCATACGAGGAACGCATATCATTCTCGATAATGTCTAACGCATTATTTCCAAGTCCTGACAGACTTGTGTTGGAAATGACGGTGCATAGTGCCAGTGCGATCAGTGCAATCACCATTACAATAACTAATTTTGTTCTCACCTTAATATTGTTCATACCCATACCTCCTACTACATCTTTTTTATTTTATGAACCCAATTTTAAATCCTATTTGTATTTTAGCACATTATGCTTATTTTACCACTCTATTTTCGACATTTTTCGTGATTTTATTCTATTTTTCGTTACTGTTCACTCATACTTCGTTCCAGTAACGATTCGCTGACTCATTTCAGTTTTTGCTTCACAAAAGGAGTCTGCTCACTCCTGAATCACTTTCTTACGCAGCAAAACAGCAAGTGTTTTACTGCTGAGTGAACAGTAACTATTTTTATAGCAAAAACGCAGAAGTCCTTTGTAACTCCTGCGTTTCTGTCTCAGATGAGAAATGGATTCCTGATTTCGAACTCCATTTTTTTATGTGTCTTTGGATGTTTAAATCCGATTTTATAAGAGCAGAGTAAAAGACCGTTTCCACTCCGTGTCATTGTCTCTTTAAAATTATACTTCGCATCCCCAACGATCGGGATTCCTGCATTTGCTAACTGTACCCGGATCTGATGATGCCTTCCGGTGTCTAACCGGATCCGGAGAATGGCGCTCGTTTTATTCTGTGCGATCACTTCATAGTTCAGCCTTGCTGCCTTTGCGCCCTCCGTACTTTTAGATACCACTTTTGAAGTGTTTGTTTTTCCATCCCGGAGTAAGTAATCCTCCAATGTACCTTTTTTCTGTTCCGGCACACCGTCTGTCACTGCATAATAGAATTTATCTGCCATTTTTGTCTGCACCTGACGGCTTAAATCCGCCGCAGCTTCTTTTGTTTTGGCAAAAACCATCACTCCGCGCACCGGCTGATCCAGCCTGTGTACCACCCCGATATACGGCTGTTCTCCCTTTCCTGCCCGGTAATTTTTCAGAAGGCTTTCCATGTCCGCCTGTCCTAACCGTCTTGTCTGCGCCGCAACCCCCGCCGGTTTTTCACAGACAATAACCTCCTCATCCTCATATAAAATATTTATGTTCATGTCTGATGATCTCCTTCGTTATTCTATGGCATTTCTGCTGTTTTTATCTTCCTTTGTTCATTGTAGCATGATTCTTTTGTTTGGGCTACTGTTGCGGAGATTTGAATGAATGCTTTTATTCATTTTTTTAGTACTCATAATATTTAAAATTTTACTATTTTCTCCATTGCATTTTCTGATGTTGGTATGATACAATATCCCAAAGCATATTTTACAAAATCTTTGTGGCTGATGAGCCATCTGTATTCTAGGAAGCACTCGATTATCAAAAACAATCGGTGTCATTCATTTCGTATCTATGCTTTTATTACCCATTAACCAATTTAAAAGCAGGAAACGGATGAAAACTATTTTTACAATGCTCTATTCTCCTGCCGGAGGCACGATGCATTTATGTGCATCTGCCGTCCACCGTGATAAGGAGGAAAGCCTATGGCAATGCGACCACAAGATCGTTACAAATCAACTACAGCAGGAGCAGTTTCTGCAAATCGCAACTACAAAGATACTGTTTTCCGGATGTTATTTTCAGACAAAAAGAATCTGCTCTCGCTTTACAATGCAGTAAACAGCAGAGACTATACGAATCCGGATGATTTAGAGATTGTTACTTTGGAAAACGCTATCTATATGGGAATGAAAAACGATCTGGCATTTATCATTGACACGAATTTATACCTGTACGAACATCAGTCGACTTACAATCCAAATATGCCACTTCGTGATTTATTTTACATTAGCAGTGAATATCAAAAAATGCTGGATCAAAAATCTTTATACTCATCCAGCCTGCAAAAGATACCTACTCCTAATTTTATTGAGTTTTATAATGGTTCTGATCCAGTTTGCGATGTTTTTGAGCACAGACTTTCCTCTGCTTTTGAACATCTGTCGGGTGAGCCAAAACTGGAACTGATCGTAACTGTCTTAAATATCAACGAGGGGCACAATGCCCTTCTTATGGAACATTGCAAAACATTAAGGGAATATGCACAATATGTTGCAAAGGTGCGAAAATACACAGCCGACATGTCTCTGAACGAGGCAGTGGAATGCGCTGTTGATGAATGTATCAAAGAAAATATTCTTGCGGATTTTCTTCGAAAGAACCGCGCGGAGGTTATCAGTATGAGTATATTTGAATATGACAAGGAAGAAGAAGAGAAGAAACTTCGGAAAGCGGAGTATGAGGCTGGTATTCAAAAGGGTGTCCTTAATACTGCACGTCATCTATTGGAGCTTAATCTGCTGTCTTTAGAGAATATTTCTCGTGCTACTGGTCTATCAATTGATGAATTGAAAAAGCTACAGCAATAACTTAGTAAAAGAAGCCCACAAAACTGCGAGCTTCTTTTTTGATACATTTTACACAAATTACTGTAACAGAGAGAGTACACCCTGTGTAGACTGATTAGCCTGTGCAAGCATAGACTGACCTGCCTGTGCAAGAATGTTGTTCTTGCTGTAGTTAACCATCTCTTCAGCCATATCTGTATCACGGATACGGGATTCAGCTGCTGTTGTGTTCTCAACAACGTTATCTAAGTTGTCGATCGTATGCTCTAATCTGTTCTGAACAGCACCGAGAGCGGAACGCTGAGAAGAAACTTTTGCTACTGCGTCTGCGATTGCGTCTACTGCATAGGTAGCAGCCTTTCCAGAATCATCCTTTACGTTAAGTCCTTTAATACCAAGACTTGCAGAGTCCATACTATCAATATTAACCTGAATCTTATTCGTCATATCTGCATCGGCACCGACATGTAAGCTAAATGCTAAACTATTAGCTACTTTTGCCTGACCTACATTGATTGTAAACTCATTTGTAGCATTAGCAAGAGTTACAGCGTCAGTTGTTCCACCAACAGTCACTTTTGCACTATTTTCTGTATCTCCAATTTGATTTGCTGCTAAAAGTTCCTTAGATGCAAGTTCATAAGCCTTTTTATCTGTAATAATAGATGGATCCAGATCATCCACACCATCAGCTGCAACTCCACCTTTTTGTGCATCATCTGTTATTACAGTGGCTGATTTTCCCTTGTACTCTACTGTTACACCACCCTTTACAAGTTTATCCAATTCTGCTTTAGAAATCTCGCCTTTATCTGCACTTGGATTAGTATCTTGTACTTTATATTCTTTACCATTGATTGTTACAGTCTCTGTACCATCAACTTTAACACCATTGTAAAGTGCTTTTGCCTGATCAGCTGTGCTTCCAATTGTATACTGTTTTCCACCTATACTAATTTTATCACCAGCATTCAGTGTATCCATCTTGAATGTAGCTGTTCCATCACCGTTATCTGTTAATGATCCCTTTAATCCAGCGTCGTGAGCTTTCATATTGATTAATTTTGTTCCTGCTTCACCCTTTAACAAATATGTCTCATTAAATTTTGTTGTCTCAGAAACACGGTCGATCTCAGTTGTTAACTGATCAATCTCATCCTGGATTGCCTGACGGTCAGATTCAGCATTTGTTCCATTGGAAGCCTGAACTGCTAACTCATTCATTCTCTGTAACATAGAGTGAACTTCTGTTAAAGCACCCTCGGCT
>OGDX01001424.1_pt1 | contig 12196 bp, 10 predicted proteins | sample 1570461 | NCBI WGS metagenome assembly OGDX01 (sample SAMEA2582172, study PRJEB24529) | metagenome
TGGGGTCTCCCCATGCGAGAGTAGGGAACTGCCAGGCATCAAATCAAGCGAAAGGCCATCCGTCAGGATGGCCTTTTTGCGTTGGTGAAAAAAATGCCTGATGCGACGCTGCGCGTCTTATACTCCCACATATGCCAGATTCAGCAACGGATGCGGTTTCCCCAACTTGCCTACTTCCATACGTGTCCTCCTTACCAGAAATTTATCCTTAAGCTCCTCAATAACCATTTTCCTGCTAACTAAATTCATGGTTAAGGTTGCATAATGATACGCAACAAATGTATAACATTTTCTTTACCAAAAGAAATAAACAAAAGCGACCAACAAAAGCATCGGATTACGGCAGGAGACATAATGGCATGGCTGAAAGTACTGTAACGGCAGACAGCAAACTGACAAGTAGTGATACTCGTCGCCGCATTTGGGCGATTGTGGGGGCCTCTTCAGGTAATCTGGTCGAGTGGTTCGATTTCTATGTCTACTCGTTCTGTTCACTCTACTTTGCCCACATCTTCTTCCCTTCCGGGAACACGACGACTCAACTACTACAAACAGCAGGTGTTTTTGCTGCGGGATTCCTGATGCGCCCAATAGGCGGTTGGCTATTTGGCCGCATAGCCGATAAACATGGTCGCAAAAAATCGATGCTGTTATCGGTGTGTATGATGTGTTTCGGATCGCTGGTTATCGCCTGCCTCCCAGGTTATGAAACTATAGGTACGTGGGCTCCGGCATTATTGCTTCTCGCTCGTTTATTTCAGGGATTATCTGTTGGCGGAGAATATGGCACCAGCGCCACCTATATGAGTGAAGTTGCCGTTGAAGGGCGCAAAGGTTTTTACGCATCATTTCAGTATGTGACGTTGATCGGCGGACAACTGCTAGCCCTACTGGTTGTCGTGGTTTTACAACACACCATGGAAGACGCTGCACTCAGAGAGTGGGGATGGCGTATTCCTTTCGCGTTAGGAGCTGTGTTAGCTGTTGTGGCGTTGTGGTTACGTCGTCAGTTAGATGAAACTTCGCAACAAGAAACGCGCGCTTTAAAAGAAGCTGGATCTCTGAAAGGATTATGGCGCAATCGCCGTGCATTCATCATGGTTCTCGGTTTTACCGCTGCGGGCTCCCTTTGTTTCTATACCTTCACTACTTATATGCAGAAGTATCTGGTAAATACTGCGGGAATGCATGCCAACGTGGCGAGTGGCATTATGACTGCCGCATTGTTTGTATTCATGCTTATTCAACCACTCATTGGCGCGCTGTCGGATAAGATTGGTCGCCGTACCTCAATGTTATGTTTCGGTTCGCTGGCAGCCATTTTTACCGTTCCTATTCTCTCAGCATTGCAAAACGTTTCCTCGCCTTATGCCGCTTTTGGTCTGGTGATGTGTGCCCTGCTGATAGTGAGTTTTTATACATCAATCAGTGGAATACTGAAGGCTGAGATGTTCCCGGCACAGGTTCGCGCATTAGGCGTTGGTCTGTCATATGCGGTCGCTAATGCTATATTTGGTGGTTCGGCGGAGTACGTAGCGTTGTCGCTGAAATCAATAGGAATGGAAACAGCCTTCTTCTGGTATGTGACCTTGATGGCCGTGGTGGCGTTTCTGGTTTCTTTGATGCTACATCGCAAAGGGAAGGGGATGCGTCTTTAGTGACGGGTCAGTTGCCAGACGGTATAGCCGGTGCTTGCACCGGCGACATCCCAGGCCAAATCCTTCCAGCTCCAGCCGCTCCCTTCGGGGCGGCTATCCCAAAGCTCTTTTGACGCCCCCAAACTGACAGAGAACATCAATCCAAACATGGCACTGCGATCCCGGCTCATCCCCTGATGCTGTGAATATTCATTTCCGGCGGCGGAAAGCATCGCCGAGGCGATAAAGTGTTGAGCTTTATCCTGCCCGCTCCAGCTATCGTTAGCCATATGGCTGCATCCAGAAAGTAACAATAGCGAACAGACAAAAAGAATACGCAAAACGTGGCCTCCAAAAAACAAACCCCGTACAGGACGGGGTTGTGATTACAGGATTCGGCTAATTAATCGGTCGATGCGGATACGGCGCAAACGGCGGATGAGTTTACGAACCTTCACCGGATAATCGGCAATACTTTGCAGATCGCGATAGTGCTTAACGATGGTGGTATGCTCGCGGATCAGCTCCAGTTCTTTCTCTCGCTGTGGCGCCAGCTCAAGTTGCGGATCGTGGATCAAAATGGCGTTTTCCAGATCCAGACGCCAGGCGCGCGGGTTCAGGTTATTACCGGTGATCAACATCCACTTATCATCAACCCACATCCCTTTCAGGTGATAGGTGTTGTCGTCATCTTTCCATAACCGAACCACTAGCTGGTCAGTATTGACGTAATACTGCAAACGGCTCAGGAAACGACGCAGATTGATCTCATAGAGATAAGGCAATGCGCCAATTATCTTGAAAGGTTCATCTTCCGGAATGTAGAAGTCGTTCGCGGTTTTATCACCAACAATAATTTCGACCTTTTTCCCTTCGCGCAGCAACTGGATAATATTGCGCACAAGGATTGCTGGCAGGTTGAAGTATGGCGTACAGATGGTTAGTTTCTGCTCGGCACAAGGCATAAGATGGAAAATGGTCTTGTTCAACAGACTCGATTTCCCCAGCCCCACTAGCGGCGTTACGGAAAGCTGATCGTTGTCGGCATCGCCCTGGAAATGATAAGCGGCATCACGCAGCTCCTGGCGGAACAGACGAATATCGTTCTTGATTTCCGGGCTTTTTGGCCGATTAACATCATCCAGACGATTAACGCCGCGGCCATTCATAATATTCTGTGTAACCCATTCAAACATAATGTCTGACATCTTACGGTTACGGATAAGATGATAACGGTCGTAGCGATATTTATCGTGCTGATGCAGGTAAACATCGTTCAGGCTGGCACCGCTATAAAGTACGCTATCGTCGATGATAAAGCCTTTAAAGTGCAGAACACCAAGGGCTTCACGGGTATTGATTGGAACGCCATAAACCGGAACATCTACGCCCGGATTTTCCTGCGCCATGCGGCAGTACCAGTCAGCGTTAGTGTTAGATGCCGCAGCGCCAATGCGTCCACGTTGTGCACGATGCCAGTCGACCAGCACCCGCACATCCAGTTCCGGACGCTGCCTTTTAGCTTCATACAACGCGTTCAGAATGCCTTTGCCACCGTCATCCTGTTCGAGATACAGGGCGACAATGCAAATGCGCTGCTTCGCGCTGGCTATTTTTTCCAGCAGCGTCTCCCGGAAGTCGGCGGGAGCGTAAAAGAAATCGACATCATCAACTGATTGAGAAATCTTGGGTAGTTGGGCAAGGTGTTGTTGATGTTTATTACGCTTAAATTTTGACAACATCACAGTGCATTTCTTCTCTGTTCATTGAAGGGTCCTCTGTGCAATGCAGACGACATAAGCGGGCAATAATAACACCAGTCCCGATTAAGTGGTCAACATTTCCAGTACCTTACTCATGATTCCTCGCGTTGGGCAAGATTTAGCGTAAGCCCAACGATCCCCTCTTCGAGCTGGATATCAACGTTAAACCCGAGCTTGCGGGCTAGCGCCACCATGCCACGATTGTTTGGCATCGTAATACCATTCAGACGTTGTAGTCCGTGATCTCGCGTATAGGTAATCAACTTTTCCATTAAGCGTCGACCTAAGCCTAACCCTTTGAGATCCGAGCGAACCAGTACAGCAAATTCGGCATCGATGTTATCAGGATCGGAAATCGCACGCGTGACGCCGAGGATCTCTTCCGTTTGATCAATACGTCGTACCGCTACAAACGCCATTTCCCGATCGTAGTCGATCTGTGTCATGTTGGCTAAATCTTCATGGGTAAATTCGTTGATCTCGCTAAAGTAGCGGTAATAAAGATCTTCTTTGGTGACTCGCGAAATGAATTGCTGAAGTTGTGGCTCATCTTCTGGCAAAATCGGGCGGAACAAGCAGCGTTCACCGTTTTTCAATTCTACCCATTCTTCCAGCTGATGCGGATAAGGGCGCACTGCCAGCCGACTCTCGTTATCGCCTTCAAACGGCGAGATATCCAGCGTGACATCCAGCGCGGTAAATTCACTGCCAGAAGCCAGCAAAGGATGAATATCCAGACGCTGAATTTCCGGGCAATCGACAATCAAGTTGGAAACCTGCACCAGAAGCTGGCTCAAGCCTGCAACATCCAATGGGCGTAGCGCACTGCGCGCACGAATCTTTTTACTTTTGATCCCCTGAATAACCAGATAGCGGGCCAGGTTCATGTTCAGCGGCGGCAGTGCGACGACGGCTTGATCTTCAGGACGCCACTCCACACCGCCTTCACCCAGCATGATCAACGGCCCGAAAACCGGATCGTGCTCAACCACAACCCGCAACTCCTGAGCGCCAGCACGGTTAGCCATACTTTGCACCAACAGGCCGTGGACCCGCGCCTGTGGCCAGGCCATTTTTACGCGATCGAAAATAGCGTTCGCCGCTTGCTGGACTTCATTGGCTGTACGCAGGTAAAGCATGACGCCCTGAACTTCCGATTTATGTGGAATATCCGGCGAACGCAATTTCAGCGCCACCGGATAACCAATCTGTTCGGCAATATGCACCGCTTCGGTGCTATCGCTGGCAATCCAGGTAGGGAGCGTGTTCATGCCATACGCTTGCAGGATGGGCTGAACTTCATGGGTATCGAGCGACGTAGCCCCTTCGGCAATCGCCTGTTGCAACAGAAGATGCGCTTCTGCGGTATTGGAAGTCAGATTGCTGGGCAACGCCGGCGTTTCGCGTAGTTGCTTCTGATTACGCCGGTACTCCACCATATGCATAAAAGCAGTGATGGTTCCTTCCGGGGTACGGTAGGTCGGCAGCCCGGCTTCGCTGAATAAACGTCGTGCCTCTTGCGAGGAGTGCTCGCCGCACCAGTTCGTCAGCAAAGAGACATATTTGCTGCGGGGATGATGCTTTACCGCTTCAATTAATACTTGCGCGCTTTCTGTTGCGGGAGCAGCGGCGCTGGGCGAATGAATAACCATCAGCGCGTCAAAATCCTGGCTGTGGAGCAGAATATCCAGCGTTTTAATATAGTGCTCACTGCTGGCGTCATCGCGTAGATCGAGCGGGTTAGATATTGCCACATGTTCTGGCAGTGCATCGCGCAGTTTCTGGCAGGTTTCTTCGCTTAGCGTTGCCAGCTTGCCATTGCGTGACCATAAGGCATCCAGCGCCAGCGCGGCAGGCGCAGCACCGTTGCTGATAATCATCAGCCGGTCGCCACGTAGCGGGCGCATATGGCTAAGGGTTTCCACCGCCGAAAACAGCTCGTGGGTGTCCTGTACCCGCAACAAACCGGCACGCTGAATAGCCGCATCCCATGCCGGGTCCATTCCTGCCGTCGTGTTGAGCAGTCGCTGTGCCGCCGGGCTACGTCCGCTTTTAATCACCAGAATCGGTTTATTACGCGAGGCACTACGGGCCGCCGAAACAAAGCGTCGCGCGTCGCTTAACTGTTCGAGATAGAGCAGGATGGCGCTGGTTTTACTGTCGCGTGCCAGATAGTCAAGCAATTCATCAACGTCGATATCCAGGCTGTCGCCGAGCGCAATAAAGTAGGAAAAGCCCATCTTACGCTGTTGCGCCCAGTCGAGGATGGTGTTGGAGACGGCAGCCGATTGCGAAATAAACGCCAGCTTGCCGCGTTTAATCGGCACAGGCGAAAAGCTGGCATTCAGACCTTGCCAGGGAGCCAGTAAACCCAGACTGTTTGGTCCAAGCAGGCGCATGTTATGGCGCAGGGCGCAGGCGCGGAGATCTTCGTGTTGCGATGCCGGGGCGGAAAGAATAATGCAGGTTTTACAGCCTTTCTCGCCGAGCTCTTCCAGAAGAGCAAGATTACGGCTGGCATTGGTACATAAAACCGCAAGGTCGGGTGTAAAGGGCAAGCTGGCAATATCCGGCCAGGCCAACACACCCAACACCGCTTTCCAGGCTGGCGTCACCGGGAGTACCGGTCCGTTAAAGCCTCCCGCCAGCAGGTTACGCATCATCAGGTAACCTGCGCGATTGGGTTTCATCGACGCGCCAATTACCGCTATCGATTTTGGTCGCAGTAGTGCTTCCAGTCCTCGCTGACTCATACCGGTCTCCCGCAGAAGTGACCGAATGATTTTAAACGCTTTCTAACTGTTCTGCTGTGATGCTACCCAGATGTTGCGTTTTTCCTGCCAGATAGCGTGTTTTAAAGCGGGTAAAATGCTCGCCTAACCCTGCCGCCGCCCCGGTATCGCCGGCCATATCTAACAGTGCGATGGCTACCTCGGCAGTACAATATTGGCCTTCAGCCTGGGCTTCACGCAGGCGATAGGCAGAAAGCCGGGAAAGATCGACGGAAATGACGGGAAGATTATCCAGATACGGACTTTTACGAAACATCTTGCGAGCTTCCGGCCAGGTACCATCGAGCATGATAAACAGCGGTGGCTTACCGGCAGGTGGTGTGAAGATCACTTCCCGTTGCTCATCAGCATACGAAGCGGGAAAGACCACCATTGGCTGATAGTCCGGGTTTTGCACCAACTCCAGCAAATCCTGCGAGGGTTCGGTACGCGACCATTGAAACGCAACGGTATCAGGCAAAATATCAGCAATGAGACGCCCGGTATTACTGGGCTTCATTGGCTCGGTGTCGAACATCAGCAAACAGAAGCGACTTTTTGCTTGTGCTGGGGTAATTGTCGAACAGAGACATAATTTCTCTGGCAAAAGACAGCGTTGGCAGCGACGAACGCGATTACCGCGGGCAAGAAAAGGACGTGTTGCGCGCGCAATACGCTCGGCGCGTAACTGGAGAACAGCGTTTTCGGTCATAAGAGAGCGTCGAAAAAACGCCATTGTCGCAGAGGAGAAAACGGGGCACAAGATGCGCCCCGGTAAGATTAAAGAGATTCGTTCAGCCAGCTATCGAACGGCGCTTTCGGTACTGCGCCATTAAGCATGTCGACAACCTGACCGTTTTTGAAAATCATGATCGTCGGTATACTACGAATTCCAAAGCGACTGCTCAATTCACGTTCAGCTTCGGTATTCACTTTCACAAAGCGCACTTTACCGCTACGCTCTTGCGCGACATCTTCAAAAATTGGTGCGAAATTACGGCAGGGGCCGCACCACGGTGCCCAGAAGTCGATCACCACAGGTAGATCATCCTTCAGCAATTTGTCGAGTGTTTCACCGGTCGCATTAATCACCTCTCCGTCAAACAAGTCGTGACCGCAGCGTCCGCATTTTGCCGCATCTTCGATCCGATCGTCGGGAATGCGATTGATGGCCTGACAATGGGTACAAACGGTATTCATAACTAACCTCGGGATGAGTAAGGAGACTTATCGGCAACGACGCCGGTATGTTTCTAATATGTTACATATTATCGGGGACATTGTTCCAGACAACAATCTGTTTTATTCAATAGGTATGATAGTCGCAGGCTTTGGTACGAAATCATGGCGAACCGCGCGGACTTCGGGTAATCTGCGCGCTTCGCGCAGCGCTGGTGGAGAAAAGCATGAACGATGAAATGAAAGGTAAAAGCGGCAAGGTCAAAGTGATGTATGTCCGCAGTGATGATGATTCTGATAAACGTACCCACAACCCGCGTACCGGGAAAGGGGGCGGGCGTCCAGGAAAATCTCGTGCTGACGGTGGCCGTCGCCCCGCCCGCGATGACAAACAGAGTCAGCCCCGTGACCGCAAGTGGGAAGATTCGCCGTGGCGCACGGTTTCCCGCGCGCCGGGTGATGAGACGCCGGAAAAGGCCGATCACGGTGGCATCAGTGGTAAAAGTTTTATTGATCCAGAAGTTTTGCGTCGTCAGCGTGCGGAAGAAACCCGCGTCTACGGCGAAAATGCATGTCAGGCACTTTTCCAGAGCCGTCCGGAAGCGATTGTTCGCGCCTGGTTTATCCAGAGTGTAACGCCGCGTTTTAAAGAAGCTTTGCGCTGGATGGCAGCAAACCGCAAAGCGTACCATGTGGTGGATGAAGCGGAATTGACAAAAGCGTCAGGCACGGAACATCACGGCGGCGTTTGCTTCTTGATCAAAAAGCGTAACGGTACAACCGTGCAGCAGTGGGTAAGCCAGGCAGGCGCGCAGGATTGCGTTCTGGCACTGGAAAACGAATCTAACCCGCATAACCTGGGTGGCATGATGCGCAGCTGCGCGCACTTCGGCGTGAAAGGTGTCGTGGTGCAGGATGCGGCACTGCTGGAGTCGGGGGCGGCTATCCGTACCGCAGAAGGCGGCGCAGAGCACGTTCAGCCGATTACTGGCGACAACATTGTTAACGTGCTGGATGATTTCCGTCAGGCAGGTTACACCGTAGTGACCACTTCCAGCGAGCAGGGTAAACCGCTGTTCAAAACTAGTCTGCCAGCGAAAATGGTACTGGTGCTGGGTCAGGAATATGAAGGGTTACCGGATGCCGCACGCGATCCGAACGATCTGCGCGTGAAGATTGACGGTACGGGCAACGTTGCCGGGCTGAATATCTCTGTCGCAACCGGCGTTTTGCTTGGTGAATGGTGGCGTCAGAATAAAGCCTGATAAATCAGCCGGGTGGCAACTCTGCCATCCGGCATTTCCCCGCAAATTTACTCACTCTCTGCCGGTAATACTGGCATCCAGTCAATCGGCGTCTCGCCACGTTGTTCCAGCCACTGATTTGCCAGCACAAAATGGTTGCAGCCAAAGAATCCACGATGCGCCGAAAGCGGCGACGGATGCGGTGCTTTCAGTACATGATGGCGTTGCTTATCTATAATCGCCCCTTTCTTTTGCGCATGTGATCCCCACAACAAAAACACCACGCCTTCGCGGTGCTGGTTAATCAGGCTGATGACTTTATCAGTAAACGTCTCCCAACCGAGGCTGGCGTGGGAATGCGCCTGACCTGCGCGAACCGTCAACACAGTATTGAGCAGCAGAACGCCCTGACGCGCCCAGCTTTCGAGATAGCCATGATTAGGGCGGGTGAAGCCCGGAATAGTATTTTCCAGCTCTTTATACATATTCAATAATGACGGAGGAATGGCAATGCCGGGACGAACGGAAAATGCCAGACCATGCGCCTGTCCCGGTCCGTGATAAGGATCCTGGCCGAGAATCACCACTTTAACGTCACCCAACTCGGTAAAGCGGAACGCGTTAAAGACATCTTGTTGTGGTGGATAGATAGTGACGCCGGACTGCCGCTCGCTGGCGACGGTCTGAAGGGTATTAAGAAAATAAGGTTGTTGCTTCTCTTCAGCCAGCACGTCATGCCAGGTTAATTCGTTAGCCATCTCGCTCTCCTGCGAATCTTCAATCCGCCTAGCTTAACTGCTTCTTTCTACAGAACAAAATCATGCTCATTTTTTAGACTTAAACGAGTGCAAAAAAATGTAAATTGGTAAAATTTCACACCCGCATAAGTTGATGTAAAACAATAAAATCCATTTGCGACCATACTTGATGTGTGGTTTTTATTGATTTAAATCAAAGATTCAAGGGTGTTTGAGGAGTATATATACACTCAAGCAACAATGGTTTTACCAATTGGCCGCGACAGGCTGAACAAATCAAATAATTTTGCCGGGGAGGCATCACATGATTACAGGTATCCAGATTACTAAAGCCGCTAACGACGATCTGCTGAACTCTTTCTGGCTGCTGGACAGCGAAAAAGGCGAAGCGCGTTGCATCGTTGCAAAAGCAGGTTATGCAGAAGATGAAGTGGTTGCAGTAAGCAAACTGGGTGACATTGAATACCGTGAAGTTCCAGTAGAAGTGAAACCAGAAGTTCGCGTTGAAGGTGGTCAACACCTGAACGTTAACGTTCTGCGTCGCGAAACTCTGGAAGATGCAGTTAAGCATCCGGAAAAATATCCGCAGCTGACCATCCGTGTATCCGGTTATGCAGTTCGCTTTAACTCTCTGACTCCGGAACAGCAGCGCGACGTTATCGCTCGTACCTTTACTGAAAGCCTGTAAGGCTTAAGTAGCAAGTTACTAAGCGGAAGAGGGCGACCTCTTCCGCTTTTTTTCGTTAATAGAAAATGCGTACCGCGCAATAGACCAGCAACAGGGCAAGCACGATATTTAACTGGCGACCATACTGGCGAAACAATCGCTGAAACAGATGCCCCGCCAGCGCCCAGCACACATTGCCAAACGTCCCAATCATCGCCAGCAAAACGCTGACGCCAACTACCCAGCTTAGCGCCTGTGTTTGCGGCAGAACAAACGTCGACAGTGCCGTAACACCGTACAAAATGATTTTGACGTTCACAAACTGCAAAGCAAAGCTGGCCCAAAAGCTGATTGGTTTTGCCTGAAGTACGTCTTCCTTTGTTGGGCTGGTGGCGATTTTCCACGCCAGCCAGACAATATATGCCGCCCCCGCCCAACTCAAAAGGTGTACCGCTGCCGGGTCAATCACTGCCAGTGAAAATGAAATGCCCGCACACAGTAACATCACAATCAAAAATCCCAGACTCATCCCTGCCAGCACGCGGGTACTTTGACGAAATCCATGCGACGTAGTAGAGCTAAGGGCGAGAATATTGTTCGGTCCTGGCGTCATGGCGGTAATCAGGGTGTAAGTCCAAAAAGCACTTAAAAGGGTCGGTGTCACTTGTTATCTCCTCTGTTTTGGTAGACAGTACCCGACACGGAACATTTAAAAAAATGAATGTTTTTATATTCTAGATTCGATATTTTCGATAGGTTTGGGGTTATGGATCTGCGCCGTTTTATTACGCTTAAAACCGTGGTGGAAGAGGGTTCCTTTTTGCGAGCTTCGCAAAAATTGTGCTGTACACAATCGACGGTGACTTTTCATATTCAGCAGCTTGAGCAGGAGTTTTCAGTCCAGTTATTTGAGAAAATTGGCCGACGGATGTGCCTTACCCGCGAAGGAAAAAAGTTGCTGCCGCACATTTATGAACTTACCCGAGTGATGGATACGCTTCGTGAGGCTGCCAAAAAGGAGTCAGATCCGGACGGGGAACTACGCGTTGTTTCGGGCGAAACGTTGCTCTCTTACCGAATGCCGCAGGTGTTGCAGCGTTTTCGGCAACGCGCACCAAAAGTGCGTTTATCGTTGCAGTCGCTGAACTGTTACGTGATCCGTGATGCGCTACTGAATGATGAGGCCGATGTCGGCGTCTTTTATCGCGTAGGGAATGATGATGCCCTGAACCGACGAGAGTTGGGTGAACAATCGCTGGTGCTGGTGGCTTCACCGCAAATTGCAGATGTCGATTTTACTGAGCCGGGAAGACATAACGCCTGTAGCTTTATTATCAACGAACCGCAATGTGTCTTTCGGCAGATCTTTGAAAGTACATTGCGCCAGCGGCGGAGCACGGTGGAAAACACCATTGAGCTGTTAAGCATTGAAAGTATCAAACGTTGTGTCGCGGCGAATATCGGTGTCAGTTACCTACCGCGCTTTGCGGTGGAAAAAGAGCTTGAGAGCGGAGAATTAATTGAATTGCCTTTTGGCGAACAGTCGCAGACCATTACGGCCATGTGCGCACACCATGCTGGAAAAGCGGTTAGCCCGGCGATGCACACTTTTATTCAGTGTGTTGAAGAGAGTTTTGTGGCTGGATAAAAATAATGTCGGGATTAAACCCGGCATTTAACTTGTCGACAAAGTGCGCTTTATTCATGCCGGATGCGGCGTGAACGCCTTATCCGGCCTACAAGATCGTGCAAATTCAATATATTGCATGAGCCACGTAGGCCTGATAAGCGTAGCGCATCAGGCAGTTTTGCGTTTGCCAGCACTTTTAATACCAGGCTTAAACCTGGCATTGAGATTACTCTTCTGTCGTTTGCGGTGGCACGCCCGTTCCGCTTGGTTTACGGCGCTTACCAATATTTTTGGTGTCGCGATGGCGTTTTTTCACCCGCGGCTTCTCTTTCTCTTTAGCTTTTTTCTTCTCGGCGCGTTTTGCCAGTACTTTCTTCGATGGCTTGCCGGTCTGCTTTTCGCTTGGCGCACGCGTTTTCGGGCGTAACTCATCAATAACGCGAGCTTTAATTGGCTCTTCAATATAGCGACCAACTTTGCCCAGCAGCAAATGGTCATGGGCTTCCACCAGCGAAATTGCGGTGCCTTTACGACCGGCGCGCGCGGT
>OGDX01001428.1_pt1 | contig 12187 bp, 10 predicted proteins | sample 1570461 | NCBI WGS metagenome assembly OGDX01 (sample SAMEA2582172, study PRJEB24529) | metagenome
CCGTTCAGTTCCTTGAACCACATTTTTGCATGTTCTTTCTCATTATCTGCAGTCTTTAAGAAAATAGCTGCGATCTGCTCATACCCTTCCTTCTTTGCTACAGATGAAAAATAAGTATATTTGTTACGTGCCTGGGACTCTCCGGCAAATGCCGCCTGGAGATTTTTCTCTGTCTGGGTTCCCTGATATTTGTTCATGGTGTTTTCTCCTTCTCTTTTCATCTACTATACCTTTTGGAGGTAACCTTTATTCTAAAACATACGGTTTCTCCGTTCTTCGAACGTTCGAATTCGTAACCAGCATACCTGCAGGCAGCCAGTTATTGTTTCCTAAGGATAAATGTATTCTATCACAAAAACCGCCTCACTGTAAACAGTGAAGCGGCTCTTTTGCATTCGTTATCTAATTAGATTAGAGATCAGATTAGAACTTTGCTACGCTAACCTTAACGCCAGGTCCCATAGTGCTGGTCAGAGTGATGCTTCTCAGATACTGACCCTTTAATGCGCTGGGCTTAGCCTTTACGATTGCGTCCATAAGTGCATTGAAGTTCTCCTGCAGAGCTTCCTCAGAGAAAGAAGCCTTACCAACGGGAACATGCACGATGTTGGTCTTATCAAGTCTGTATTCAATCTTACCGGCTTTGATATCGTTAACTGCCTTGGTTACATCCATGGTTACGGTACCAGCCTTAGGGTTAGGCATTAAGCCCTTAGGTCCGAGAACCTTACCCAGACGACCTACAACACCCATCATATCAGGGGTTGCTACTACAACGTCGAAGTCCAGCCATCCTTCGTTCTGGATCTTCGGGATCAGCTCCTCGCCACCAACATAGTCAGCGCCTGCAGCCTCAGCCTCATTGATCTTATCGCCCTTTGCGAATACCAGAACTTTTACAGTCTTACCAGTTCCGTTAGGCAGTACAACTGCGCCACGGATCTGCTGCTCTGCATGACGTCCATCACAACCTGTTCTGATGTGAAGTTCGATTGTCTCATCAAATTTAGCTGTTGCGTTTTTCTTTACCAGGCTGATTGCTTCAGCAACATCGTACTGAGCAGCCTTATCAAAACTTTTCACAGCTTCCTGATATTTCTTTCCTCTTTTCATTCTAAAAAAACCTCCTGGTGGTATTATCGGGAGAGGGCCCTCCCACATAATCGTTAATAAATATCGTTAATTTTTGCAGAATTTCTCAGAAGAATGCCGTTCTTGCATTCTTCCAATGAATTTGCTGTTTTTGCAAATTCTATTCTTCCACTGTAACACCCATACTTCTTGCAGTACCAGCGATCATGCTCATAGCTGCCTCTAAAGATGCTGCATTTAAGTCAGGCATTTTTAATTCTGCGATTTCCTGTAATTTTGCTTTGGAAAGTGTAGCAACCTTTGTCTTGTTCGGTGTTGCAGAACCAGATTTAATGTTGCAGGCTTTCTTGATTAATACAGGAGCAGGCGGTGTCTTTGTAACGAAGCTGAAGCTTCTGTCTGCGTATACTGTAATAACTACAGGAATGATTAAATCTCCCTGATCGGCTGTTCTTGCGTTGAACTGTTTTGTAAATTCAACGATGTTAACGCCGTGCTGTCCAAGTGCAGGTCCAACTGGAGGAGCAGGTGTAGCCTTGCCCGCAGGAATCTGCAATTTGATGTATCCTTCTACTTTCTTTGCCATTGGAAAATTGCCTCCTTAATAAATTTTGAACTTGTCATACAAGTCTGCTTATTTCATAAGCTTAATATCTGCGAAACTTATTTCTACTGGTGTTTCGCGACCAAAAAGTTCCACATTGATGGTAACGATCTGCTTGCTGTGGTTCATGGACTGGATCACACCAACAGTATCCTTCCAGACACCGCCGATAACAGTCACTGTGTCACCCTCTGCAAAATCAACCTCAACGTTCTCAGTCTTGATACCTAATGGTTTCATTTCCATATCGGTAAGCGGTACCGGCTTGCTTCCCGGACCAACGAATCCGGTAACACCACGGGTATTTCTGACAACATACCAAGTGTCATCATTCATAACCATATTGATAAGTACGTATCCCGGAAACATCTTCTTTGATACGGTTTTATTTGCGCCATTCTTCAACTCAACAACGTCCTGCATCGGAACACGGACCTCTAAGATCTGATCTTCCAGATGTCTGTTTTCGATCGTCTTGTCGATATTGGCTTTTACCTTATTCTCATATCCTGAGTAGGTATGAACTACATACCAGTGTGCTTCTGCCATAATTACCTTTGCCTCCAATTAAAAACTTAAACCTACAAGGAAATCAACGCCATACTGGATCAAAAAATCCAGAAGGGCGATGACAAGACCTAAAACAACAGACGTCGCAACAACGGCTCCTGTCTGTCTTGCAAGTGATTGTTTGTCTGGCCAAATAATCTTGTTGAATTCAGCCTTGAGACCGGTAAACCAGCTCGACAGTTTCGCCAGCAGGCTCATGTGCTGACCATTTTCCGGAGCTTTTACTAATTTCTCGGTTTCTCCCATTTTCTCACTCCTTCACCCAGCTAAACTATTTGGTTTCCTTGTGTAATGTATGAGTCTTACAGAATCTACAATACTTTTTGGTTTCCATTCTGTCTGGATGAGCTTTCTTGTCTTTTGTCGTGTTGTAATTACGATTCTTGCATTCTGTACATGCCAGTGTTATTTTCGTGCGCACAACTTCCACCTCCATTAAATTCTTTGTGTTTTTCTACACCTTTTAGTCGAAAATAAGTCCGACCTAAAAAAAGGCATAAAAAAAAGACCTACTTCCATCGCTAGACTAATATAGCACACAGAATATTGGTCGTCAACAAATTTTTTTGTTTTTTTCTTGCTTTTTTCCACATTTCCTATAATAATGTAAAAAAAGATAAATATTTTTTATAGAACTACCGATATATATTCTGTAATCTAATGAAACGGATTTTCATCCCCGCATAACGAATTACTTCTTATTATATTAAGACAGTACTGCATTATGATTTCAAGGAAGAAAGGAGGGGAACATCTATGGCAGCCATTGACAGCGCCTACCAGTACTATCTGAGTACCTATGGCAATTCGACTGTATCGCGCTATGACACGCACAAGAAAAGCCAGTTGCGTGACACCTATAATAAAATTGTAAAAACAAATAAAGAATCCCCTCTGTACAAGATCAAAAACCTTGGGGAAGCGAAAAAATATGCGATTGATATCAAGGAAAGTGTCGGAGACATCCAGCATATCGCAGCTTCACTTTCAAGCAGCGACCAGGGCATTGAAAAAGCTTTTTCCAAAAAGATTGCCCAGTCATCGGATGAAGATGTCGTAACCGCAGAATACATTGGAAACGACGACACTCCGGATACAACTTCCTTTCATATAGCAGTAAAGCAGTTGGCAACAGAACAGATCAATCAGGGAAATTACCTTCAGCCGGACCGTTATCAGTTTACACCCGGCATTTATTCCTTTGACCTGAACACAAATACGAATTCTTACGAATTTCAGTTTTCTGTCGACCGTAAGGATTCCAATGCTGATGTCCAGCAAAAACTGATGCAGTTGATCAACCACTCGAAAATCGGCATCAATGCCTCCATGGTTCAGAACGGCAAAGGAGAAAATGCACTTGTGCTCTCCTCCAGCCAGACCGGCATTGCAGATGATGAAGACTATCTGTTCCAGATCCTGCCGGATGCCAGTCCCTCCTCCATGCACGCCATAAAGCTTCTGGGAATCAATCAGATTGCGCAGGAAGCTGGGAATTCTTCTTTTGTTTTAAATGGGAAAGAACATTCCTCCTACTCAAATTCTTTTATGGTAAATAACCAGTTTAATCTGACATTAAACGGAATCAGCAAGGATGGCTCAGAGGCAACGATCAATTTCAAGACAGATGCCGATGCCGTTGCTGACAATGTCAGCAGACTCGCCAATGCTTATAATGAAGTGATCAAGATCGGTCATTCATATTCCGACGCCCAGCGCCCTAATAAGCTCGTCTCTGACATGAGCAGTGTTGCAAAAGACTACCGCAATGAATTAGAAGCAATGGGATTGGAATTAGACGCCGACAATTATCTGCATATTGACCGCAATCTTCTGTACGATGCTGCAACCGCAGAAGATGCGCAGGATAATTTTTCGATCCTGAATCAATTTAAGGACACATTAAACAGTAAAGCAGCAGAGGCGTCTATTGACCCGATGAATTACGTGAACAAAATTATTGTAGCCTACAAGAACCCGGGACATAATTTTGCGACACCATATATCACTTCAATCTACTCCGGAATGATGTTAGACCGCTATTGTTAAAAAGACTGTCACATGAATCAGCTTTCATGCAACAGTCTTTTTTATGCGATCGTCTCTAAAATTGTCTCTATACGGTTTACATAAGAATGATGTTGTTTCACTTTCTCATAGCCGTTATGGGCAATTTCTCTCCGTTCCTTCTCATGTTCCAGATAATAGCCCGTTTTCTCTGCCAGATCTTCCACACCGTCAAAACATATCAGGTCTTCCCCTTCCTTAAAATAAAGAGGGATCTCCGCCTGATAATTTGTCATCAGAAATCCTCCTGCCCCCAGTACATCCCATATGCGGAGCGGAATCCCGCTTTTAATATTGGGGATCGTGAAGTTCAGGTTGATTTTCGACTCATGGAACACTTTTGGCATCTCGCTCCAATAATCGACAGAGCCGCAGTACTGCACTCTCACAAGATCCGAGACATTGCTGTTACTGTACACATTCACATGGAAATGTTTTGACAGTTCGATCAGCGCACGCCGTCTCTCAATCTCTGCGATTTTAAACCCAAGTACCGTTGTCTGGAAGATCAATCCGAGGTCTGAGAAAGAGCCCTCCGACTTTTCCAGTGAAAAATGCTGTTGCAGTTGTTCTAAAATATCCGTTGTGAGCATTGGTTCCACGATATTTGCACCACTGATGTTAAGCTGTGCTTCCATCACCGCATCAAAGTAGCCTCTCAGATATTCCGGCAGCGTAGGCTTGATCCTGTCGTAGGAATTTCTCTCATAAAGACTTCCCACGAATGCAATGTCACCGCCGTATTTTACACTGTCCTCTGACTTCTGTAAAATCATGTCGATCCGGTCAACATCCACTGCAAGTGGAAGATACCAGATATGTTTTACTCCCATCTCTTTAAATTCCAGATAGTTTGTTTTATCAAATGTAAAAATGTAGTTGCAGTCGTTAAAAACAGAGACATGATACATGCTGATCAGTGGATTGTCACACGTCCATGACACATATTTCACACCCATTTTCTGACAGGTATTTGAGATCAGCGCAAAATAATTGACCGTAAACACCATATCATAATGTTTCTTTTCCATCAGCGCCTCAATTTCCGCCTCAAAATCAGGATCAATGTCATAATTTCCAAGTTCCTGCTCTATATTATCCACCGTATGCCCCAACAGGCGGAATGTCTGTTCAATATCCCGGTAATTGTATGCCTTCCAACGATACATTAAAATGTGCATTCGTCTCCGCTCCTCCATTTTTCCATGCTCCGGCGAAACCGCTCTCCAAAATTCCCTGTGAAAGTATCTTGATGTTCTATTCGTCCAAATAACACTCCCTGATATACTCCGCCCTGTTTTTCCACGTATGTTCCTCTTTTGCAGCGTGATATCCACAGTCTGCGATCTCCTGCATGTGGGAAATGTGGCCGAATAAATCGAATACTCGTTCCGGCAGTGTCTGCAGTTCCTTTAAGGAAAACATCACAAGTTCTTTTCCATCCGTAAATGTTCTGCGCAGGTAAGTGGAATCATCTGTCACTACCGCCGCACCTGCAAGCATACCATTAAAAATACGGTCGTGCGCACCTGCTTTAAACCAGGTCATCGTATTTAATACGATCTTGGAATCGTTCATCAGCGGCAGGATCTGTGGTGCAGGCACTTTCCCTCCATACGTCAGATACGGATTATCGCTCCATTCGCACTGATCCCAGCCAACCCCATATGCAGTCACATGAATACCACTCTCCACAAGGATACGCACCGCCTGCTCCCGGAAAAAAGAAGTCGCATAGGAATCCAGAAATCTCATTTTTACAATAATCTCCTGCAAACGCCCGTCAGATATGTCTCCACGCACAGTTTTCACATATGCTTCTATCGCCTGTTCCGTCGTCTGTTCCGGGTGCTGTACCAGTTCTCCCAGCACCGACCGCATCATCTCCTCACCGTCAACTTCCGGGATGGAATGAAGATCCGGGATCATCTTTGCGACCGTGTAAACCGGAAGTGCTCCTGCATAAAGCACATCTATCTTCCGTTCCTGCAAAGGCTTGTGCTTATGCCCTAATTCCACACCTGCATGTGGAAGGAAATCTGTCTGACGGATATTTTTGAAAAAACGCCGGACATACTTCACATGATTGCGGTCTGTGCACAGGATCACCGCAGTTTTCGGCATATTGCGAAGCGGCTTTTCATAATGAAATGGATGATCCATGAGAATGTCAATATATGGGATATGAAAATAATCCCATATATTATATTCTTCCGGTTTTCCCTCTTCACCCTCCGCTGCTTCAGGCTGTTCAAAAGAAAGATTATACCCGAGGTTATTAAATGTCACTGCTGCAAATTCCTGTGATTCACCCAGCAGGCGCAGCAGCAGCTTTTTGCTCACTTCCTCATTTGCGGTGTGATACACAAATGTTCCATATCCCATCGCTTCAAACGCCCCGATCAGATGATCTGTAAATAAATCAAGCGTGTCATAGACACCTTTAAAATAAATGATTGTCTTCAAATCTTTGCTCCCATTCATTTCCTGTCTGCCAGAAACGTTATCTGTCCAAATATTCATCCACATCATCCGGTCCGACTTTTGCATAAGGCATTCTTATGTATTTTCCATCCTCCAGATTCAGATCCTCCAGATTTCCGCCCGTGGCAAGTGCAAAAGAAAGTTCCAACATTCCCTTTGCCTGTCCTTCTTTGTCATTATAGACGGTACCGACCATCTCGCCATTCTTCACTGCCTCAAGTCCAACATTGGTGCCGTCAATTCCGACCACTACCGGCCATTCCTCCCGGCTTAGGTCTGAGGCCTTCAATGCATCGATCGCCCCCACTGCCATATCGTCATTGTTTGCGATCACTAACTCTATTTTATTGCCATTCTGGCTCAAAAGCTGTGTCATTTTATTCTGTGCCTGTGCACGGTTCCAGTTAGCAATGGCATAACCCAGTTTTTCCACCTCAATCCCGCTGGAAACAATCGTATTCACCGAGTATTCCGTGCGGACTATTGCATCCTGATGCCCCGGCTCCCCCTCAAGCACAACATACTGATAGACTCCGTCCTGATTTCTGTCGACCGATGGATCCTGTAAAAAAGCCGCTGCGGCAATCTGTCCTTCCATCATTCCAGATTCAAATGCCTTCGCCCCCACATAATACAATTTATCCCAGCGCTCTAAATCCTCTTCCACCAGCTCACGGTTGAAGAAAATGACAGGGATATCATTTTTCTCCGCGAGATCAATGACCGTTGTAGGATCCGTACGATCCACTAAGTTCACACAGATAATGTCGCATCCATCCTGTGCCATAGCTTCCACCTGATTGTTCTGTGTCGCCTGACTCTGTGACGCATTATAGACTTCCACATTAATGGCGATTCCTGTCTCCTCTTCCTTCGCTGCTGCATAGGTGTTAAAATCTTCCATCAGCTCAGAAAGAAAAGCATCATACTGATCATAGAGTGTCACGCCGATCTTGATACTTTTCACCTGTGTATTTCTCTCCGGCAGTTCACATCCCACAAGCATTGATGCACCCAATGTCAGGATCAATGCACCTGAAATCCTCTGTTTTGCACTTCCCATGCCATACCTTCTCTCTTTCTTCCTGTTTTATCCACACCATGATCCCTCTGATTCACTGCACGATCGGGAATAATGTCTTCTGGTTCTCCTCATCATACAGATTCTGCCTGTTGATCACAAGACTGTCCACCGTCGTGCTTTCTGCACTGGAAAACTTGTATTTGATTTGTTCCGCAATCGTATGTACGCTCTGGTATCCCATGTTAAATTCATTTGGTACTACAAGCGACTTAATTATGCCTTTGTCCAGATAATATACCGTTTTATCCGAACACCCTTCCCCATAAATCATAAACTGTTGTTTATAACTGGTATCCGCCTGCAGATAATCCACTGCTGTTTCTGTCTCCGCATTTCCCAATGTGATCAGAATATCCACCGGTTCATCTGCCTGTTTTGTCACAAGTTCCGATGACAGATTCTCCCCCTGACCGGATAAAATCCAGACCGGCTCTATGTTCTCATCCTCCAACAGCTTTTTCACGCTGCCAAGCCTCTGCTGCATGGAAAGCTGATTCTGGTTTCCGCTGAGAATTCCAATTTTTTTCTCAGATAAAGAATCCCCATAATCCTGCAAAACTGTCTGTGCCAGTGCTTCACCGATCCAGAGATTATCCGGGGCTGTCACGGAATAAACTCCCTCCGACACCGCATCTGTTTCCAATAACATCACCGCTACAGAAGAATCTATTTTCTCAAAAACTGCATAGGTGTCCTCACTTGAGACAAGCTGTACGATAATTCCATCTGCTCCATTCTCCACTTCACGCTCGATCAGCGCCTTTTCTTCATCTTCACTTGCAAAGACACCGGTGGAAACATAATTTAACTGAATATCGTCATCTTTCGCTGCCTGCTCCAGTCCCTCGCGCATTGCGATCCAGCGGTCATTGTTGCTGTCGTTGACGATCACAGACACACTGTATTTTTTCTCTTCTTTATTCACTCCAAGCATGCCAGCGGATGTCCAGACAATCGTCACTACCAGGGCAAGAATGAGCAATCCAAAATAAATCCTATTTTTCTTCATTGCTCTTTCCCCCTTTCAGTTCCTGCATCTTTCCGTTTTCCAGCAGTTCCAGTTTTTCCGGTTCATATGGAATATACGGCAGATGGATACGAATGGTGGTTCCCTCATCCGGCATACTCTCAATTTCAAGGCCATATGGCTTGCCAAACCGCAGACGGATACGATTATGTACATTGATCACACCCACACCGGAACCATGCTTTCTCACACGGTTATTGTCGGTCAGAAGCTGTTCCACCATATCCTGCGGCATACCAAGTCCGTTATCGCTGACTTCTATATAAATATCGTCCTCTTTCCGGTAACCTTTTACATGGATCTCGCCTTCACCGTCCATTCCTTCCACGCCATAATAAATCGCATTTTCCAGCAGCGGCTGCACCACGAGTTTTACCGTACAGCAGTGCAAAATTTCCTCCTCTATGGAAAAATCAATTGCAAAACTGTTTTTATAACGAATTTTCTGGATATTCATGTAATTCTTTGCGTGTTTGATCTCATCTTCAACGCTGATGATCGTTTTTCCGCGGCTTAGACTGATACGGAACAGACTCGCAAGCTGCGTGATCATAAAGACCGCATCCTCGTAGCGTTCGCCCTCGATCATCCATACAATAGAATCCAGTGTATTATACAAAAAGTGTGGATTGATCTGTGACTGCAATGCATCCAGTTCACTTTTTCTTTTTTCTTCCTGTTCATACAAAATATCATGCATCAACTGGTTAATCTGTTCTACCGTAGAGCGCAACGTCTTTCCCAGATGTTCTACTTCCAACGATCCGCCTACATATATAGTAGGATTCAGATTTCCCGCTTCCCATTCTTTGACGGATTCATTCAGACGCTGTAATGGTTTTGCAATTCTTGCAGACACAAGCTGATTGATGATAATAATCATCAGCATCGACAACGCCATCAACATAATCACAAACATTCGCGTACCGTAAAGTCCCATATTAAAGGCGCTCATTGGCACAACGCTCACAATTTTCCAGCCGGTATAGCTGACCGTCTTGACGGTGATAAGTCTCTTTTCCCCCTGAAAAATCTCCTGATGGGAACCGTCATCATAATGAACCGCCTCAAGATTATTTTCCTCATAAAGATTTGTGTAAATCAGTTTCTGCTTCGGATGATAGATAATCTCACCATCGCTGTCCATCAGATAGACATATTCCGATGAATTATCTGTATTTGCCTTATTAAAAAGCTGCTCAATGCTGCTGTAGTTCATATCAACCAGCAAAACACCCAGCGTAGAATTTCCGTTGCTTGTCAGTTCCACTGCACGGCTTAAGGAAACAACCCAGTAATAGCGGTAAGTTGCATTGTCAAACAGATTCTGTACATGTGGAGTGGAAAAATGCAGGTTTTCCATCTGATCCACCGCATTGACAAACCACTCCTGATCGACAATGTCCGAATTATCCTTCTCATTGGTGACCGGTGCTGCTGCAACCAGTTTACCATCGTTCGTATAACATGCGATACTGATCAGGTTATCTTTATTCGCCTCATATAAAAGGTTCATCTCCTCATCCACAGAATCCACTGCAAGATCCTTATCCTTAATGACACTATAGTACATCGCATCCGAAATGCGCCGCATGTTTCTAAGATACGTTTCCAGATTGATGGCAGTCTGATTCAAAAGCTGCTCCGAGCTTTCGATTGTCATGTCCTCCATTCGATTGACAAAACGATTATAAAGTGTCACGCCAAGAATCCCCATACTGCATACAGAGACAATCGTAAATGAAACCGATATCGTAAACTGTATCGTCTGGGGTTTGACACGTTTTGCAAGGTATTCCGCTATTTTCCGGTAAAATTTTTCTATTGTTTTCACTTTTCGCCCAACTTACCTGCCTTATATTTTGATGGTGACATTCCAAATTGTTTTTTAAACACATAGCTGAAATAGTTCGGATCAGAATATCCAACTTTTTCTGCAATAATATAAGTTTTCTCGTCTTTCGTCAAAAGCAGATCCACTGCCTGCTCCATGCGATAGTCCGTGAGATAATTGATAAATGTTTTTCCGGTTTCCTTCTTAAAAACAGTGGAAAAATATGCTGCACTCACATTCAGATAACTGCATATCGTCTCAATACTCAACTCCTGATCTGCATAATGCTCCTTCACATACTCTACTGCTCTTGTCACAAAAGATTTTGTGGTGTCCTGACGTTCATTTGTCACCTGGCGCTGCATCTTCATACAGTTTTCCTTCAGCCATGCGCCAAGCGCATCTGTGGATTCCAACTGTAACGCCTGATTATATAAATCGCTGTTGTTGCCAAACACTTCGTCCATGTTAATCTGGTTATTGCTTCCAAACCGGAAAATTTCTGCAATCAGTTCCATGACAAGAATCCGGTAGTTCTGCAGAGACATTCTCGTCTTTGCCATCTGCCCCGTAAACTCTGCAATTGCTTCCTCCAACGGCTCCTGCTCGCCCATCTTGACTTTCTTTAAAATTTTCTCGATGTAAGCTTCCTCCCAGTGTTCATCCACGCTCTCCTGTGGATCCATCTCTGCGATATTGATGGCTCTTGTATTTCCATATAAAACACGATAAGAGGTTGCATTCTTTGCCCCATGATAAGAGAGTGAAAGCTGTGAAAGCTGATTGCACACATGTCCGATTCCCGCGGTGACAGTCGCCTTACAGACACGCTTTGCCATTTTGCAGAACCGATCCATATCATCGGTAAAATGTGTGACGCTGTCCACATCGGAAAACTGTGCGATCACAAGGATATCTCCAAGATAGGTCACCGTCCTGCAATTCCATTTTTCGGTCAACTGTTCCTCCGCAAGTTTTTTCACAGAGACAGTGAGTAAAAATGGATCAATTGGCACATTTTCCGGATTCGTTGTACTGATATGTAAAACAGTGACCACATAGTATGGTCCTGTCAGGTTGATCTGATAGTTTTGCACATACCTTTCAATCTGTGACTCCGGGATTCTTCCTTCAATCAGCGAAGTATAAAAATTCTCCTGTAAAACAGGAAGACTTTCCATATAATATTCCCGCAGTTTGTCGATATTTCTTTTTTCGTCCAGCTCTTTATCGAGGTTGACCTTGATCCGCTCAAACACTTCCCGCAGTTCATTGGAATTGATCGGTTTTAAAATATACTCCTCGGCCTCAATTTTAATTGCCTCTTTCGCATACTCAAATTCATCAAAGCCGGAGAAAATGATCACTTTCACTTTCTGGTAGAGTTCTTTGAGCTTTTTGCAGAGTGTAAGTCCGTCCATATAT
>OGDX01001430.1_pt1 | contig 12166 bp, 9 predicted proteins | sample 1570461 | NCBI WGS metagenome assembly OGDX01 (sample SAMEA2582172, study PRJEB24529) | metagenome
GCTGCAGGAAGGTGTTGATCTGCTCGGTCTGGGTGTTCTGGTCGTTCTTGCCGTCCATGATGGTGACGGAGTAGCCCATGTCCTTCAGGTACTCTTCCAGATCGGAGCGGTACAGGGTCATGAAGTTATCAGCAAACTGATAGATGCACACGCCGATGTTTGCGGAACCGTTGGTTGCAGCAGCGCTGGAAGCAGCAGCAGAAGATGCAGCAACGGAAGAAGCAGCAGTAGAGGTGCTGGAAGAGCCGCCGCAGGCGGTCATAGCAGCAGTTGCACCAACAACAGCAGATGCCTTCAGGAAGTCACGACGCGAAATCATTTTCATAATAATGTTCTCCTTCAATTCGTATCTCAGCATTTTCACAGGAGCAATCTTGCATGCACCTGTAATTCCTGTTCGTATTATACCCTTGCAGCACCCCACTGTTCAAGAGAACAAGTTCACAAGATTGAAGGAGTTCTTTTGTGCTATTTCAACAAATGCTTTTTGGGCTCGCCAATTTCTTTTCTCGAAACATCACAATTTTTCATACATTTGCAACCTCCCTACAAAAGCAAAAAAATTATGTCATTTTTCTCTCAAAAAGATTACAAAATGTTGCATCGTCCGTTTTTTGCAGCTTTTTTATTTCTTGTATATCTTGAAAAATATTTTCAGGAATAGTTCATCCCTGTTCTTCCGCATTTTTTCGCTTCATTTCTGAAATTTTCTGAAAATCGCCTGTCATTCCCGGTTCCTGCCGCCCGCCTTTTGCAAAGAAAATGCCCGGAAGCTTTCCTGAGCCTCCGGGCATCCCGATCCGAGTATCTTTTACAGATGCAGCAGCATCTTTGCAATGTTGAAGTAGATCAGCAGCGTGGTGGTATCCACAATGGTGGTGATCAGGGGTGAAGCCATCACGGCCGGATCCACATGCAGCTTTTCTGCTGCCACCGGCAGAATGCCGCCGATGATCTGCGAGAGCAGGATGGTGCAGATCAAAGTCAGGCACACCACCAGTGCCACCGGAGCCGCGATGCGGTCAAACACCAGCAGCTTTACAAAGTTGCATACGGCCAGCGTGCCGCCGCACAGCAAGGCCACGCGGCTCTCGCGCCACAGGATGCGGGGCAGATCGTGGGGCTGGATATCGCCCACCGCCATGCCGCGGATGATGGTGGAGGTGCTCTGGCTGCCCGCGTTGCCGCCTGCGTCGGTCAGCATGGGGATGTATGCAGTCAGCACGGTCACAGCGGCCAGTGCATCCTCGTATCCGCGAATGACCAGACTGGAGAAGGTGGCACTGATCATCAGGAACAGCAGCCACGGCGCACGGCTCTTATACAGATCCCACATGCTCTGCTTGAAGTAGGGCTTGTCGGAGGGGCCGATTGCGTTCATCTTTGCAATATCTTCGCTGGCCTCGTCCTGCAGGATGCTGATAGCATCGTCAATGGTCACGATGCCCACCAACCGGTTCTCGGCGTCCACCACCGGAATAGCCAGAAAGCCGTATTTCTCGAACAGGTTGGAAACATCCTCCTGATCGGTGGTGGTGCTCACGCTGACCACATTGGAATCCATCAGGTCCTTGATAGGCTCTTCTGTGTTCTTTGCCAGCACCAGCGCCCGCAGGGACACCACGCCGATCAGCCTGCGGCTGTCATCGGTCACATAGCAGTTGTTGATGGTCTCCTTGTCAAAGCCATTCCTGCGGATGGCCTCCATGGCCTGTGCCACGGTCATGTCCGGTCGCAGCTCCATCAGCTCGGTGGTCATCACGCCGCCGGCCGAGTCCTCCGGGTATTTGAGCAGCTCGTTGATCATGCGGCGGGTGGTGGGGTCGGCCTGACCCAGAATGCGCTTGACCACGTTGGCAGGCATTTCCTCCACAAGGTCGGTGGCATCGTCCACGAACAGTTCGTCCACAACAGCCTTCAGCTCGGTATCGGTCAGGCCGTCGATCAGCTTCTGCTGGGTCTCAGGGGTCAGTTCGGTGAACACATCTGCGGCCAGATCCTTCGGGCACAGACGGAACAGCACCGGGAGCTTTTCTGCAGGCAGATCCTCAAATACCGCCGCAAGGTCGGGCGCGGGCAGAGTTTCCATCACATCCCGCAGGCTCTGGTATTTCTTGGCATCGTCCAGATTTGCCAGCATGGTCTTGAGGGTATCGATCGAGATTTCAGACATAAAAAAGCTGCCTCCTTTTCAGTGGCAGCTCTCGTTTCTTCTTTTCAGGGAACGCAAACACGCACCGTGTGCATTCACACACAGCAGGGTCTGCGCAAAGCAGAAACGGCGGCTGCCATCATATAAAGTAATCGGGGAGAAAGACTGCTGCTACTGCCAGCAGGTTCCATGACAACCACCTCGTTTTCCTGTTGTAAAAAGACACTTTTTGCCTTTTCCGCCCATTACTTTACCACTGCTTTTTTGCCGCGTCAACCCTGCTTTTTAAATTTTTCCGTTTCTTTACAAAAAGTAAAAGTGCCCGATGACATTTTTCGTATCATCAGGCACTTTTATCCTGTCAGAGCATGTCCCGGGCGGGATGGAAGGCTCTTTGCTTACAGGGTCTCTACCGTATCAAACAGTTCTTTTGCGGCTTCCACAGCATCCTTGCTGCCAAACACCACCCGCACGCCGTTTGCCATGGCGGCACCCAGCTCTGCGGCCTGCTCCTTCAGCAGTGCGGCATCCACCGCACACAGGGCCTTGCGGTCTGCCGCCATCATTTCATCAGTGATGCCGCAGAAATACCGGCGGTCCGTCTCGCGGGCCTCAGCACGCGGCTTGCGGGGGGTGTCCAGCTTGGCCACAGTACCCACAATAAAATCGTTCAGGTCTTTTTCGGTGTACTCCCGTGCTGCCAGTTCTGCCGGACCTTTTGCAAAGGTGTCGTAGCTTTCCTTTACATGGGGGTCGCGGTAGGTGTACAGGTATTCCACGCCGTCCGAGGAGAGCATTCCGGTGCCGTAAGCGCCGCCCACCTCGCGGATGTTGTGCCACAGGTATTCGTAGCTCATCACGCGGGCCAGCACCTTGCGGTCGCTGCGGCGCTCCATGGGCCATACCTGTACATCGTAGTTCACACCGCCGTCAATGATAAACGCTTCGTTCACCGGCGGTGTCAGCGGCTCCACATAGGGCTTTGCCGCAGCGCGGCCCTTGGCAGCAAAGCGGCTGTACGGCAGCAGAGTGCGCAGCTTTGCAAGGGCATCCTCGCTGCCGTACAGGCTGACCGTCAGCTCCGCGTGCTGCAGCACCTCTGTGCGCAGGGCATCCAGCTTTTCACCCAGTGCTGCCCAATTGCCGCGCTCCTGCACGCCGCACAGGAACTTGTAATAGCTCACACCGCTGCAGCGTTCACTCACCGCACCGTCCACCGTGTAGTGGGCACTGGCGCGGGTGGCTGCGTATACATTGCCCTGCTGGATGAACTGCTGTTCCATGTTCAACTTCTGCTGGCTCAGCACCCGTGCAAAAGCAGCTTCTGCCGCCGGGCCGGTAAGGATGGTATCATACAGCCATTCGCCGCCCAGCTCCACAGCCTTTTCCAGACTGCGTTCCAGCAGGCTCAGGCACAGGCTCAGCTTGGCATGGCAGGGTGCACCCTCCTGCCGCCCAGTCCAGATGTCCAGCTGGGTGCGGCTGTCGCCCAGCCATGTGCTGCGCAGAGTGTTCAGTTGCTGAGCGGTGTGTTCGGTGCTGTCCAGCTCGTCCAGCACATCGGTCAGCAGGTCCAGATACGGCATGTCCTCAGGCTTCACATTACCGAGGTCATAGTAGAAGTTCAGGTACAGGCTGCCTGCCGAAGGGTGATGCACCAGCTGCGCACCGGCCAGAAGTTCCCGCTCGCCTGGGGCCGTCCTTGCTCCGTCGCCAAGGTCGGCAACGGTCAGCGGGTGCTCCAGCACAAGCTTGCCGTCGGTGCGGATGGGTTCGCCCTCCTCTTTTTTAGGCAGGGTGGGCACCTGCACTACCTGCACCGGAGCCGGTGCAAACAGCTCACGCAGCAGCTCATCGAACCAGCCATCGGCCATCTTTTCCCGCAGGGAAGCAAACAGCCTGTCCGTGTGCAGCAGCAGGGCGGGGTCGCCGGTGTGCAGCCAGCCGGTAGAAGCGTTGATGGCATCCAGCACGCCGTCTGGCAGGGTGCCCGGGCGCTCCAGCGATGCAAACTCTGCTGCGTTCAGCGAAGCCAACAGCAGTTCCTGCGGGATGCCCTCGGCCAGAATGCCGTCTACCGCCTTGCGCACAGCGGCAGCGAACTTGCGGGCGCTCTCCTCGGTGGCACCGCGCAGCACCAGTTCCAGCACCGGCTGCAGGATGCTGTCGTCAAAGCCAATGTCAATATCTGCGCCCAGCTTTTCGGCCAGCAGCGCCGCCTTCAGCGGGGAGTTATTGGTGCCAAGCAGGGCATCCAGCAGGATCTCCACGCCCAGCTGACGCTCCCGGTCTGCAAAGGCACCGGTGTACCATGCCAGAGCACACTGCACCTCGTCCGGCTCCGGGTTTTCGGTATAGTAGGGCAGTTCCACGCAGGCACCCGCCTGCTCGTGCTGCATGGTCAGCTGCGGACGGCTGGTGCCCTTGGGCATTTTGGAGAGATAATCCCTGTCCAGCAGTTCCAGCTTTTCAGCCATATCCATTTTGCCATAGAGGGTAATGCAGCAGTTGTCGGCGCTGTAGTGGCGGTGATATACCCGCTTATACTTTTCATAGGTCAACGCCGGGATGCTGGCCGGGTCGCCGCCGGAAACAAAGCCGTAGGCCGTATCCGGGAACATGGCCCGTTCCAGTGCATTTTCCAACTGAGCATCCGGTGCAGCCAGAGCTCCCTGCATCTCGTTGTACACCACTCCGCTCACAGTGCCGTCGGCACTGCGGTGCCAGCCCTCCTGTTCAAACACGCTCTTGTCCACCATAGCCAGCGGGCAGAACACCGCGTTCAGGTAGACATCCATCAGGTTTTTGAAGTCGGTCTCATTGGGCGTAGCGAACGGGTAGACCGTCTTATCCGGGAAGGTCATCGCATTCAGGAAAGATGCCATGCTGCTTTTGAGCAGCTGCAAGAACGGCGAGGTCACCGGGTATTTTTCGCTGCCTGCCAGCACCGAGTGCTCCAGAATGTGGAACACGCCGGTGTCATCGGATGGGAAGGTGCCAAAGCCGATGCCAAACGCCTTGTTGGTATCCTCATTTTCCACCAGCAGCACCGTGGCACCGCTCACATCGTGGGTAAGCACGGTCAGGGTTCCGTGCTGTTCAGGGCAGTCCTCGGTACGCACGAGGGTATAACCGGGAAATCGTTCCATTTCGTTTTCTCCTTTGCGGTTTTGAAATCATTGCCTCTATTGTATCATTCGCCGCTCAAAAAGACAATTACCGGTTTGTTAATTATAACCAGAAGGACGATTTAAAATGGCCTCCGTTACACTCTGGCCATATTCAGCGGAAATTTTATTTTTATTTCGCATTTGTCGCGGCCTGCGGGCCGCTCCAAACGCACTTTCACGAATAGAGTCGCTGCCGAAAACTGCATCTTTACTGCGTAATGGCAACAATATGCCGTTTGCCGTCACGCCCCCCTTCCCGTGAAAAAGGAAACAAGCCGGCCCCGCAGGGCTGGCTTGTTTGCAAAATTATAAAATAATATTTCCTCTGATATTGCCAAAGCGAAAGCATCGACAATTTTAAATCGTATTTTTTACACCTGTTTTGCGCCCTCAGTCCGGCAGGACACCCGAAACAGCACAAAGCCCACTGCAAACAGCAGCGCCAGCATCCCAATGCCCACATTGGCGCTGCCGGTCAGCTGGCTGCCCACGCTCACGATCATGGTGCCAAGGAAGGACGCGCCCTTGCCGCAGATGTCGAACAGGCCAAAGTATTCGCCGGATTTTTCAGCCGGGATGATCTTGGCAAAGTGGCTGCGGCTCAGTGCCTGCACGCCGCCCTGGAACATGCCCACCAGCACGGCCAGTATCCAGAACTGCCACTGGCTGGTCAGGAAGAAGGCAAACACCGCAATGCCGGTGTAGGCCGCGATGCAGACCGGGATAAGCTGGCTGGACGGATATTTTGCGCTTAGACGACCAAAGATCAGCGCCGAAGGGAAGGCCACGATCTGCGTTACCAGCAAGGCAAGCAAAAGGCCGGTGGTCTCCAGCCCCAGTGCCGTGCCGTAGGCGGTGGCCATATCGATGATGGTATACACGCCGTCGATGTAGCAGAAGAAGGCCAGCAGGAACCAGAACACCTGCTTATCCTCGCGCAGATGCTTGAGGGTGTGGCCGATGCGCACAAAGCTCTGCTGGATGGCGTGCTGCTCTACCTCCACATAGTTGATCTGCTTATAGTTCCGCAGCAGCGGCAGGGTGGTGCCCAGCCACCACACAGCGGTGATGAGCAGCGCCACGGAAAGGGCGGTCATCTGGCTCAGGCCGATGGCCCCGCTGCCCAGCACCAGCGCCAGACACACCACAAAGGGCACGCAGCTGCCAATGTAGCCCCATGCATAGCCCTGCGAAGACACAACATCCATGCGTTCCGGGGTGGTCACATCGCCCAGCATGGAATCGTAGAACACCAGACTGCCCGAAAAGCCGATCTTTGCAAGGATGAAGATGATCAGGAACGGCAGCCATGTAGTGGCAAGGCCCATAGCACAGCAGCCTGCCACGCCCACGAACAGGCAGAGCATGAAGATGGGCTTTTTAAAGCCTCTGGTATCGGCCAGCGTGCCCAAAATCGGTCCCAGCACTGCCGTGATCACCGTGACCACCGAGCTTGCATAGCCCCAGTAGGCCAGATAGTTCACCGGACTCAATCCCCCGGCCTCGGCCAGCGCATTAAAGAAAATGGGCACCAGTGTGGCGATCATCAGCACAAAGGCCGAGTTGCCCACATCGTACAGGATCCACGCGCGCTCCAGCGGTGTCACCTTGAATTTTTCATGTTTCATCTTGTTTCCTCTCGCACCGCCGGGCGGTGCCCCCTCTTTTTAGATTTCACCATTTAAAATGGCCGCCGCTCACGCTCTGGCCATCTTCAGCGGAAATTTTATTTTTATCTTCGTGTTTGTCGCGCTCTGCGGAGCGCTCCAAACACATTTTCACCAAAAGGGTCGTAGCGGGAAACAGCATCTTTCCCTGCTGGGCTGCATCAACTTGCTCAGAACTCCCCAAATGTATGGTCGTAGGCCTTATCCAGCGGCTCATCGGTATCCAGCTTTGCCACAAACTCCAGGATCAGCGTTTCTGCCAGCGGAAGCGCCTGCGCATACAGTTCTTCCAGCCGCTTGCCGCTCTCCACGCACTTCGGGTTCGGCTGCGGATCTGCCACAAGGCCGTGCAGCATGTCGTATTTGCCCACCACCTTCATGCCTGTCAGCACCACCCAGCGCTTGACAGGATTGGATGCCTGCAGCAGCCTGTGCACTGAGATCATGCCCTTGAGCGAGTCCAGCGCCACCTGCTCCGAGATGCCCTCGTAAAAGGGCGCGATCACCTTTGCATTCTGTTCCGACGGGTGGATATGGCTGGCTGTGAAAAACTTCAGCGGGTCGTATCCGTCCCGGCGCAGCAGCATGTTGTCAAACTCGGTCTCGATCTCGCAGTGGGTCACGCCGCTTTCCCGGGTGAACTGCTCCACATACGGGTGGCAGGTGCTGTCCAGCGCAAAGTGGCAGACAAAGCCCAGTGCATAGGCCAGCGCAGCATCCCGGTCTGCCTCGCAGTGCACCACCCTGCGCGCCCGGTCAAAAAAGGCCCGCCCCGGCTCCTCGTGCATGGCGTTGCCCAATGCACCCACCGGGTTGGACTTGGCAGCATGGTAATAAAACAGCAGGTCCGGCCCGTGCAGGCCGATATCGTAAAGCTCACGGTTCTGTTCCAGCTGAGCACGCAGTTCATCCGGCAGATGTTCCAGCACATTGGTGCCAAAGCGGCGGTGCGCATAAGTTGACGGCATGGCAGATTCCTCTCTTTCTCTCCGACAGGGTGCACAAAACGTCCCCCGGTTTTTGCGTTCTGTTTCAGTATAGCAGAAAGTTTCCCGACCTTCTACCCTTTTACGTCTGATTTTGGTAAAAAATTTGAATTATTTTGTGTTTTCGGCCAGTGGGCAGGCCGCGCAGCAAAAAAGGCACAGCCATCTGCAGACAGCTGTGCCTTCTCCCTTAAAATTCAGACTTTTTCGTAGCCCTGCGGCATCTCGTTCTTCCGGTTGCGGTCCATCAGGGTACGCAGCGCGTCGCTGGCGCTCATGCCCTCCTTCACGATGGCGTTCACCGTCTGCACAATGGGCATTTCTACATTGTACTTTGCTGCCAGCTCCATAGCGGCAGGCAGTGCATTGATGCCCTCCACCACCATGCCGACCTCCTTCACGGCCTGCTCCGGGCTTTTGCCCTTGCCGATCAGAATGCCCGCACGATTGTTGCGGCTGTGCATACTGGTCGCCGTCACGATCAGGTCGCCGATACCGGCCAGACCCGCAAAGGTGTGGATGTTGCAGCCCATGGCCACGCCCAGCCGGGCGATTTCGGCAATGCCGCGGGTGATGAGGGCTGCGCGGGCGTTATCGCCGTAGCCAAGGCCGGTGGAGATGCCAACACCCAGCGCAATCACATTCTTCAGCGCGCCGCTCAGCTCCACGCCCTTGATGTCGGCGTTGGTGTACACACGCATACAGGTGTTGCTGAACACATCCTGCACATACTCGGCAGCGGCTTCATCCGGGCAGGCCGAAACGATGGTGGTGGGCATGTCCAGCGCCACCTCTTCCGCATGGGTCGGGCCGGAAAGGGCCACCAGCTTTGCGTTTTGGGGGCCACCCTCTTTGTTCAGCTCGTCGGCAATGACCTCAGTCATGGTATATAAGGTGTCCGGCTCCATGCCCTTTGCAACGTCCACAAGGATCTGGCCGTCCGGGATGTAAGGCCGGGCCTTGGCCGTGGTGGAGCGCACAAATACCGACGGCACTGCAAACAGCAGCACATCCTTGCCGGTGCACACTTCCTCAATGCTCTTGGTAAACTGCAGCTCTTCCGGGATCTTCATGCCCGGCAGATTGGGGTGCACCCGCGTAGCGGAAAGGTTCTCCACCTCAGCCGGAAGCGCCGACCACACCTGCACATCATTGCCGCTGACACACAGCATCCGTGCCAGAGCCATGCCCCAGGTACCTGCACCCAGAACGCCAATTTTTTTCTTCGTCACGTTCGTGTCCTCCGTGTCTGCACCGCGCAAAGGGCACTGCACCCTCTGCGGTGAATTTGCGCCTGTGCCGGGCCAAGCCCGGTGCGCGTTGTTATGTTCATTGTACACGAAAGCCGGTGCGCCGTCAACCGCTTGCCGCATTGCACAAAGTTTTCCAGATGGGTCGTCCGTTTTTGTACACATCACGCGTTTTGAGCAAACCGTTTGCACTCCATCCGGATTCATGCTATAGTATTCTGGTAGGTTTTGTAGGAATTTTAGAAAAAGCCCTTGACTTCAAGCGCACTCCAAGCCTTATAATACCTTTGTTCTTACGATTTACAAAGTATTTGAATACCGTTCTGAGGGAACATTTTTCATGTTTGAAGCATTTCTTTCCAACCGTACGGTCAGCGTGCTGGCGGAGGCCCTGCCCCGTATCCTTACGGCAGGCCTTACCATGACCATCCCGCTCACGCTGGTCTCCTTCTTTTTTGCCATGATCATTGCCGTGGCCGTTGCGCTGGTGCAGTACGCCAATGTGCCGGTGCTGCGGCAGATCGCGCGGTTCTACATCTGGGTCATCCGCGGCACGCCGCTGCTGGTGCAGCTGTTCATCATCTTTTATGGTCTGCCCAGCGTGGGCATCATGCTGGACGCTTTCCCTGCTGCGGTCATCGCCTTTGCCTTCAACGAGGGTGCCTACTGTGCCGAGACCATGCGCGGCGCACTGGAAAGCGTGCCGCAGGGCCAGCTGGAAGCCGGTTACTGCGTGGGCATGAGCTGGTGGCAGATCATGCGCCGCATCGTGCTGCCGCAGGCCCTGCGCACCGCAGTGCCCGCCCTCTCCAACTCGCTCATCGGCATGATCAAGGACACCTCGCTGGCGTCCAATATCACGGTAGCCGAGCTGTTCATGGCCGGTCAGCGCGTGGCCGCCCGCACCTACATCTTCCTGCCCATCTACTGTGAGGTGGCCGTGGTGTATCTGCTGTTCTGCACGGTCATTACCAAGCTGCAGGCACTGCTGGAGCGTCGGCTCAACGCCCACGGCTTCCAGTAAGAAAGGAGTGTGGCAACCATGTCCATGTTAGAGATCAAAAACGTCCACAAGTCCTTTTTCACCTACACAAAGCCCCGCCTGCAGGCAGGCATCTTCCACCGGCCCGGTGCACGCAAAGTGACCAGCGAGCTGCAGGTGCTGCGCGGCGTGGACCTGACCGTGGAAAAGGGCGATGTAGTGGCCATCCTCGGCCCCTCCGGCTCCGGCAAGACCACCCTGCTGCGCTGTCTGAACTTTCTGGAGACTGCCGACGCAGGCCAGCTCACCTTTGACGGTGAGACGTTCGACCTTGCCCAGGCCAGCCGTGCCGACATTGCCCGGCTGCGCAAAAAGACGGCCTTTGTGTTCCAGAGCTACAATCTGTTCCGCAACAAGACTGCCCTGCAGAACGTGACCGAGGGCCTCATCATTGCCCGCAAAATGCCCAAAGAGCAGGCGGATGCCGTTGGCATGAAGATGCTGGAAAAGGTGGGCCTTGCCGACCGAGCCGACTACTATCCGCGCCAGCTTTCCGGCGGCCAGCAGCAGCGCGTGGCCATTGCCCGTGCGCTGGCATCTGACCCGGAGATCATCTATTTTGACGAGCCGACTTCGGCCCTTGACCCGGAGCTGACTGGCGAAGTGCTGGCCGTGATGCGGCAGCTGGCCGAAGAGGGCATGACCATGCTGGTGGTTACCCACGAGATGGGCTTTGCCCGCAATGTTTCCTCCAAGACCGTTTTCATGGAGAACGGCGTGGTAGTGGAGCAGGCTCCCTCGCATGAGTTTTTCGCCAACCCCAAAGAGGAGCGCACCCGCGAATTTTTGCGGAAGATCGCTCACACCGAGTAAAGTTTAACCAACTCCCCCAGTCTGCTTCGCAGACAGCCCCCTCCGGGATGGGGCCTTTGGCAAAACCAGAAAGTCTCCCTCTTTGCCTGAAGGAGTTTATTTCACAAATATTTTTATAGAGGAAAGGGAATCCAACTATGAAACGCAGAACCTTTATTTCTCTTATGAGCGTTATGGCCGCTGCCGGTGTGCTGACTCTGTCCGGCTGCTCCAATTCTTCCGGCAGCACCGCTGCTTCCGGCACGGCCGCCTCTGTGGCTCCTGCTGCCGGCGACCAGCTGTCCAACATCCAGTCCAGCGGCAAGCTGATCGTTGCACTGGAAGGCGCATGGCAGCCCTGGAGCTACCACGACGAATCCGATACTCTGGTGGGCTACGATGTGGAAGTCTCCCGCGCCATTGCCGAAAAGCTGGGCGTGGAGCCGGAGTACGTGGAAAGCGACTGGGACAGCCTGTTTGCCGGTCTGGACGCAGGCCGCTACGACATCGTGTGCAACGGCGTGGAAGTGACCGACGAGCGCGCCAAGACCTATGATTTCACCGAGCCCTACGGCTACATCCACACTGCCCTTGCCGTCCGCAAGGATAACGACGAGATCACCAGCTTTGAGGACCTGAAGGGCAAGACCACCGCCAACAGCCTTGCTTCCACCTACATGGAGCTGGCCGAGAGCTATGGTGCCACCGTACAGGGCATCGACACGCTGGAAGAGACCATCCAGCTGCTCACCGCAGGCCGCATCGACGCCACCCTGAACGCTGATGTCTCCTTCTACGATTACCTGAACGTCCACCCGGACGCAGATTTCAAGCTGGTGGCCCAGACCGAGGATGCCTCCCACGTTGCCATTCCTCTGCGCAAGGGCGATGCCAGCGCCACCCTGCTGGAAGCCATCAACACCGCCATTGAGGAGCTGCGTGCCGACGGCACCCTGAAGGAGCTGAGCGAGAAGTATTTCGGTCAGGATATTTCTGCGGAGAACTGAATCATTTGAATGCCCTCCGCTTTGCTCTGGGCATTTTCAGCGGTAAATTTATTTTAATATTGCAAACCCCGGCAGACTGCGGTCTGCAGGGGTTTGCCTT
>OGDX01001434.1_pt1 | contig 12122 bp, 9 predicted proteins | sample 1570461 | NCBI WGS metagenome assembly OGDX01 (sample SAMEA2582172, study PRJEB24529) | metagenome
GAGCGCTCAGCAGCTGGTTTGCAGAACCGAACAGGGGCCAGATGTTGGCGTAGCCGATCTTGGTCAGGATGAAGCCGAACACCAGAGTGATGAAGGTGGAGAAGTAGACGTTGCAGAGCAGCTTGCGCCAGCCCTCAGCGTGCTCCATGTCGTCCACGCTGAACAGCTCCTGGAAGCTCATGCGGCCGATGCGGGCCACGGCATCAAGGCTGGTCAGAGCCAGTGCGGAAACGCACATGGTCATAAAGACGGTAGCGGCATAAGCGGGGACACCGAACATCTCAAAGAAACCGGCGACGCCGCGGCTGAAGATCTGGAAGGGAGTGCCGGCGGTGGAGGTCCCGTATGCAGCGGCACCAGCACCGGCGACGCAGAGGGCCAGAACAGCCAGCAGGCTCTCGAGGATCATTGCACCATAGCCGACCTTCAGCATATCCTTCTCGTTCTCGACGGTCTTGGAGGAAGTGCCGGAAGAGACGAGGCTGTGGAAGCCGGAGACAGCACCGCAGGCCACGGTGACGAACAGGATGGGGAACATGGTACCCAGCTTCTCGTTGGTGAAACCGGTGAAGACGGGCAGGTTCATGGTGGGATGAGCGACCAGCAGGCCCACAACGGCACCGGCGATCATGGCCACGAACATAAAGGTGGTCATGTGGTCACGGGGCTGCTTCAGCAGCCACATGGGCAGGACAGCGGCAAAGAAGATGTACACAAAGGTGATGTAGCTCCATGCAGCCTTGCCCAGAATGATGGGGAAGTTTGCACCCACCACAAAGGACAGCACGATGAATACGATGCTGATTACATTCTCTTTCCAGCCGGTGAAGTGCAGGTTCTTCTGCAGCAGGCCAAAGATCACGGCGAACACCATGAACATGATGGAGACCATGCCGGCAGCACCGTTGGTCTGGGCAGCCTCCACCAGAGCACCGTCAGCACCGTAGGCATTGAAGGTGCCGGCCACCATGTCGGCAAAGGCGGCGATCACGATGCCGCAGAACAGCCAGCAGAACAGCAGGAACAGCTTGCGGCCGGTCTTGCCGATGTACTTTTCGATCAGCATGCCCATGCTCTTGCCGTCGTTCTTAACGGAAGCATACAGAGCGCCAAAGTCGGTGACAGCACCGAAGAAGATGCCGCCCAGCAGCACCCACAGCAGCACCGGCAGCCAGCCGAAAGCAGCAGCCTGGATCGCACCGGTAACAGGGCCTGCACCGGCAATGGAGCTGAACTGGTGTGCAAACACGGTCCAGCCGTCGGTGGGAACGTAGTCCCGGCCGTCCTCATGGACAACTGCCGGGGTCTTGGCAGAGGGGTCGATGCCCCACTTGTTTGCCAGCCAGCGGCCGTAAAGCATATAAGCGCCAAACAGACACACGGCTGCGATCAATACGATGACCAGCGTATTCATTGTTTTTACCTCTTTCCTTTCTTGGCATCCGGCAAATGTCAGCGACATGGGGCGGCAGGATGTAAAAAAGGCCCCGTCTTCCTGCGTTCGTTCCATTTGGGACGAACCATCGAAGACGAAGGCCTTCACATACACTGCACATCGTGTATGGAATACTCCGCGATACCACTTCGTTTGCTGCACAGGGCAGCCACTCCCAGCGTACATACATACGCAGCCCCGTAACGTGGGCAAAACGGCCATGCATTACTGAAAGGCGGGGTCAACGCCTTTGTTCACACAGGCTGCTCGCAGGGGAGAACGCTTTGCTCCTGACTGCTGCCCTTGCATCAGATGGGCGGCTCTCTGGGAGAGGGTGCTGCAAAGAATCATGTCCTGTTCATCGCATTTGCCGAATGATTGTCCGTATTTTAGTGCGGAATTCACAAATTGTCAATATCTTTGGAACAAGTTCGGAGGATGCACTAATTCGGGAAAGTGTTCTGCAATAATTTTTAGGTGATTTTTGTTCATGCGTGAAACGAAGAAAACTATACACGTCAACGAATGAAAAGAGTTCACGCCAAGGGCTTGACTTTCACACTTTGATGTGCTAAAGTGGTGATGCAAGAAAGAACCTGAACATTTCCGGAACATTTAAAAGAGGGAACGCTCCCAAAACCGGACAGTCCGCTGCGGCGGCAAGGAGAACATTCATGGCAGATAAAAATTCCAGAAGAAACCAGACCACCGATGCACTGTTTGATGCCATCCTCAGTCTGGAAACGCGGGAGGAGTGCTACAACTTCTTTGAAGACCTGTGCACTGTAAAGGAGATCTCGGATATGGCGCAGCGGCTGGAAGCGGCAAAGATGCTGCTGGACGGCAGAACCTACGATCAGATCGTGAAGGCAGTGGAGATCAGCACGGCCACCATCAGCCGCATCAACCGCTGCATCCAGTACGGCTCCGGCGGCTACCGCGAGACCATTGAAAAGGTGCGCGGCATCCAGAACCCTAAAAAGCAGGAGTAACACCGGCGTACCCGGCAGACATAGAATGGAGCGTACACCGCCCCTGACCGGACGAACGAAAGGAAGGTTTTATCATGTCTGCTGAGAACTGTATCGATACCACCCGCTGCCCCTGCCCCTGCCTGCCCAAGGTGACGCTGGAGCAGGCGGTCATTGACCTTGTGGAGAGCATCGCTCTGCAGGAAAATGCCCTGAGCCACATCCTGTGCGCCGAGAGCCGGAAGATGGACGCCGCCATGAAACTGGACGGTCTGGACCTGTGCAAGCTGCTGGAAGTAAACGATTCGGCCACCAACATGGTGCACGCCGTGGCAAACCTGGAGCTGGTGCTCAAGGATAAGCTGGAGTTCGTCTCCAACAACCTGTACTATCCGCCTGCGGATGCCGCAGCGAAGTAAGAAGATGCGGAAAGGCCTGTCCGGATGCCGGGCGGGCCTTTTCTCTGCTTGAATGCATAATTTTTGTAAAAACCATTTGTTGGAATTGCTGATAACGGGATTCTGTGCTATACTATACAATGTATCACCATGAAAGTGAGGAAATTTACAAATTGCTGAACTACGATGCGATCCTGTTTGATGTGGACGGGACCCTGATCGATTCCGCTCCCGGTATCATAAATACATTAAAAGAAGTCTTTGCCAAGATGGGCGTGGACACCACGAATGTGAACCTGCGCCGCTACCTTGGCCCGCCGCTGCGCAAGAGCTTTGGTGAGCACTTTACCGACCCGGCCCTCATTGAAAAGGCCACCGACCTGTACCGCGACAGCTATGCCGTCAAGGGCAGCCACGAGTGCGCCGCCTACCCCGGCGCAGCAGAGATGCTGCAGCGCCTGAAGGACGCAGGCCTTGTGCTGTGCACCGCTACCTCCAAGCCCACGCAGGTCGTTACGCCCATTCTGGAAGAAAAGGGCCTTGCAGGCTATTTTGATTTTATCGGCGGCGCGTCCATGGACGAGAGCCGCGACACCAAGACCGACGTGGTGCGCCATGTGCTGGCCCAGCCCATGATGCAGGGCAGGCGGGTGCTGATGGTGGGCGACCGCAACGATGACATGCGCGGCGCTGCGGACTGCGGGCTGGATGCCGCCGGTGCGCTGTACGGCTACGGCAGCAGGGAAGAGCTGGAACCCTTCCACCCGGTGCTGCTGGCCGAAAGCTGCGCCAGCCTTGCAGACCAGATCCTGAACGGACAGGCATGACCGGAAGGCCCTGTACCGGAAACTAAGTGAATGGTGAGAGATATGAGAAATACACGACCGGAAAAGCAATCGCTTACTCCTATGCAGAAGCAGGCTGTGCTGGTGTGCAGTGTGTGCGCGCTGGCAGCCATTCTGACCATTGCCATTACCATGACGCTGCTCAAGCGCGGCAAGACCCCTGCGGCCCCGGGGGAACAGCCCTCCAGCGAGGTGCTGGTGCCGGGCGAAGAGGATATCTCGGATCACTACCAGATCAGCGAGACCTCTGCCGCCCTGCTGCCGGAGACCGCCGACGCGGGCGAGAGCTACCAGAAGGAAACGCTGTTCCTCGGCGATTCCAACACGGTGCGCCTGTACGCCAACGGCCTGATCAGCCTGCAGCAGTTCTGCGCCAAGGAGGGCATTGGCACCCATGCCGCCCTGAACGAGGGCATCGTTACCTTTAAAAAGGACAGCAGCACCTACACCATCGCGCAGGCCGTGGCCAAAATGAAGCCCCGCCGCGTGGTCATCATGCTGGGCACCAATGATACCGGCATGAGCGTGGACGAGTTCATCAAGAACTACACCGTGCTGGTGCAGGCCATTCAGGAAAGCTACCCCTACACCGACATCATCGTGAACACGGTGCCGCCGGTGCCTGCAAACCACGCAAACTACCCCCACATGGACCAGACCAAGATCGACGACTTCAACATGGCCCTGCTGTCCATGTGTGAGCAGATGGGCCTGAAGTTCCTCAACAGCGCCGAAGCGCTGAAGGATGCCAACGGCTATGGCCGCGAGGATTACTACCAGACCGGCGATATCCACCTGAAGCCCGTGGGCCTGAAGGCCATGCTGAGCTATCTGCGCACCCACGCTTACCAGACCGACGACCGTCGGCCCGACACCGCCAACATCCCCACCCGCGCCGAGTATACCCCGAACCCCAGCTCTGCGGTGACAGCACCCAGCAGCTCGGAGGCTGCAGGCTCTTCCGAAGAGCAGGGTGTGCTGTATCAGGCCAGCTACCGGGTGGACAAGACCGGCGGCACCCTTTCCAGCGGCAGCGACAGCGGCAAGACATCCCTCTCCTATGAAGTGACCAGCGCCGCCCAGTCCATCAGCGTGACGGCTGTGCCGCAGGACGGCTATGTGTTCGTCAAGTGGAGCGACGGCGTGACCCAGAAGACCCGCACCGATACGAACTTCAAGCAGAACGTGGACGTGACCGCCGTGTTTGCAGCGGCTTCCGTGCATATCAGCAGCACCGGCAAGGCCGTGCTGGGCGATTCCTACACCTTTACCGCAAAGCTGGGCGGCAAGCACCTCACTGCCGACAGCATCCGCTGGTACGCCAACGGTGCGGAAGTGCCGCAGGCGGCGGGCAAGACCACCGTCAAGGTGGAGATCGACCCCTCCATGCTCAATGCGACCTTTAAGGTGTACGCAGTGGCAAGCTACAACGGCTGCACCGTTACCAGCAACGTCCTGAATGTGACGGTCAGCGGCGTAAGCTCCGGCAGCTCGTCTCACAGCTCCGGCAGCTCTGGCAGCACGTCGGGCAGCAGTTCTTCCGGCAGCACCAGTTCTTCCGGTGCATCGTCCGGCACCACCTCCGGGGCATCCTCCGGGGCTACATCCACCTCCGGCAGCTCGTCTCACAGCTCTTCCAGCAGTGAGAGCACGGCTTCCCCGGCAGGCTCGGCTTCTGCTTCCAACGGAACAGCCAGCTCTTCCCACAGCACCAGCTCGTCCCACGCGGACTCTGGTGAGAGCAGCTCGGCTTCCCATAGCAGCTCCAGCAGCGAGAGCAGCTCTGCAAGCTCTGGCAGCTCCCATGCGGCTTCGGAATCCAATGCCAGCAAGGAAGCCGCCAACGAGCAGTCCGCATCCACGGACTCCGCGTCCTGAGGCTGTCACCCCGGCCTGCTGTGCCGCATAGGCTGGCAGGAAGGGAGGCGTTTGCATGTACTACGAGGAACCCCGCATCCCGGCGCTGCCCGGGGAAGAGAACGTGACCGACGGCAGCGTGGACGATTACGGCACCGACTGGGAGAACGTGGACAACGGCGCGCTGGAAGAGGAAATGGCAAAGTGTGCTGCCACCCCCTGTGATGTCAAAACCACCTGCCCGGACAACGACCCGGAGCAGACGGACGTACCACCGTACGAAATTGTAACAGAATGATGTGAAGCCAGCTCTGTTTACGGCAGGGCTGGCTTCTGCCTGTTGTTGAGCGCATGGCAGCTGAGGCCATGGCAGAAGGAAAAGAGGGAAGGTTTATGGCAAAATATTATTGCGTGCTGTTCGATGCAGACAACACCCTGCTGAACTTTGACGCAGCCGAAAGCAAGGCACTGGCCGAAACGCTGGTAAACTACGGCATTGAGCCGGACGCAGAAACGGTGCAGACCTACCGCACCATCAACTCGGAGCTGTGGCGGCAGCTGGAAAAAGGCCAGATCAAACGGGAAAAGCTCATGGCGGAGCGGTTCACCCGCTTCCTCAAGGCCATTGATGCCGCCGGTGATGGAGCCGAGATGAACCGCTTCTATCTGGAACAGCTCTCCACCCACCCGGACCTGATGGGGCCGGAAGTGCTGGATGTGCTGCGGGAGCTTTCCGAGGTGGCGACGCTGGCCGTTGTGACCAACGGCTTCCAGAAGGTGCAGATCCGCCGTCTGGCCGAGAGCGGTGTGCTGAACTTTATGGAGGACGTGTTCGTCTCCGAGAAGATGGACAGCGAAAAGCCGAACCGCAGAATTTTTGATGCGGCCCTGCGCGCCCTTGGCGTGGAGAACCGCGAGCATGTGCTGGTGGTGGGCGACGGCCTGAGCAGCGACATTCAGGGCGGCGTGAATGCGGGCCTTGACACCTGCTGGTATAACCCCAGCCACGCCGAGAACCCCGGCAAGGTGGTGCCCACCTACGAGATCGCAGACCTGAAAGAGCTGTACCCGCTGGTGATGGAGCAGGAAGAGCTGGCCAATGTGGGCCTGAAGAACCGCCGCCACCAGTGCTGAGCCAATAAGCGGATGGAGAACGGGATCATAAAACTATGCTGATACATTTGGAAAAACTAGGCAAGAGCTTTGGCGAAAAGATCGTGCTGCACGATGTGACCGCCAGTGTCGAGCGGGAGGACCGCATCGGCATCGTGGGCCAGAACGGCGCGGGCAAGACCACCCTGCTCAAGATTTTGACCGGCGAGTACCAGGACTACGAAGGTGAGTTCAGCGTGACCCACGGCGTGACGCTGGGCTATCTGGAACAGAACGCAAAGCTGGATGCCACGCTGGATCTCTACGGCGAGATGCGCTCCACCTTTGCCCCTGTGCTGGATGCCATGGCCCAGATGCAGGTGCTGGAACGTAAAATGGCCGCGCAGCCGGACGACACGGAGCTGCTGGCCCGGCACGACCAGCTGCAGAACATCGTGGATGCCGCCGACGGCTACAACATGGATGTGAACATCAAAAAGGTGCTGTCTGGCATGGGCTTTGCGCAGGATACATGGCAGAAGAACATTGCGGTGCTCTCCGGCGGTGAGCTGACCCGGCTGCGGCTGGCAAAGCTGCTGCTGGAAAAGCCGGACGTGCTCATTCTGGACGAGCCCACCAACCACCTGGACTTTGCCACCATGGAATGGCTGGAAAACTACCTCAAAAGCTATTCCGGTGCGGTGCTGGTGGTCAGCCACGACCGCTACTTCCTCGATAACGTGTGTACGAAGATCTGGGAGGTCTCCTTCCAGACCATGACCACCTACAAGGGCAACTTCTCGGCCTACCTGCCCCAGAAGGAAGCCGCCGATGCCCTGCGCCAGAAGCAGCACGATGCAGATGTGGCACTGGCCGAAAAGCTGCAGGACTACGTGGACCGCAACCTTGTGCGCGCCTCCACCACCAAAATGGCCCAGAGCCGCCGCAGGCAGCTGGAAAAGCTGGAGATCACCGAAGCGCCCAAGGACGAGACCAACCAGCTCAAATTCCGGTTTGAATATGACGTAGAACCGTGGAACGAGCTGGTGCTGCTCAAGAACCTGACCATCAAAATAGGGGAGCGCACCCTGCTGGAACCCTTTACCTACACGGTGTGCCGCGGCCAGCGGCTGGTGATCGCAGGCCCCAACGGCGCGGGCAAGTCCACCCTGATGCAGGTGCTGGACGGCAAGCGCCGCCCCTCCGGCGGCATGGTGCGGCTGGGCACCGGCGCACGGCCCAGCATCTTTGCCCAGCAGCAGAACCGTCTGGGGCAGGGCCGGGTCATCGATGTGATCTGGAACAAGTACCCCCGCATGACCGAGCTGGAGGTGCGCAGCCATCTGGCAAAGCTGGGCTTCCGGGGCGAGACGGTGTTCAAGCCCTGCGAGGCGCTTTCCGGTGGCGAGCTGGCCCGCCTGCGCTTTGCGGAGATCGTGCTGGAACGGCCCAACCTGCTGTTTCTGGACGAGCCCACCAACCATCTGGACATTTACACCCGCGAGAATCTTACCGAGGCCCTCATGGCCTACACCGGCACGCTGCTGCTGGTCACCCATGACCGCCACCTGATGAACAGTCTGGCCTGCCCCATCCTCTACCTTGAGAACGGCAAGGCCACCCTCTACCCCAGCTACGATGCCCTGATGGGCCGCAGCGCCCCGGCCCCTGCCGTGCAGAAGGCCGCCGAACCGGCCAAGACCGGCTACGGCAGGGAGCAGCGCCGCCGCCGCGCAGAGCTGCGCGCCAAGATCAAGGCCTGCGAGGACGAGATGGAAGCCTGCGGTGCCCGCGAAGTGGAGTTGGACAACGAGATCAACTCCCCGGAGGTGTACAACGACCCCGACCTGCTGCGCCAGAAGAGCGACGAGCTGAGCGACCTGCGCTTCCATCAGGAGGAGCTGTTTGCCGCGTGGGAAGCTGCCATGGAAGAGCAGGAAAGCTACGAGCAGAGCCAGCAGACCGAAGAGTAAAGGAGGGTGCAGCATGCCCCAAAACAGACGCAGTTACGAAAAAACGCGCCGCATCGCCCTTTCCGGCCTGCTGTTTGCGCTGGCCATGGCACTTTCGTTCATTGAGGGCACGCTCACCATCCCGGGCCTTTTGCCGGGCATGAAGCTGGGCCTTGCCAACATCGTGGTGATGTACGCGCTGTTTTTCATGGGGCCAAGGCAGGCGCTGGTGCTGGACGTGCTCAAGGCACTGTTCGTGTTTCTGGTGTCCGGCTTCACGGCGGGCTTTCTCTCGCTGTGCGGCGGCCTTTTGTCCCTGCTGGTGATGTGGGTGCTGTACTACCTGCTGCCGGTGCGGCCCACCTGGTTCATCCTTTCCGTGTGCGGCGCACTGGCCCACAACATCGGCCAGCTGCTGGGTGCAGGCGTGATCATCTCGTCGTCGCTGTCCTTCTACTATGCGCCGGTCATGCTGGTGCTGGGCCTTGTGATGGGCGCACTGACCTCCATCACCCTCAAGGCTCTGCTGCCGGCTCTTGGCAAAATGGGCTTCTCCACGCAGGAAAAGCGGGGGGAATAACCAACCGTCCATGCATCACAGTTGCATTTTGGCCGGAAATCAGTATAATAAGGAAACAACCTGCTATTTTAAAGATAAAATCTCTTGCATACAGCGCTGCCGCCGTGGGAAAGTGCGCGGCAGCCGGGAGGTGTTTGCACTATGAGTGAAAAAGTTACCATCAAGGTGGAGCGCAAAAAGCTGCATCTGCCCACCATCGCCCTGCGGGGGCTGGTGGTGTTCCCCAACAATCTCGTCCACTTTGAGGTGGGCCGCGAAAAGAGCATTGCCGCCGTGGAGTGGGCAATGGCAAATAATTCCAACGTGTTTCTGGTGGCACAGAAGTCCATGGACACCACCGAGCCGCAGCAGGCAGACCTGTTCAGCTACGGCGTGGTGGCCGAGGTCAAGCAGGTGCTACGCGTCTCCGGGGACCTTGTAAAGGTCCTGGTGGAGGGCAAGTACCGCGCAAAGCTCAGTGCACTGGATGCCAGCGGCGATTTTCTGCTTTCGGAGGTGCGCCCGGCCCCGGTGCGCGCAGGCAAGGCCGACGATGCCGTGGAGACCGAAGCGCTGCTGCGCGCCCTCAAGGCTGGGTTTGACGAGTACCTTGGCATGAACCCGCGCCTTGGCAAGGACGTGGTGTTTGCCATCGTTTCCAGCGACGACCCCGCCTTCCTCAGCGAGTACATGCCTGCAAACCTGCTGTTCCGCTACGAGGACAAGCAGGCTGTGATGGACGAGGGCACCCTGAACGGACGGCTGAAAAAGCTCATCGAGATGCTGCGCCGTGAGTGTCAGGTGATGAAAATTGAAAAGGAGATCGCGGAAAAGGTCAACGAGTCCATGGACAAGAACCAGCGCGATTACTACCTGCACGAACAGCTGCACATCATCAGCGACGAGCTGGGCGAGGGCGACGACACCCACGCCGAGGCCGACGAGTACCGCCGCAGGATCACCGGGCTGCACCTTGCCGAGGACAGCGAGAAGAAGCTGCTCAAGGAAGTGGACCGCCTTGCCAAGATGCAGGGCTCCAATCAGGAGGCAACGGTCATCCGCACCTATCTGGACACCTGCCTTGACCTGCCGTGGAATACCTTTACGGTGGACGACCTTGATATCAGCCGCGCACAGCAGATCTTGGACCGCGACCACTACGGCCTGAAAAAGGTGAAGGACCGCATTCTGGAAACGCTGGCCGTGCGCAAGCTGGCACCGGATGTGAAGGCACAGATCATCTGCCTTGTAGGCCCTCCGGGCGTGGGCAAGACCAGTATTGCACGCTCCATCGCCGAAAGTCTGGGCCGCAAGTATGTGCGCATCAGCCTTGGCGGCGTGCGGGATGAAGCCGAGATCCGCGGCCACCGCCGCACCTACATCGGCGCGATGCCCGGCAAGATCATCACTGCCATGATCTCTGCCAAGAGCGCGAACCCCCTCATGCTGCTGGACGAGATCGACAAGCTGGCAGGCGACTTCCGGGGCGACCCGGCCGCAGCCCTGCTGGAAGCGCTGGACCCGGAGCAGAACAGCACCTTCAACGATCATTTCATCGATATCCCGTTCGATCTGAGCCATGTGCTCTTTATCACCACCGCCAACGATCTGGGCAGCATCCCCGGCCCCCTGCGTGACCGCATGGACGTGATCGAGCTGCCCAGCTACACCCGCGTGGAAAAATACAACATTGCCCGCAAGCATCTGCTGCCCAAGCAGCTCAAGGCCTGCGGCCTGACCGGCAAGGTCACGCTGAGCCAGAGCGCGCTGTACGGCATCATCGACGGCTACACCCGCGAGGCCGGTGTGCGCAATCTGGAACGCACCATCACCAGCGTGCTGCGCAAGTGCGCCCGCAAGATCGCCGCAGGCGAGGTGGAAAGCGTCTCCGTTACCGGCACCATGCTGGAACAGCTGCTTGGCCCCCGCTTCGTCAAGCCCGACTTCCTCAACCGCACCAACGCGGTGGGCATCGCCAACGGTCTGGCATGGACCAGCGTGGGCGGCGAGACGTTGCCCATCGAGGTGCAGGTGATGGACAACGGCAGCGGCAAGATCACCGTCACCGGTTCGCTGGGCGACGTGATGAAGGAGAGCGCTCAGCTGGCCGTTACGTGGGTGCGCGTGCACGCCGCCGAGTACGGCATCGACCCGGAAAAGCTCAAGAAGTGCGACCTGCACATCCACGCCCCGGAGGGCGCAGTGCCCAAGGACGGCCCTTCTGCCGGTGTCACCCTGACCACGGCGCTGGTGTCCTGCCTGTCCGGCATCCCGGTGCGCGGTGATGTGGCCATGACCGGCGAGATCACCCTGCACGGCAACGTGCTGCCCATTGGCGGCCTGCGGGAAAAGAGCATGGCGGCCTACCGCGAGGGCATGAAAACGGTACTCATCCCCAAGGACAACGAACCCGACCTGTATGAGGTGGACGACGAGGTGAAGAAGAATCTCACCTTCCTGCCCATGCAGAGCCTGACGCAGGTGCTGAACGCGGCCCTGCTCAAGCCCCAGAACGCAAAGAAGGCCAAGGCTCCCAGCCGCACCCATGCAAAGAAAAAGGCGGCAGACGCCGCCATCGTGCCGCCCACCGCAGAAAAGCCCCAGCCCGGCGCGGTGTGCTGAGAATAGGGCAGGGCGGCAGATAGCTTTCTCCGCGAACAGCCCGGGACTCCAGTCCCGCCCCAACGCTTGCGCGCCGGGGCCCCACCCCCAGGACATTCGCTGGAGAAACTATCTGCCGTCCTGCTGGGATCGGCACCGGATACTCCGGCAAGATGCGCGAAGCCATGTCTAAAGTGCAGGCTGCGACTAAAATCGACAGAAAAGCCCGACGGGAAGTGCGAGGGCTTGCCTTCGCTGGTGGTCTGGCGAGCGCAGGCGGGACGGAGTGTCCGGTGACGATCCCCTTATCAAAGAAAGGAAAGCTCCATGAATTACAACAAAGCTGATTTCATTGCCAGCTACGGCATTTCCAGCCAGCTGCCCGAGAGCGACCGCCCGGAGCTGAGCTTTT
>OGDX01001436.1_pt1 | contig 12108 bp, 8 predicted proteins | sample 1570461 | NCBI WGS metagenome assembly OGDX01 (sample SAMEA2582172, study PRJEB24529) | metagenome
GTCGAGCTGTCATAAGGCTTTTGGATGCAACGACCGGCAGGGGTGTAGTACCGTGCAATGGTCAGTCGGATCATGGAGCCGTCCGGCAGGTCGATAGGACGTTGCACCAGTCCTTTGCCGAAAGAACGTCGGCCTACGATGATACCTCTGTCCCAATCCTGCACTGCGCCGCTCACGATTTCGCTGGCGGAAGCGGTGTATTCGTCTACCAGTACGATGAGGCGGCCGTCACGGAACTCTCCGTTTCCTTTGGCGAAGAACTCGCTGCGCTGTGCGGTCCGGCCTTCGGTGTAAACAATCAGTTCCTTCTGTCCGAGGAATTCGTTGGCAAGGTCGATGGCGGCATTCAGATACCCTCCTCCGTTTCCTTGCAGGTCGAGGATGAGGTCTTTCATGCCTTGCTTTTGCAGGTCTTTCATTGCTTTCTTAAATTCTTCGGCGGTGGTTGCGCCAAAGCGGTTGATGCGGATGTATCCGATCTTTGGCTGAATCATGTAGGAAGCGTCGAGACTCAGGATAGGTATCTTATCTCTTTTCACGGTGAACACGAGCGGGTCTTGTACTCCACGGCGGACGATGGTCAGGTTGACTTTCGAACCTTTCGGGCCACGCAGGCGCTTCATGATATCTTCCGTGCTCATTTTTACTCCTGCGATGGCGGAGTCGTTGACGGCAATGATGCGGTCGCCGGCAAGGATGCCCACTTTCTCGGAGGGGCCGTTGCTGACGGGTTGTACGACGAGCAGGGTGTCCTCGATCATCTGGAACTGTACGCCGATGCCTTCGAAGTTGCCTTGAAGCGGTTCGTTCATCTTCTTCACTTCTTCGGCATCCGAGTAAGTGGAGTGCGGGTCGAGCTGTGCCAGCATCTTGATGATAGCTTCTTCTACCAGTTTGTCTTCATCTACTTTGTCTACGTAGAAGTTGGAAATTGCGAATTCCGCCATTTGGAGTTTGCGCATGGCGGCAGAGCCGAAACTTTGGGCCTGTGCAGCAGACGTTGCCAACAGACAAACCAGGAGGGCGTATACTTTAATCTTCTTCATCATCATTAATTATTATTTCAAGTTTCGCAAGTTACCTTTGCGTTATCCAAACTATCTTCATTCCCCTGAGGCTGACTTTAAAGTCAGCCTCAATAGAGATACTACCGACTTTCAATTTATCTCCATTCCTTCGGGGATAAACTGGCTGATATCTTTGTTGTAAGTCAGCAGCTCGCGTACAATCGTTGAGCTGACGCAAGTCAGTTCCGGTTCTGTGAAGAGCAGGATGGTTTCAATGCCTGCCAGTTTGCGGTTGATGTCCGCAATTGTTTCTTCATACTCGAAATCTTTCACTGTACGGATACCGCGGACAATAAACCTGGCCCCTACTTCCTGCGCAAAATCAATTGTCAGACAGTCATAGGACATCACCTGGATACGAGGTTCGTCTTTATAAAGTTCCCGAATCATTTCTTCTCTTTTCTCAATGGGAAAGTATGTATTCTTGTTCTCATTGATACCGATTCCTATCACGATTTCGTCCATAAAGGTGAGTGCACGTTCCACTACCGAATAATGACCGATGGTGAAGGGGTCGAATGTACCCGGAAATATTGCTTTTCTCATGATGCCAAGTCTTCTTCTATAACCAGATTGTCTATAATAAAGTTCTGTCGTTCCATTGTATTCTTGCCCATGTAGAACTCCAGCAGTTCTTTTACGGCATCTGTCTTACGCAATGTCACTTGTTCCAGGCGCATATCCTTGCCGATAAAGTGCTTGAATTCGTCCGGTGATATTTCTCCCAGTCCCTTGAATCGGGTGATTTCCGGGTTGGGGCTTAGTTCGTTGATGGCGTTCACCCGTTCGTCCTCGCTGTAGCAGTACACCGTTTTCTTCTTGTTGCGCACGCGGAATAACGGCGTTTGCAGAATATATACGTGACCTTTCTTGATGAGGTCGGGGAAGAATTGCAGGAAGAACGTGATGAGCAGCAGACGGATGTGCATACCGTCCACATCGGCATCGGTGGCAACGATCACTTTGTTGTAACGGAGTCCTTCTATGCCGTCTTCTATATTTAACGCAGCTTGCAGCAGGTTGAACTCTTCGTTTTCGTATACCACTTTCTTGGTTAACCCGAAAGAATTCAGCGGTTTACCACGTAGACTGAACACTGCTTGCGTGTTTACATCACGGCTTTTGGTGATGGAACCACTTGCAGAGTCCCCCTCGGTGATAAAGATGCAGGAGTCTTCTTCCAGTCCTTTTCCTTTCGGGTCGTTGAGGTGTACGCGGCAGTCACGTAATTTACGGTTGTGCAGGTTTGCTTTCTTTGCACGCTCACGGGCAAGTTTGGTTACACCTGCAATGGCTTTACGCTCTTTCTCGGATTCTTGGATCTTTTGTTGTATCGCTTCGGCTACATCCGCATTCTTGTGCAAGAAGTTGTCCACTTCCAGCTTGATAAAGTCGCCTACATATTTATTGACTGTCACTCCGCCGGGAACCATATTGGTAGAACCCAGCTTCGTTTTCGTCTGACTCTCAAAGATAGGCTCTTCCACATTGACGGCAATGGCAGCAACCAGTCCGTTACGAATGTCGGTATAGTCCATGTTCTTGTTGAAGAACTCTTTGATGGTACGGGCAATGTGTTCTTTGAAGGCACTTTGATGTGTACCACCTTGGGTAGTATGCTGACCGTTGACGAAAGAATAATATTCTTCTCCGTATTGTCCGGTATGTGTGAAGGCGATTTCGATGTCTTCCCCTTTCAGGTGGATGATCGGGTAAAGTCCGGTTGCCGTCATATTGTCGTTCAAAAGGTCTACCAGACCGTTGCGCGACAAGATACGGTGTCCGTTATAGATGATAGCAAGCCCCGTATTGAGATACGTGTAGTTACGTAGCATTGTCTCAATAAATTCGGGCTTGAAACAGTAATTCAGGAATAGTGTATTATCCGGTTCAAAGAAGATGTAAGTTCCGTTTTCTTCTTCGGTATTCTGCGTCTCGTCGGTCAGCAGGTTTCCTTTTGAGAAAGTGGCGATACGTACTTTACCGTCGCGGTAACTGCGTACCTCAAAACGGGAGCTCAAGGCATTGACGGCTTTCACACCGACACCGTTTAGTCCGACACTTTTCTTAAATGCCTTGCTGTCGTACTTACCACCGGTGTTCAGCATGCTGACGGCTTCGATGAGTTTTCCCTGCGGGATGCCTCGTCCGTAGTCACGTACGCTGACACGGAGGTTTTCTTCAACGGTAATCTCGATTTTCTTACCGGCTTGCATTTTGAACTCGTCAATACTGTTGTCAATTACTTCTTTCAGGAGGACATAGATTCCGTCTTCGGCATGTGCACCGTCGCCCAGCCTTCCGATATACATACCGGGGCGTGTGCGTACATGTTCCATGTCACTTAGGTGACGGATGTTGTCGTCAGTGTACTCTACTGCATTGTTGTTGTCTACAGGTATCAATTCGTTCTCTTCCATAGCTGTTTTTTTATTTTATCTCTTTGATGAACGCACGGCGGCGCTTATGTTGTTGAGTCTCAAAGTAATCCCATTGTGCCTGAACTTTTCCGTTCAGTTCCAGTTCGGGGTTGCTTTCCGCAAAGATAAAACCTAATTTTTGATAAACTGGAATTAAATCGGAAAATAACAAAGCGTTAACACCTTTGTTTTGATATTCCGGTTTCACTGCAACGAGTAGCAGATCAAGCATTTTGGCACGGCGTTTCATAAATAGTGCCTTTAACAGATAGAACCATCCGAGTGGCAACAGACGTCCGTGTGATTTCTGTAAAGCCTCGGCAAGAGATGGCATGGAGATACCTACACAGACCAGTTCGTCATTGGCATCAGTAATCAGTGTAACCATCCGTAAGTCAAGGATCGGCAGATACATTTTCACGTATTGGTCGATTTGCCGCTGTGTCAGCGGAGAATAACCATAAAGTGGACTATATGCTTCGTTCATCAGTTCGAAAATCTTCTGTCCATAGTCTTTGGCTATCTTTCTTCCGGAAGTATATTTCTTTATCTTGAGGTTATATTTTCGTTGGATCAGTTCGGAGATACGTTTATGCTTGTCGGGAATGGCATCCGGTATGTAGATTTTGTATTCCACCCAGTCGGCGTCTTTCTCGAAGCCTAACTTTTCCATGTGTACAGGATAGTATGGGTAGTTGTAGATAGTAGCCATGGTGCTAAGTTGGTCGAATCCTTCAACTAACATTCCTTCCGCATCGAAATCAGTAAATCCGAGAGGACCGGCAATGTGAGTCATACCCCGTTCTTTTCCCCATTCTTCCACTGTTTTGATAAGTGCGGATGATACTTCGGGATCGTCGATGAAGTCTATCCATCCGAAACGAACGTTTTTACATTCCCACTTCTCGTTCGCCTGATTGTTGATGATTGCAGCTACACGTCCTACTATTTTATCGTCCCGGTATGCGAGGAAATAATCTGCTTCACAGAATTCGAATGCTGCGTTTTTCTTCTTGTTGAAGGTGTTGAGCATGTCGTCATAGAGGTCAGGCACAGAGTAAGGGTTGCCCTTGTACATTCTGTAATTGAAACGGATAAATTTCTTAAGTTCTCTCTTTGTGGAGACTTTCTTGATTGTAATAGCCATATCTCGTATTTATGATTTGAGCAGGCAAAGATACGTGATAATCTTTAAATTACAACGTGTGGGGTGGCAAAAACTGTATCTATATAATTTTAGTGCTTATGTACCATTTGAGTTTATGCATTATGATAGTGAAGAGGGAGTTTACTTGGATCAAAAAGAATAAACATTACCCGCAAAATCACAAACAATCATCTTATTCCCGGATACGGCTACGGTTGAAAATATAGGCGCTCCAATGTGTCGTTTATCTTTTATAATTCCTGTAGTTTGGTCGATGGCGTATAGATAACCATCGGAAGCTCCGATGTAGACAATTCCTTGTGATGCTACAGGACTTGTTTCAACTCCGGCTTGCGGAGTGGTGGAATAAGGAGCAGTATATACAAGTGAAGGTGACGTTTCTGCTTTCCATTTATTGAAAAGTGTAGATTTGTCCAATGCGAAAACTCCCCGGTCGGCAGTACCGAAAATGATTTCCTGTTCGGTGATGAGTGGGGTGGATGTAACGTCCAGATTGGCTGATAACTCTTTCTGTTGCAGTACTTTTCCGGTCTGTGACTTTATTGTAAAGAAGCTCTTGGAAGAGATAATCCATAATTTCCCGTTTTTATAGACAGGAGAGGCTCCCCGGTTGCCAAGTCCGTTATCAGATAGTTTCCAGAGTTGCTTTCCTGTGTGGATATCATTGCCGTATAAACCTCCCCATTGGGTTCCGCTGACTAATACATCTCCGGCAATGGTGAGTGTTGTAGTAGAACCTTCCCGCTGTTTCCAGTCCTTGTTAGTCCATATCGTTTGTCCTGTTTTTAGGTTGTAGGCAGATAGTCCGGCGCCGATTCCGGCATAGACCACTCCTTTGTCTACTGTCAAGCCTTCAGTCAGATAGGGATAGCTGTCCAAATTAATAGATTGTTTCCAGAGTAATTTCCCTGATTCACTGTCTAAGGCATAGAGGTTGCAGGAGGCATCTTGAGCTACTACAATTCCATTTTCATAGGCTATTGTGTTCTTAACAGAATTTGCAGTACGGAATTTCCACAACAGTTTGCCTGAATTAAAATCAAATGCGCAGATAAATGTGTTCAGTGATACATTATCGTCGGTGGTAGCGATAAATACTTTCTGTCCGGCGATAATGGGAGAACACATAAAAATGTTACTGCCTGTATTAGCTGTCCATTGTAATTGCAGGGGGAGTTTGATTTGAGAGTTGTTGACTCCGCCGGAGTGTGCTGCGTTTTGAAGTAATGTATTCCAGTCTTCACCTGTAATAGTGGATAATTTGAAGTCATTTTGATAGATAAACTGGCTGGTAGCAGTCGCTTTCTTTCCGTTGCTGAAGAATGAAGTCACTGTGAGATTTAGTTTTTTCCCCATTTCATTAGCCGGCATTTGAATGTTTCCACCCCAGTTCCATTCTGTACGGGAGGCTAGATCGCCTTTAGCTATTTCTTGATTATTTTCCGAATCGCTTAGGATATAAGAAACGTGAGACGTTTTGGCCTGCGAATAATATGTATTGACGGAAACAGGAAGCTGATCTTTAGTGATGGTGCAGGCTGCGGCCGTCTGATTATTCATCGGAGAGACTATTGCGATTTGTGGCTCGATGAAAGCATATCGCAGTTGGGTGGTGATATTGTCGTTTGCGTCTACTTTTATTTCTCTAAAAGAAGAAGGGGAATGGTCAATGCCTCCTTTATCCAATGTGCCGGTACAGATTGTATAAATCCCATTTTGGTTGCGGACATAGTTGTAATGCATGTGTCCGTAGATTTGGGCTTTGGTATTGAAAGAACGAAAATCAAGCAGATGATCGTCATCTGCTTTAAAGACGAAAGAGTCATTTGGAGTAAATAAGTCGTGATTGAAAAGGATAAGTGCCTGGTCTTTTTTTATGAGAGCAAGATCGTTTTTTAGCCAGTTGTATACATCTTTTTGGGTATAGTTGGTCGGGTTATCTCCGTGGTCGATTGGAGTGACTACATAATGAACGTTACCTATATCAAATGAATACCATGTCGGACCATAGAGAGATTCGTAAAGCTCTTCGCCATAGTTGCCTTTCACTAAGTCATGATTACCGATACAATAATAAACAGGACAATCCATTGTTTGCGCATTTACCACTTGATTGTGGATGGTGAGTCCCGGTTCGTAGCAGATGTCTCCGGTGTGAATGAGGAAGGCAGGCTTCTCATTGTGAATGTATTGCTGGAGATCGGTTACCCAACGCCCCATTCCACCCGTCACTTCGGTGTCGGTGATTTGCACGAAAGAATGTTTTCTGGGTTTTGTCCGCTCGCTTTCAGTTAAGATAAAATCGTAGCTTTTTCTGTTCTCTTTGGTAGAAAGGTAGAATTGTTGTGTTTCAAATCCCGCAGGAGTTGTAATACTTATGAATCTTGTTTTCTCGAATCCCGGCAAAGAGAACCGACCTTTCTTATCTGTTTTTACTACGTTCAATCCATCTGTTACCATAACTCCCGCCAGCGGCTTATCGCCTTTATCAACTATGCCCGATTGATTAGTGTCGACAGAAACTGTTCCCTTAAATTGAGCGCATAGAGGCAGATATAGTAAAAATGATACCAGAATTACAGATAGTCTTTTCATGGTCGGTTCTCAATTTTTAGTGTGTTAAGCTAATTATTCCTTCTCTTGTTTTAGTTGTTTTATTTCTTCGTTGTACCTGATTTCTTCTTTACACAGAGGCTTATACCAAGTCTTTCTTAGTATCAAGGTCGTAACCAGAAGCAATGCGATAGAGCTCCAGAGCCCCAGTTGCTGGCGGACCACGAGATACATTGGGATAATGGTAAGGCTGCATTGCCACACAATGCCGATTGCCACGTTGAATGCGTCTCTTTTGAAGTTGCGGTTTGGCTGGATATGAGGGTAACGGGCCAATGCTTTTTCTTCAATCGGCTTCCACCATCCCCATGGGCGTACACGGGTGTAGAAGTTGATGAGCGTCTCTTCGTCTGTTGGAGGTGCGCTATAGGTTCCTGCGATGCATCCTATCAGGGAAACTCCGAACAGTACGGGGAAGAAATAGAGTACCCATGCGTCGGGAACAGTGAACTTCATGACGATGGCTGCTATTACTCCGGCGGTCATTCCCCAGAAATAGCCTTCACCATTGAAGCGCCACCAATGCCATTTCAGTACGTTGGCCGCGATGTATCCTCCGAAGAGTGCTCCTACAATCCATTGGAATATTTCATTGATGTCTTTCAGGAAGAATCCGATGACAGTGCTGATAACTACTACTGCGACAGAAATAATATAGCTACTGCGTATTTGTGTTTTCACACTCGCTTTCGGATTGATATATTTCAGATAAATATCATTCACGATATAAGCCGGTGCGGCATTAACAGTGGACGCAAAAGTCGACATGAAAGCTGCCAGTAGTCCGGCTAGTAGGATTCCGGCTAATCCTGCAGGCACATAACGTGTGATTAGATGGGGGAGGATAGTTTCAAAATCCGTTCGTGTCACTTCCATTTGTGTCAGACCGCCATCTTCTTTAAAGAAGTAGATAGCCAGCAGAGCAAATCCCATAATCATCAGGTAGCGGGGGATTAATAGTACGACTGATACGGAACCGCTCATCATAGCCGCTTCTTTGGGGGATTTGCAAGATAGAATTTTCTGCATATCATAGTTGGGCGCCGGTCCTGCCATACTCATAAATATTCCTTTGAGCAAGGCCATCATGACGAAGATGCTAATCAGGCTATATGGTTCATTCGCCATCCGTTCCGTCAAGAGGCTCATCCGACTGCTCCAGTCGATATCCAGCGATAACAACAATTACGATACCTGCCACTGTCATAATCAGGAACTGCACAACGTCTGTCCATACAATACTCAACATTCCTCCGAGCATTACATAGAAAGTAGCGATTGCGGTAAAGAAAATACCATATACATGAGGAACATATTCTACAGGCACATTGAAAGGAATGAATGGAGATACTACTTCCCAGGGGATGAATATCTCCATAAATTTACCAATACCTATGAATCCATAACTTAAAAAACCGAGTACGCTAAGTAATGCAAAGATGATAACAATCGTATGTGAAAGAGTCGATCCTTTGCCTTTACCGAAACGTGTCTTAATCCATTCCGCTCCGGTAAGTACATTGGAACGACGTAACCACACGGACAGATAAACCATTAGAAAGATTTGGTTGAATACTGGCCACAACCAGGGAATCCAAAGGCTTTTGAATCCGTAGGCAAATGCCCAATATACCATCAGCATCGTTCCTGTGATATCAAACATGCCGGAAGCATTGGAGAGTCCGAGCATATAAAATGGCAATGATTTCCCTCCCAGGAAATAAGAATCCATATTTTGGGCAGCCCGTTTCTTCAGGATAAGTCCGATGACAATCATGGCGATGAGATAGGCACAAATGATGAGAATATCGATTTCGTGTAGTTTCATATCGTTATTTCGATTAGGTTTATTTTATTTGATGCAAAAGTAGGGCGAAAGTAGTAGGGAAACAAATATTATTTTAACTCATTCTGATACTTTTTCCTTAAATCCGCAACAGTTATCATGAAAGCGTCCTTCATGATAACTGTTGCGGATTTAAGGAAAAAGAGAGAAAATTCCTGCAGGAATACTCTCTCTTTACAAGCAGAAGGTCATATAGGCAGGCAGATACACTACTCCTTCCTTTACGTACAGGTTCTTCGGATGAATCACATAGCATTCTCCTATGCGCTGATAAAAACTCTCGTTGAACCTGATAAGCGAACAAATGGTATACTTGTCATTCGATTTTACCTCTATTGGAAAAGTTTTACATTTTAGGATAAGTAGCCCGGTATCACCCATATAGTACTTCACATAAGTCCTGTCTTCATTCAGCGAGAGTCCCAACCGAGTCACTTACCTTATTGAAATCCATCAAAAGATAGCTTCGGTATTCATTTTTTGCGAACTCTTCCACAAGAGTGGATTTACCTATTCGCCGGGCGCCTTCTATCAGAAGTGCCTTGGTTCCTGCCGCCTGTTGTTTCCAAGCAAGCAGCTTGTTATACATTTTGCGTTTAAATATCATGTAATTCTCTATTTATCATCTTATTAATACGCAAATTTAATGATATCTTCTGCAATACGCAAATTTAGTTTCTTATTTATGCCCTGCAATGCGCACTTTTGATAAGTGCTATTTTACCTGCAATACGCACTTTTGTATCAGCTATTGTCCTGCTTTATAGAAAAGCCCTCCATTGACGTGGAATTGGTCAATGGAGGGCAACTAATACTGCTCAAGTATTGAGCTCACATTACATTAAAAATAAACCTGTTCTGCCATTACATATTTGTTAGCTTCTATGAGCTTGCAAATGTTTTCTACAGAAGCAGCAGAGCGTAAGCCGTCTGCCGGTGTGTGAAGACAATAATCTATCAGCCTGTCTACGGTGGAAGTTGCTACGTGCATGCGGGTATCGGAAGATGCGTAATAGATATACACTGTTCCGTCCTCGTCTGCAATCCACCCATTTGAGAAGAGCACATTGGAGACATCTCCAATTCTCTCTTCTCTCATAGGTGCCAATAAGAAACCACCCGGTTCGGCAATGACTTTTGTCGGATCTTCCAAAGATGTCATATACAGATAGAGTACATAACGCAGACCGGCAGCACATGCACGAACTCCATGGGCGAGGTGCAACCATCCTTTGGGGGTTTTGATAGGATGGGGACCTTCGCCATTCTTTACCTCTTTTATTGTATGGTAATGACGGTGGTTTATAATGATTTCTTCTTTCACTTCTGCATGGGTAATGTCATCTATAAGCGCCCAGCCAATACCTCCTCCGTTGCCGGCGTCGATAAAGTTATCCTGTGGACGGGTGTACAGTGCATATTTGCCATTAACAAATTCCGGATGCAATACAACATTGCGTTGCTGACTTTGGGAAATCAGGTTTGGCAGCCGTTCCCAGCTTTTTAGGTCTTTAGTACGCACGATGCCTGCTTTGGCTATGGCGGAAGACAGGTCGCCTGGTGCAGCGTTCGGGTCAAGACTCTCGCTACAGAAGATTCCATAAATCCAGCCATCTTCATGGGTCGTCAGACGTATGTCGTAGACGTTTGTTTCACTTGGGTCTGTGTCCGGCAAATGTATCGGGTACTCCCAAAAACGGAAGTTGTCTATGCCATTCGGACTTTCGGCAATGGCGAAGAATGATTTTCGGTCGTTTCCTTCTACACGTACTATTATTAGATACTTTCCATTCCATTTGATAGCTCCCGAATTCATGGTGGCATTTACTCCGATTCGTTCCATTAGGTATGGATTTGTTTCCGGATTCAAATCATAACGCCATTCCAGAGGAGTATGAGCAGCTGTCAGGATAGGATATTTATAGCGCTCGAATATTCCATTTTCGGAAAATATCATCTTATTTTTACGTGAGATAAGTGACTCATGTTCTTTTTTTAGAATATGAAGTCTATTATTGTATCTATTCATATCAATTCAACATATTAAGAGATAAAGATTTGCAGTCCATTTCCCTTGCATCTTCTTGACAAGATAAAAAGAAACTGTTCACAATGCAGATAGACATGAAATGCATGCTGTGTTGTACGAACAGTTTCTTTTTATGTTTTATCATTCTAAAAGTATGGGGGTGCTTTTAAACGGATATGTCAAGTTTATAAATTATTGCTTAGTGATAAAGTAAGAACGAACGGTGTAACCGGGTTCCAAGAAGCTAACCCAATACCAGCCATCTTCTACTTTATCTATTTTACAGTCTTCTATTGAATAGGCAACATTTTTATCTACTGCATTTTTAGCAACTTTATAAAGTACAGCATTGGTCTTTACTCCTTCTTCAAGATTACCGGTAAATTGGACTGCAAATCCGGAAGCATAACTTCCTGTACTCTTTATTGTTAATAGCGAAATATTAAGTTCTTCAGAATAAATAGCTTCACCAACTTTTGCTGTAGAAGGATACTGATAAGCATAAGAACCAGCTATTAAGTAACGATAACTTGGATTTTCCCAATAAGGTTCATCAATAGTCTTGATATGAATGTCAATGGATTGTCCTTCTTTGTCCTTGATGGTGATTGCTTTATTGAAATAGTTTCTTTTCAATCCTTCAATAATAACTTCTGTTCCATTTTCTGCTACCGTACATTTGATATAAGATTCGGAGTATTTTGGGAGACTGCAGGTATAATCACCATTTCCATCCAAAATTTTAATCGTAACGGGTTCGCTTGTTATTAGATAAGTAATATCTTCACTATTATCTACTACCAGCCTCTTTATTACTTTCACAGCAATCTCGGCTGTTTTGTTGTGACTGTCTTTCACGGTTAGTATCGCAGTCCCCGGAACGATAGAAGAAGTGATTTCTATTTTTCCATCTTCACTGATTTTTGCTGTTGCTACTGACTCATTGGAAGATGTTATGCTATATC
>OGDX01001437.1_pt1 | contig 12104 bp, 7 predicted proteins | sample 1570461 | NCBI WGS metagenome assembly OGDX01 (sample SAMEA2582172, study PRJEB24529) | metagenome
GTGCCGCCACCGTCATCAAGGCCATGGGTGCCGGTAAGGCAGCCGCCAAGGCCATGGACGAGTACATCCAGAATAAGTAAGGAACACTTCCCTTCTCCATAAAAAAACAGGTGCACCTGAACGGTGCACCTGTTTTTTGTGCATCACTATATTTTTAAGTCGTTATGAGGCCCTGTTCCAGACAGTACCAATAGATGCCATCCTCCATCACGGTACGGCAGTGTGCGGCAGCAGCAGCCTTCAGCTTCTCAGAGGCATTGCCCATAGCCACACCGGTGCCCACAGCCCCAAACATCTCCAAATCATTGTTGCCATCTCCGAACGCCATGCTATCGGCTTTGGAGATGCCATAGAACTCCAACACCTTTTCCACGGCAATCCCCTTGCCGCCGCTGGCCGGAATGATGTCCACAGCCCGATTCCACCACGCCGCGATCTTTGCATGGGGTACATCCTTCAAAATAGCTGGGTACTCCTCTTCCCGGCCACCCATGAGCACCTGGAAAATTTCTCCCTTTGCCATCTCCTCAAAATCCTCAGCGATCTTCAACTCAACGCCGCCGATGGCAAAATACTCTTCCAGATCCGGTTCGGAGCCGTTGGCCGCCAGTCGGGTCGTGTTGGCCAGGGCAACGGGCCGTCCCAACGCCGCTGCGTTCCGGATGAGGGTAGCAACTTCCTCCGTAGGGATGGTGTTCTTGAAAATATCCTGCTCTGGAGTGAAGCAGTAGGAGCCGTTGTAGGTCAGGAAAGCATCAAAGGACACCCCCTCAAACTTCGGCACCTCCATAGGAGCCCGCCCGGTGGCGATGCAGAGACGGATGCCGTTCTGGTGCAGCCGCCGCAAGGCTTCCAGCGTGCGGGGCCGGGCAGCACCCTTCAGCGGCACCAGTGTTCCATCCACATCAAAAAAGATGATCTTCGGTTTATTCATATGCCTTCCCTCCGGTTGCCGGACAGCCAGGGCTTATCCTCTGGGTTCCAGCTGTTTTATGGGAAAATTATAGCACGAAGGGGGCGTTTTTTCAAAGGTATCCCACTCTTTATGCATCCTGCCCAAAAAACAGAGCAATATTTTGTCACTCAAACTTGGCGGAACCTGATTGATTTTGACTGATTTTTTGCTATAATAAGGGAGCAAGTCGGTCAGAACCCGCCAGCGTCAGTCAAAATCAATCATATAAATCGAACAAGGGGGAATGTTCCCGATGCTGGCAGAAGAACGATTCAGCCTGATTTTGGATCTGCTGGCGCGGCAGCGCACCGCCACCGTGCAGGAGTTGTGCGAGGCGTTGAACGCAAGCGAATCCACCATCCGGCGCGACCTGAACGAGCTGGACAAGCAGGGCAAACTGAACAAGGTGCACGGCGGGGCCACCCTGCCGGACAGCCCCTTCCGCACCGATGAGCCCACCATGGCCGCCAAGGAAGAGCTGGCCGTCAGTCAGAAACAGAGCATCGCCCAGGCGGCGGCAGAACTGATCCTGCCGGAGGATTTCATCTATCTGGATGCAGGCTCCAGCACACTGGCTCTGGCACGGGCGCTGAGCGGCCCGGCCCTGAACGCCAGCTATGTGACCAACGGCGTGGCCCACGCCCGCCTGCTGGCCCAGAAAGGCTGCCGGGTGTTCCTGCCCGGCGGGCTGCTGCGGCCCCAGACCGAGGCCATCATCGGGGCGGCTGCGCTGACTGCCATCCAGCAGTACAATTTCACCAAAGCCTTCATGGGGGCCAACGGCGTGGCGCTGGATTCCGGCTTCACTACCCCAGACCCCGAGGAGGCCGCCGTCAAGGCTGCGGTCATCCGCCGGGCGCGGGAGGCGTGGTTCCTGGTGGACGACACCAAATTCGCGCAGGTCTACCCCGCCGTCATCTGTGATCTGCACAGCGGTGCCATCCTGACGAACCGGTGCCCCAACCCCAAATACCGGCAATACACTCTGATAAAGGAGACCGAGGTATGATCTACACTGTAACGTTCAATCCTGCCATTGATTATGTGGTCCGTCTCGACAGGCCCCTTGAGGTGGGCGAGGTGAACCGCGCCGTCGGGGAGGACTGCGTGCTGGGCGGCAAAGGCATCAATGTTTCCGGCGTGCTCCGGGAGCTGGGCTGTGAGAGCGTGGCTCTGGGCTTTGTGGCCGGTGAGACCGGTGCCTGGCTGGAGCGTGGTCTGGCCGCGCAGGGGCTCCGGACCGATTTCATCCATCTGGCCGAGGGCATGACCCGCATCAACGTCAAGATCAAGGCGGGCACCGAGACCGAGCTGAACGGCGCAGGCCCCAGCATCCCGGAAAGCGCCATGCAGCAGCTGGAATCCCAGCTGGACACCCTGCAGCCTGACGACATCCTCATTCTGGCGGGCAGCATCCCCAAGAGCCTTTCCCAGAGCACCTACGAGCGGCTGCTGGCAGGGCTGGAGGGCCACGGCGTGCGGGCCGTGGTGGATGCCACCCAGGATCTGCTGGTCAACGTCCTCCCCTATCACCCCTTCCTGATCAAGCCCAACAATCACGAGCTGGGCGAGATCGTGGGCCGGGAGCTGAAAACGGACGCAGAGATCACCGCCGCTGCCCGCGCCCTGCAGGAAAAGGGTGCCCGGAACGTGCTGGTGAGCATGGCCGGGAACGGTGCCCTGCTGGTGGATGAGCACGGCGAGGTGCACCGCATCGGCTGCCCCAAGGGCAAGGTCGTGAACAGCGTAGGCGCAGGCGACAGCATGGTGGCCGGTTTTGTGGCAGGTTATCTGCAAAGCGGCAGCTATGAGCAGGCCCTCCGGCTGGGCACCGCCTGCGGCAGTGCCACCGCATTCAGCCTCGGGCTGGCAACGAAAGAAAAGATTGCCGAACTGATGCAGGAAATTTGAAGCAGAGCCCTCTTTGCGGTCTGCGGCGCAGACCGCAGCTGAGAGGGTTGCACAGAGAGAGAAAGGAGAACCCTTATGCGCATTACGGAATTATTCACCGCAAAGTCCATCGAGTTGGATTCCGCGGCCTCCAACCGGGACGAGATCCTCTCCCGGCTGGTAGAGCTGCAGGCCACCCACGGCAACATCACCGACACAGAAGCCTACAAGAAGGCTCTCTACGCCCGGGAGGATGAGGCCTCCACTTATGTGGACAACGGCATCACCGTTCCCCACGCCAAGACGAATGTGGTCACCCGGCCCAGCCTGGCCGCCCTGCGTCTGAGCACCCCGGTGCAGTACAACGCCGAGGATGACGGCAAGACCGACCTGCTCTTTGCCATTGCGGCCCCCGAAAACGGCAGCCTGCATGTGGATATGCTGGCCCGCATGATGCAGATGCTGATGAACGAGGACTTTGTGGAAAAGCTGAAGGCCGCCAAGACCCCCGCCGAATTCCTTGCCCTCATCGACGCACAGGAGGAGGCCCAGTTCGGTGAGGAGAGCTTCACCCAGCAGGCCATCCCCCAGAGCGGCTACCGCATTCTGGCCGTGACCGCCTGCCCCAACGGCATTGCCCACACCTACATGGCCGCCGAGGCGCTGGCCAAGGCCGGTGACAAGCTGGGCCTGCCCACCAAGGTGGAGACCAACGGCTCCGATGGTGCCAAGAACGTGCTGACCCGCGCCGAGATCGCAGCCTGTGACGGCATCATCGTGGCTGCAGACAAGAATGTGGAGACCGCCCGCTTTGACGGCAAGCCCGTGCTGTTTGCCCGGGTGGATGACGGCATCCACAAGCCCGAGGAGCTGCTGAAAAAGGTGGCTCACGGTGAAGTTCCTGTTTATCACGCCAAGGGCGGTGCCGCCGCTGCCGAGGAGGAGACCTCCGGCGACAGCTTTGGCCGCAAGGTGTACAAGGACCTGATGAACGGCGTGTCTCACATGCTGCCCTTTGTGGTGGGCGGCGGCATTATGATCGCGCTGGCCTTCCTGCTGGACGATTACACCATCGACCCCTCCAACTTCGGCATGAACACCCCCATCGCCGCCTTCTTCAAGACGGTGGGCAGCGCCGCCTTTGGCTATATGCTTCCCATTCTGGCAGGCTTCATCGCCATGTCCATCGCCGACCGTCCCGGCCTGGCCGTGGGCTTTGCGGGCGGCGTGCTGGCCATGAACGGCACCAACTTTGCAGGCCTTGCCAATGGTGAGACCACTGGCATCTCCGGCGGCTTCCTGGCCGCTCTGCTGGCCGGTTTCGTGGCCGGTTATGTGGTCGAGTTCCTGAAAAAGATCACCGAAAAGCTCCCCGCCAGCCTGAACGGCATCCGCCCCATGCTGATCTACCCGCTGGGCGGCATCCTCATCATCGGTGCCGTGATGTGCGGCATCAACCCGGTCATGGGCATGATCAACACCGCCATGACCAACTGCCTCAACGCCATGGGCGGCACCTCCAAAGTCCTGCTGGGTGCCATCGTTGCCGGTATGATGAGCATTGATATGGGCGGCCCCTTCAACAAGGCTGCCTACGTCTTTGGCACTGCCGCACTGGCCTCCGGCAACTACGAGGTCATGGCTGCTGTCATGGTGGGCGGCATGGTTCCTCCCATCGCGATCGCCCTCTCCACTACCTTCTGCCCCAAGAAGTGGACCCCTGACGAGCGCCGCAACGGCATCGTGAACTACGTCATGGGCCTGTGCTTCGTCACCGAGGGTGCCATCCCCTACGCCGCCGCCGACCCGCTGCGCGTCCTGCCCAGCTGTGTGGCCGGTGCCGCGCTGGCCGGTGCCCTCTCCATGACCTTCGGCTGCGCCCTGCGCGCTCCCCACGGCGGCATCTTCGTGTTCCCCGTGGTCGATCATGCCCTGCTCTACTGCGTGGCTCTGGCCGCTGGCAGCGTGGTGGGTGCCGTGATCCTGAGCCTGCTCAAGAAGAACCGCACCGACGCAGCCTGATCTGCCATTCTCCTTCTTCCTTTATCATATAAAAAGGGCCCGTCTGCGCGCACCAAAATGCGGCAGGCGGGCCCTTTCGTGCTTATCCCTTGATGATCCGGAGCAGGGTCTTGTCCAGCTGGATGGTGCGGTTCCAGGGGTTCAGGATGATGCCGTTGATCTCCGGCACCTGCAGTGCGGCATCCAACAGCTTTTCAAGCTCCACCAGAAAGGTGGACTGCACCGCTTCCGCGCCCTTCATCTCCTCTTCAAAGCTGGTAAAGGCATACCACCAGCTGGCCCCATCGGCCGTGCGGAGGGCCCGCAGCTGCATCTGCTCACTGGCCGGGTTCGGCTCCACCGCCACCACGACCTGTCCGTTTTCCCGCATCCGCCGCCGGATCACGGTCAGGGTATGCGCCAGCTGCTCCTGTGTAGGCTCCTGCTGTAACTGGCAGACTGCCTGTTCGATCTTCTCGTTGCCGTTCAGGCCCTCGTCCTTCTTCTGCGCCATAAGCTCTCCCATTCTTTTTGTTGTATTTTATGCTTGTATTATATCCGGACTTTACGAAAAATGGAAGCGCTGGCCAGAGATTCTTTCTTTTTTCGTCTGCTTTCGGGTGTTTTTTCAAAAATCAGTAGCCCCCGCCCCGAAAAAGTGTTACAATATTTTCGTCTGGTATCATTTCAGAAACGACAGGACGCGCCGCTTTTCCGTGAGCCATTTTGTCGGAATGGGAGAGATAAGGTAATGAAACGAATCCTTCGTTCTGCCGTCAGTCTGCTGCTGTGCGCCGCCGTGGCGCTGGGCGGCACTGCCTGCGGCCGAAGCAAGCTGCCCACCACCATCACGATCTGGACCTACTACAACGGCGATCAGCTGGAATGCTTCAACCAGCTGGTGGAGCAGTTCAACTCCACCGTGGGCAAAGAGAAGAACATCCGGGTCGAAAGCTCCAGTCAGGGCAGCGTGAACGACCTGGAGACCAGCGTGCTGGCCGCCGCCGAGGGCAAGGTGGGTGCCGAAAAACTCCCCAACATCGTCTCCTCCTACGCGGACACCGCCTTTACGCTGGATCAGATGGGCCTTGCCGTTGACCTGAGCCCCTACCTGACCGAAAAAGAGAAGTCTGCCTATATCGCCGGGTTTCTCGAAGAGGGCGACCTGATGAACAACGGGGAGCTCAAGGTCTTTCCCATAGCAAAGTCCACCGAGCTGCTCTACCTGAACGCCACCGACTTTGTCCCCTTTGCCGAGGCCACAGGCGTGACCTATGCGGATCTTTCCACCGTGGAGGGGCTGAACGTAGCCGCACACAAATACTACGACTGGACCGATGCCCAGACGGTTGCACCCAACGACGGCAAGGCCCTGTATGGCCGCGACGCGCTGACCAATTACCTGCTCTGCGGCGCACAGGAACTGGGTACGACCATCTTTGATGCCGAGGACGGCGTGATGACCCTGCACTTTGACAAGCCGACCCTCCGCAAGCTGTGGGATAACTACTATGTTCCCTACATCAAGGGCTGGTGCAGTGCCAGCGGCAAGTTCCGCAGCGACGATATCAAGATCGGCAGCCTGCTGGCCTATGTCGGTTCCTCCTCCAGCGCTTCCTTCTTCCCCACCCAGGTGCTGACCAGCGACACCGAGAGCCACGGCATCGAGATGGCCGCGCTGCCCTGCCCCAGCTTTGCAGGCTGTGAGCCGGTGGCCGTCCAGCAGGGGGCCGGCATGGTAGTCATCCCGGGCACCGAGGACGAGATCAACGCCTGCGTTGCCTTCCTGAAATGGTTCACCCAGCCGGAAAACAACCTGCAGTTCTCGGTGCAGTCCGGCTATATGCCCGTGACCTATGCCGCCAACAGCATGTCCGCCCTTGAGAACAGCGGCCTGACGGTCTCCGAGCGTATCCACAAGGTGCTGAGCCTGTCCATTGATGCCATCGATCGCAGCAAGCTCTACACCACCCATGCCTTCCCGGATGCCCTGCGCGCCCGCAATACCCTGCAGTACGCGCTGGAGGACCGTGTCACTGCCGACCGTGCCACGGTGCTGGAGCGGCTGGCTACCGGGCAGACCCCCGAGAAAGCCGAAGCCGAGTTCCTGACCGATGCCTATTTTGATGCCTGGTACGACCAGACTCTGGCCGCTCTCAGCGCCTTTGCGGGCTGAGATGCCCTTGGAACAACCACAAAAGGAGAGCCCTTCAGATGCAGAACCGCAAGCCGCACAGACAAAAGGCCCCTCAGACGGGCCATTCTATCTTCGGCACCATCCTTTTCTCCCTGCTGGCTGTGCTGGCGGTGGAGATCCTGCTGCTGACCTTTACCGTCCACGCCACCCGGCTTGGCCCCCAGCTGAACCAGAACGCCGAGGATATCCTTGCCATGCAGGTGGACAACCGCAGCCGGTATCTTCAGTCCATCTTCCACGATGCACAGGAGCTGACCAGCCTTTCCGATACCATCAATGGCCTGACCCAGCAGCTTCTGGACGAGGGAGAGATCAGCCTGAGCACGCTGGACAGCAGCAGCGACGCGGCCTATCCCCTGCTGGAAGCCGCCGCGCCGGAGCTCATCAGCACCCTGCGCATCAAGTCGGTGACCGGCGTGTTTCTTATCCTGAACACCCATGATCTGGACAAGCAGAAGCAGGACAGCCGGCTGCCCGCCATCTACCTGCGGGATCTTGACCCGGATGCCGCTCCCTCCCAGCGCAACGCCGACCTGACCTTTGTGCGGGCACCGGCCCAGCTGGTGCAGTCCCTCTCCATTGCCACGGACAACAGCTGGTCCCCCACCATCCGCTACCGGGCACTGGGAAACCGAGGCTTCCTTTATCCCCCTTTCCAGGCTGCCTATAAAGACGGTGCCAGCCTTGCCGCCTCCGATTATGGCCACTGGACCTCACGATCCTATCCGATGCCCGGAGACACCCACGAGGCCATTGCCTACAGCCAGCCCCTGATCCTGCCGGACGGCACCGTTTACGGCGTGATCGGCGTGGAGCTGCTGGCCGACTACCTGTGGGAGAATCTGCCCTGCTCTGAGCTGCAGAACAACGGCACCTATTTCCTTGCCGTGACCGGTACGGAGGAGCTCTCTGCCTCTGAACTGCAGCTGCGTCCGGTGCTCCGTTCCCACTGCGACGGGCAGCCGGGTTCTGCGGACGAAAGCCTTACGCTGCGCCTCCACAGTGCCCAGACCCGCCGCTACCGCTTCAACGATTCCCTCTACATTGCCTCGGTCTCCCCCTTGAACCTCTACAGCCGGAATGCTCCTTTCTCGGGCGAGCACTGGCTTCTCGTGGGCTCTGTTCCCGCGGTGCAGCTCTTTGCTTTTGCCCAGCGGCTGCAGCAGCTGCTCTCCTTCATCATTCTGATCACGCTGGCCGTTGGCTTTGTTTGCAGCTGGCTGATCAGCAGGCGGCTGGCCCGGCCCGTAGCCAAGCTCTCGGCTGAGGTAGCCGCTGCCGAAGCGGATTCCTCCGCCATCCCGCATCTTTCCACCACCGGCATCAGGGAGCTGGATCAGTTTTCCTCCGCCTTCACCCAGCTGAGCAAAGACGTGCTGGACTCCTCCACCCGCTTTTTGCGCATTATGAAATTGGCCAGTGCGGAGCTGGGCGGCTATGAGCTGCGCGATGACAGCGTTTATGTGACTGATAACTTCTTCTCCATGCTGGGCCTTGCACAGGAGCAGCCCGATCCGCTCACGCCAAAAGCTTTCCGTGCCCTGATGGGCACACTGGAGCAGCGGTGGTTCTACCGCCTGTCCCCGGCCAACAACAAGGTCTTTGCCATCCCCCAGCCCGACGGCAGCACCCACTACATCACCCTGCGCATCACCCATATCCTGGGCGAAAACGCCTCCGAGGTGGGTCTGGCTGAGGATATGACCACCACGGTGCTGGAGCAGCAGCGCATTGAGCACGAGCGCGATTACGATACCCTGACCGGCCTGTACCGCCGCCGTGCCTTTGACCGCGCCTGTGAAGCGCTGTTCCAGCAGCCCGAAAAGCTGGGCTGTGCCGCCCTGCTGATGATGGATCTGGACAACCTCAAGCAGATCAACGACACCTACGGCCACGACTGGGGTGACCAGTACATCCGCCAGACCGGCCAGTGCTTTGCGGCCAACACGCCCGCCAACACCATCTGCTCCCGCCTTTCGGGCGATGAGTTCCTGATCTTCTTCTATGGCTACCAGGATCAGGCACAGCTCCGCGCCCAGCTGGAGCTGCTGAGTGCCGCCCTGCAGCGCAGCGTGTCCATCCTGCCCAACGGCAAGCAGCTGCACATCAGCATCTCGGGCGGCATTGCCTGGTACCCCACGGACGGCCACGACCTGCTCACCCTGAAAAAATATGCCGACTTTGCCATGTATCAGGTCAAGCATTCCCACAAGGGCCGCATGTGTGATTTTGATATCGGCAGCTACCATCAGGAGGCATACGCCGCTCAGACCCAGCAGGACTTTGAGCTCCTGCTGCAGGAGGAACTGGTGACCTACCACTTCCAACCCATCTACTCTGCCCGTACCGGCCGGATCGCAGCCTACGAGGCCCTCATGCGGGTGGATCTGCCTACCCTGCACTCCCCCGCTCAGGTCATGCAGCTGGCCCATGAGACGGGCCGCCTGTATGAGATCGAACGGATCACTGTGTTCCATTCCAGCGCGATCTTCCAGCGTATGCAGGCACAGGGCCTGTTCCAAAGCGATGCCCTGCTCTTCATCAACTCCATCGCCAATGTCAGCCTGACGAATGAGGATGTGGAGGAATATGCCCAGCGCTACCCCGAGCTGCTTAAGCGGCTGGTGGTGGAGATCACCGAACAGGAGGATCTGGACCGCGCATGTCTGGAACGGAAGCGGAACGTTCCGGGCTTCTCCGGCTCCTTTGCGCTGGATGACTACGGCAGCGGCTACAGCAACGAGCTGAACCTGCTGGAGCTCTCGCCCCGGTATATCAAGATCGACATTTCCATTGTGCGCGGGATCGACACCGACCGTGATAAGCAGCAGATCGTCTCCAACATTGTGGCTTACGCCCACACCCGCAGTATGCAGCTCATCGCCGAGGGCATTGAGACCGAGGCCCAGCTGCGCACCGTCATCGGTCTGGGTGTGGATCTGCTGCAGGGCTACTACCTCAGCCGCCCCGCCGCAGTGCCCGCCCCCATTGCACCGGAAGCGCAGGCGGTGATCGACCAGCTCGAACACCAGCGGTTTGATCCCCTCGGTTTATGATCTTTCCGGCTCCCCTGCGGGGGAGCCTTTTGTGACCCCATTCAGAGAAAGGAGACACGATGAACCACGAATCCAGTTCCGCTCTCCCCGCCGCCATCCGGGTGCGGGGCGCGCGGGTGCACAACCTGAAGAACATCGACGTAGATGTGCCGCTCCACAAGATCGTCGGCATTGCGGGCGTGTCCGGCTCCGGCAAGTCCTCGCTGGCGCTGGGTGTCCTCTACGCCGAGGGCTCCCGCCGCTATCTGGAGGCCCTTTCCACCTATACCCGCCGCCGGATGACCCAGGCCGAAAAGGCGCAGGTGGACGAGATCCGCTATGTTCCCGCCGCACTGGCCCTCCACCAGCGGCCCGGCGTGCCCGGAATGCGTTCCACCTTTGGCACCATGACCGAGCTTTTGAACAGCCTGCGCCTGATGTTCTCCCGGCTGTCCCACTACCCCTGCCCCGCCTGCGGCTGCATGGTGCCGCCCAGCCTGAACATTGCGGCCGAGATCCCGCTCTACTGCCCCCGGTGCGGCGCGCAGGTGCCGGTGCTGGGCGCGGAGCAGTTCGCCTTTAACAGCACCGGAGCCTGCCCAGACTGCGAGGGCACCGGCATCGTGCGGGTGGTGGACGAATCCACTCTGGTGCCGGACGAGAGCCTTTCCATCAACGAGGGCGCAGTGCTGCCCTGGCAGACCCTGATGTGGTCACTGATGAAGGAGATCGCCGAAAAGATGGGCGTGCGCACCAACGTTCCCTTCCGGGAGCTGACCCCGGAAGAGCGCGACATGGTGTTCCACGGCCCCGCCAAAAAGGTGCACCTGCTCTACCAGAACAGCAAGACCGGCGCGGCGGGTGAAATGGATTTCACCTACTTCAACGCCGTTTATACCGTAGAGAACGCTCTTGCCAAGGTAACGGACGAAAAGGGCATGAAGCGGGTGGAGCGGTTCCTGAAGCAGGGCCCCTGCCCTGCGTGCGGCGGCTCCCGCCTGAACGCCGCGGCCCGGGCTCCCCGGCTGCGGGGCATCGGGCTGGCCGATGCCTGCCGCATGACGCTGGACACGCTGGTACAGTGGGTGGAGGGGGTGCCTGCCTCCCTGCCCGTGGAGATGCGCCCCATGGCTGAGAGCATCTGCGAGTCCTTTCAGGCCACCGCCGCCCGCCTGCTGGATCTGGGGCTGGGCTACCTCTCCCTTGACCGGGAGGCTGCCACCCTTTCCACAGGGGAGCGCCAGCGGGTGCAGCTGGCCCGCTCGGTGCGCAACCGCACCACCGGCGTGCTCTATGTGCTGGACGAGCCCTCCATCGGTCTGCACCCCTCCAACATCGAGGGCCTGCGGGGCGTGATGCACGACCTGATCGCGGACGGCAACTCCATCGTGCTGGTGGATCACGACACCGAGATCCTGCGGGATGCCGACTGGCTCATTGAGATGGGCCCCGGTGCCGGTGAAAACGGCGGCACCATCCTGACACAGGGCACTGTGGAGCAGGTGGCCCAAAGCCCGGCCTCCCGCATCGGGCCCTTCCTCGCCGACCTGCACACCCTCTCAGCCCGCACCCGCACCCCGGAAGCGGAGCTCTTTGCGCTGGGCACCATCACCCTGCGCACCCGGGCCATCCACACCGTCAAGCCGCTGGAAGTCCGGCTGCCCAAGGGGCGGCTCATCGCGGTGACCGGCGTGTCCGGTTCCGGCAAGACCACGCTGGTGCTGGAAAGCCTGATCCCCGCGCTGGAGGCCGCTGCCAAGGGCGAAGCTCTGCCCGCCCATGTGGAAAGCATCACTGCACCGGGCATTGCGCAGGTCAAGCTCATTGACGCAACGCCCATCGGCATCAATGTGCGGTCCACGGTGGCCACCTATGCCAATGTCCACGATGAGCTGCGCAAGATCTACGCCCGCTCCCCCCTTGCCAGGGAGAAGGGCTACAAGGCGGGCGATTTTTCCTACAACACGGGCCGCCTGCGCTGCCCCGGCTGCGACGGCACCGGCACCATCAGCCTGGACATCCAGTT
>OGDX01001445.1_pt1 | contig 12038 bp, 7 predicted proteins | sample 1570461 | NCBI WGS metagenome assembly OGDX01 (sample SAMEA2582172, study PRJEB24529) | metagenome
ACTATGTCATCACATGGTGCGTCGGACATTTAGTGGAAATGGTCTATCCGGAAGCATATGATGAAAAGTACAAAAGATGGCGGTTGGAGGATCTGCCGTTTCTGCCGGAAGAATATAAATATAATGTAATACCAGATGTCAGCAAGCAGTATGATACCGTGCACAGGATGCTTTTCAGAGAGGATATAGAGACCGTCTACTGGGCAGGTGATGCCGGAAAAGAAGGACAGACGATCGAGGAGAATATCAGACGTTTCGGTGGTGTCAGGGAAGGAATGAAAGAACTTCGTGTCTGGATCGATTCCCAGACCGAGGAAGAAATCCTGCGCGGAATCCGCGAGGCAAAGCCGATGTCAGAGTATGACAATCTGGCAAAATCCGGTATCATGCGTACGATTGAAGATTATGCGATGGGAATCAATTTTTCCAGAGCCATGTCGGTAAAATACGGGAAATTATTAAATGATGCCGCGGCGACAAAGAGTTACACAGCGATCGCTGTGGGACGTGTCATGACGTGTGTACTTGGGATGGTTGTGATCCGTGAGCGTGAGATACGCAATTTTACTGAGACTCCATTTTATCGTGTGGTGGGAGACTTTTTACCGGAAGGTGCTGAAAATGAGGTGTCAGTTGCTGCAGAGTGGAAAGCGGTTGAGGGTTCTGAATATTTTGAATCGCCGCTTTTATATAAGGAAAATGGATTCAAAAAGCGTGAGAGCGCAGAAAATCTGATCGGTGAACTTGACGGGAAAATGGCGTTTGTAAAATCTATGGAGCGCGGTACATCCAGAAAGAAAGCACCACTGTTATTTAATCTTGCAGAGTTACAGGCAGAGTGCTCCAAACGATACAAGATCAGTCCGGATGAGACATTGCAGGTGGCACAGGATTTATATGAGAGAAAACTCACGACTTATCCAAGAACAGATGCGAGAGTTCTGTCAACAGCGGTAGCAAAGGAAATCGGTAAAAATTTAAACCGCCTGAAAACTTATGAGCCGACCAAAACTTATACGGAACATATTCTAAAAGAAGGCAGCTACCGGAATATTGCACGTACACAGTATACCGACGACTCAAAGATCACAGACCACTATGCGATCATTCCGACCGGGCAGCTTACGGAACTTCATTCGTTAAATGACCTGCAGCGAAGAGTATACGATCTTATCGTACGCCGCTTTTTAAGTGTTTTTTATCCGGCGGCGGAGTATGAGACAGTCAAACTTGTGGTACAGGTGGAAGCAGAGCAGTTTTTTACATCTGCAAAGGCGCTTAAAAATCCGGGATTTCTTGAAATTATGGGAAAACCGGCAAATGAAGACAATAAGGAAGAAGAGAGTGCGGGACTTTTAAAACTGGCGGGACAGTTAAAGACCGGCGATCCGCTGAATGTGGATGGTTACGAGATCAAAGAGGGGAAAACGGCACCGCCAAAACGTTACACGTCCGGTTCCATGGTGCTTGCAATGGAAAATGCCGGACAGCTTATTGAGGAGGAAGAGTTAAGAGAACAGATCAAGGGATCAGGGATTGGAACGTCTGCGACAAGAGCTGAGATCATCCGTAAACTGGTGCGCATCGGGTATCTTAACCTGAATAAAAAGACACAGGTATTAAGTCCGGAAGCAATCGGTGAGATGGTGTTTGAGGTGGTAAGTATGACTGTGCCTGCGCTTTTGAATCCGAAAATGACAGCTTCCTGGGAAAAAGGACTTGACGGTATCACGCGCGGAACGGTGATCATGGAAGATTACCGGGAGAAACTTGAGGATTTTATCCGAAAAGAGACATTAAACATGGTGGAACGGAATCTGACGTCACAGCTTGTGGCACAGATCCAGCCGTTGACCGGAAAGGGCGCAAGAGGCATTGCGGCAAAGAAAAAGCTTGGCATTGCCTGTCCGGTCTGTGGCGCGGAGCTTGTAACGACACCGTTTGGCTATGGGTGCAGCAATTATAAAAAAGACAGCACCGGCTGTGGCTTCTCCATCGGAACGATTGCAGGGCGTGATCTTTCGGAGGAGGAGTTCCGGGATTTGATTACAAAAGGAAGAACGGATGTTCTGGATGGTTTTGTCTCCAAATCGAAGAAGAAATTCCCGGCAGCACTCGTTTTACAGAAGGATGAGGAGGGAAAAATCAATATCAGTTTTGATTTTTCGGCAAATGAACCACAGGTGGTGGAAGGAATCAAATGCCCGTCCTGCGGCGGTGACATTGTGACGACAGCCTACGGGTTCCGGTGTATCCATTATGACCGGGAGAAAGAGGACAGTTGTGATTTCTCTGTCGGAAAAATTGCAGAGAAAAGTCTGAATGTGTCACAGCTCACAGAACTCGTTACGAATGGAAGAACCGGAACAATCCGCGGCTTTAAATCAAAAAATGGAAAGAGATTTGACGCCTGTCTCTGTCTGGAAAAAGATGAAAACGGTAAAGCGGTTATAAAATTTGATTTTGAACATGTGGAAGCAAAAAAAGTAAAAGATGTTGTCTGTCCGCTCTGTGGAGGAGAAATCGTCCAGACACCGTTTGGGTTTGGATGCGCAAACTATTCCAAAGAGAATCCGGAAAGCTGCCGTTTCTCCATTGGAAAAATGGCAGAGAAATCACTGACAGAATCACAGGTCAGAGAACTTTTGACGAACGGAAGAACCGGGACAATCCGCGGTTTCAAGTCGAAAACCGGGAAAAAATTCGATGCACGCGTGGCGTTGAATCGAGATGAAGCCGGAAAAGTGACCGGGTTAAAATTCGATTTCACGGATTTAGAGCCGGTAAAAGTGAAGGATGTTGTCTGTCCGCTCTGCGGCGGTGAGATCATCCAGACACCGTTTGGGTTTGGATGCGCCAATTACTCCAAAGATAACCCGGAGAGCTGCAAATTTGCAATCGGAACAATCGCGGGTGTGAAGTTAAAAGAGGCGCAGGTGAAAGAATTGCTGCTCCGCGGCAAAACGGAAGTCATCAAAGGTTTTATCGCAAAGACAGGCATGATGTTTGATGCACCGTTAAAACTCACGCCGGAAGGTCAGGTGACGTTTGATTTCCCGGAGAAACCAAAGCCTGTAGACACGACTTTAAAATGCCCGAAATGTGGACAGTATATGAAAAAATCCCAGTGGTATTATGAGTGTGAATGTGGATTTAAAGTGGCGCATACGGTGGCAAAGGTGGAGTTAGAGGAAGCCATTATGCAGGAACTTTTTGAGACCGGAAAGACGAAGAAAAAAATAACCGGATTTACGTCAAAAGCGGGGAATGTGTTTGATACCTGCCTGAAATTTGAGGACGACAGGATCAGTTTTGATTTTGATAATCCGGGAGAAAACGTGGTGTTGGAAAATGCAAAGCCAGCTGAAAGCGCACAGAATCAGGAAAAACAAACTATGTTTGAAGCGTAAATAAAATGTAAAAAAATTGACAAAATTTATTGATTTTTGTCGGGTACAGGGTTATGCTTATATACAGTGGTACGGTACATTGAGATATGTGCGTACAAAAATAAATTCAAAGGAGAAATGAAGATGAAAAAAGGTCATGAATTGAAAATTCGTGAGAGATTGTCTAAGAGTTACTTACAGGTTATTTTTATTGCAAGTATCTCTGCAATCGTTGGCATTATTGCATTGCTGGTTATGACAAGAATGTATAATAATGCGCTGAACAATTATGGATTCTCTCAGGGAGATATTGGGAAGGCGATGACAGCATTCTCAGGTGCGCGCAGCGAGGTTCGTGCGGCAGTGGGATATATGGATGAAGATATTATCAGTGATGCCAAGGATACGTATTATACGAGAAAAGATTCATTCCAGCAGTATCTTGACGACATTGAAAGCAGCATGGTGACACAGGCTGGAAAAGATGCTTATAATCAGATTGTCAAAGATCTTGACGGATATTGGGATCTTTCAGATCAACTGATCGAGGAGGGTTCAACCACAGATCAGGAAATCAGTAAAAAAGTCCAGAGACGTGAAGCAGACGAACTTGGACCTGCATATCAGGTAGTTTACAATGATCTGAAGAATCTGATGAACATCTATGTCCAGAAGGGGGATCAGATAGAATCAGTTTTGGCAGTGATGGAGATTATTGCTGTGATCATTATGATCGCAGTGATCATTCTTTCCATTTTGAGTGGCAGAAGATATGGAAACCAGATCGCAGATGGAATTTCAAAGCCATTACAGCAGATTTCAGAACGTCTGAAAACATTTGCGGAAGGAGATCTTGACAGTGAGTTCCCGGAGCATGATGCGAAAGACGAGGTTGCAGAAATGATCGAAACGGCAAGAAAGATGGCAGATAACCTGAATGTGATCATCTCTGACAGCGGAAAACTCTTAAATGAGATGGCAGATGGTAATTTTGCTGTCGCAACAGAACATGAAGAAAGATACACCGGAAAATTCAATGATCTTCTTATTGGAATACGCAACATGAACCGTAAGATTGATGAATCTCTCCGTCAGGTAGAGGAGACAGCAGAACAGGTATCCTTAGGTTCCGGCAATATGGCAGAGGCTGCACAGTCCCTGGCAGAAGGTGCTACGGAACAGGCCGGAGCAGTCGAAGAACTTCAGGCGACCATTGCTGATATCACCGCCAATGTAGAACACACAGCAGAGAATCTTCAAAAGTCTCATGCTGATGCAAGAAAATATGCAGATGATGCGGATCACAGCCGTGAGCAGATGCACGCAATGGTGGAGGCTATGCAGCGTATCAGCGAGTCTTCCATGAAGATTGAGAATATCATTTCCGAACTGGAGGATATCGCAAGCCAGACAAACCTTTTATCTTTGAATGCTTCCATCGAGGCAGCACGTGCAGGTGAGGCAGGAAAGGGATTTGCAGTTGTTGCTGACCAGATCCGTAAACTTGCAGAACAGAGTGCGGCTTCGGCAGTTTCCACAAGAGAACTGATCGAGGGTTCTATCCATGATGTAGAAGAAGGAAATAAAGCGGTTGCTTTGGTTTCAGAGACATTAGACGAAGTTATCAAAGGAATTAATGATATCGCAGATACATCCAAGTCCTTAAGTGAGAACTCACAGTCTCAGGCAACGGCTATGGAGCAGGCAGAGCAGGGAGTCAACCAGATTTCCGAAGTTGTTCAGTCCAACTCCGCTATGGCACAGGAAACTTCTGCTACCAGTGAAGAATTGTCAGCACAGGCTGAAACACTTGATAACCTTGTAAGACAGTTCACATTAAGAGAACAGAAATAATAAAGAACGATAAGTTACTGGAACGAGGTATGTGTGAACAGTAAGAATGAGAGAGAGTCACAGCAAAGTCTGTGGCTCTTTTTTCTTGAATAATCAGTTTTATGTGTTTATAATGAAAAGGCGCAGGCAATCATGAAGTGTTGGAAGAATAAAGATACGGAATGATGAATGTGTGAAATATTTATGGAAGTTTTCAGACAGGAAGGAAGAAAAAATGGAAAACGCAAAAATCAGTAATTTGTATGATCTGAATGAGACAATTGCGAAAGAATATTTAGAGCAGTTTACTTATCCGTGGGAAGCATTAAAAGGAATCAGTGAATTTATCAAAAAATTAGGACCGACATTAGATCCTGAAAAGTTTGAAAAACGCGGCGAAGATATCTGGGTTGCCAAAAGTGCAAAGGTTGCACCGACTGCCTGCTTAAATGGACCGCTCATCATTGATGAGGAGGCAGAGATACGCCATTGTGCATTTGTAAGAGGAAGTGCCATTGTCGGAAAAGGTTCTGTTGTCGGAAACTCTACCGAGTTGAAAAACGATATTATTTTCAATTCTGTACAGGTGCCACACTATAATTATGTAGGAGATTCTATTCTGGGATACAAATCCCATATGGGCGCAGGTTCTATTACCTCAAATGTGAAATCAGACAAGACACTTGTAGTAGTAAAGGATAAGACAACCGGGGAAGAAATCGAGACAGGCTTGAAGAAGTTTGGTGCAATGTTAGGTGATTTTGTGGAAGTAGGATGTAATTCCGTGCTGAATCCGGGGACTGTGATCGGAAGCCACAGCAATGTTTATCCGCTGTCCATGGTGCGTGGCGTTGTTCCGGCAAACTCTATTTACAAAAATAAAAATGAAATTGTAGAAAAGCAGTAAAAATTCCGAAATGATATATTGCTTGTGGTATGTTTTTCCTTTTTACAAAAAAGTACATAAATTTTATGGTTTCTACTTGTGAAAATGAAAAAAATGTGCGAAAATGTTTGAAGTATGTTAAGCATCTAACAATGTTTAGCAAATGACATATCTATTTATATGTGAAAGGAGACTTAAAATGATTTACACTAAGGAAGTCGAAAACATGTGCCCAGTAGCAAAAGGCGCAAAACATGAACCAGCTCCAATTCCAGAAGAAGGAAAATGGGTTCACTCTAAAAAAATTGAAGATATCTCAGGATTTACACACGGTGTAGGCTGGTGTGCACCACAGCAGGGTGCCTGTAAGCTTTCATTAAATGTAAAGAATGGTATCATTGAGGAAGCTTTAGTTGAGACAATCGGATGTTCCGGTATGACTCACTCTGCAGCTATGGCAGCAGAAGTTTTACAGGGAAAAACAATCCTTGAAGCTTTAAATACAGACTTAGTTTGTGATGCTATCAACACAGCTATGAGAGAATTATTCTTACAGATTGTTTACGGACGTACACAGAGTGCATTCTCTGATGACGGATTAGCAATCGGTGCTGGTCTTGAAGACTTAGGAAAAGGACTTCGTTCCCAGGTTGGTACAATGTACGCAACAAAAGAAAAAGGTGTTCGTTACCTTGAGATGGCAGAAGGCTATGTAACAGGTATCGCCCTTGACGAGAATAACGAAGTTATCGGATATCAGTTCGTTTCTCTTGGAAAAATGACTGACTTCATCAAAAAAGGCGATGATCCTAACACTGCATGGGAAAAAGCAAAAGGACAGTACGGCCGTGTGGCAGATGCTGTTAAAATCATCGACCCGAGAGAAGAGTAGGAAAGGAGACGGACGAAAATGGCATTATTTGAAGGATATGAAAGAAGAATTGACCAGATCAACGCTGTGTTAAACAGCTATGGTATCAGCTCTATCGAAGAAGCTGAAAAAATTACAAAAGATGCTGGACTTGATGTTTACGATCAGGTAAAGAAAATCCAGCCAATCTGTTTCGAGAACGCTTGCTGGGCTTACACTGTAGGTGCTGCAATCGCAATCAAAAAAGGATGTACAAGAGCTGCTGATGCTGCTGCAGCAATCGGTGAGGGACTTCAGGCATTCTGTATTCCGGGTTCTGTTGCAGACCACAGAAAAGTAGGTTTAGGACATGGTAACCTTGGTAAAATGTTATTAGAGGAAGAGACAGAGTGCTTCTGCTTCTTAGCAGGACATGAGTCATTCGCAGCAGCTGAGGGTGCAATCGGTATCGCTGAGAAAGCAAACAAAGTACGTCAGAAACCATTACGTGTTATCTTAAACGGACTTGGAAAAGATGCTGCACAGATTATCTCCCGTATCAACGGATTCACATTTGTTGAGACACAGTATGATTACAAAGCTGCAAAATTAAATGTTGTATATGAGAAAGCATATTCCAACGGACTTCGCGCAACTGTAAAATGCTACGGTGCAGATGACGTTCAGGAAGGTGTTGCAATCATGCATCATGAGAACGTAGGTGTTTCCATCACTGGTAACTCTACAAACCCAACACGTTTCCAGCATCCGGTTGCAGGTACATACAAAAAAGAATGTATCGAGCAGGGTAAGAAATATTTCTCAGTTGCTTCCGGCGGTGGTACAGGACGTACACTTCACCCGGACAACATGGCAGCAGGTCCTGCTTCCTACGGTATGACAGATACCATGGGACGTATGCACTCTGATGCACAGTTCGCAGGTTCTTCTTCCGTACCGGCTCACGTTGAGATGATGGGTCTGATCGGAATGGGTAACAACCCTATGGTTGGTGCTACAGTTGCTGTTGCAGTTTCCGTTGAGGAAGCTCATAAGGCTGGTAAGTTCTAAGATAAATTTAAAGCATAGAAAGAAACGGGATTTTTGTATTTGCAAGAATCCCGTTTCTTTTTTTGTATAAATTTATTTGAAATTCGAAATCAGTACCTTTTGGAGGATATTGCAAAGTATGGAAAACAAATATATTAGCAGAAGAGTATTTTGAAAAGGGAATACAGGAAGAAAATATTTTTATTTTTCAAAAACAGGGTGATAATCGAACATATTTTCTGCTATAATAATATCTATACCAGAAAAACAGAAAGCGAGGCATCATCCGGTCATGAGTGATTCATCCCATATCTATATTGCAATCGATCTCAAATCTTTTTATGCATCAGTAGAATGTGTCGAACGGGAATGCGATCCACTGACGACAAATCTTGTCGTCGCAGATGAGAGCAGAACAGAGAAAACAATCTGTCTTGCAGTATCACCGTCACTGAAAGCATATGGAATTCCGGGGCGTGCGAGGTTATTTGAGGTCGTGCAGAAAGTAAAGCAGATTAATAAAGAACGGAGAAGCAGGATCGCCGGAGGTGTGTTTACCGGAAAATCAGCAAATGCGGAAGAACTGAAAAAAGATCCGACACTGGAACTGACCTATATTGCAGCGCCGCCGCGCATGGCTCTTTATATGGAGAAAAGTAACCAAATCTATGACATCTATTTAAAATATGTGGCACCGGAAGATATGCATGTGTATTCGGTGGATGAAGTATTTATGGATGTAATACATTATCTGAAAACATATCAGATGAGTGCGAGAGAACTGGCAGAGAAAATGATCCGGGATGTTTTAAAAGAAACAGGGGTTACAGCAACCGCCGGCATCGGCACGAATCTGTACCTGTGTAAGGTTGCAATGGATATCGTTGCCAAACATGTAACGCCGGATGCAAACGGCGTGCGGATCGCAGAACTTGACGAAATGAGTTATCGCAGACTGCTGTGGGATCACAGACCACTGACGGATTTCTGGAGAGTCGGTGGTGGTTATCGGAAAAAACTAGAGGCGGCAGGACTGTATACGATGGGGGATATTGCACGCTGTTCCTTAGGCGGTGAACAGGATTTTTATAATGAAGATTTTCTTTATAAAATGTTTGGTATTAATGCAGAACTTTTGATTGACCACGCGTGGGGATATGAACCGACCACGATTGACCTGATCAAAGCGTACAAGCCGGAGACAAACAGCATCAGTTCCGGGCAGGTGCTGCAGTGTCCTTATGAGTTTGAAAAAGGAAAACTGATCGTCCGGGAAATGACAGATCTGCTTGTGCTGGATCTGGTGGAAAAGCACTTAGTCACAGATCAGATGGTGCTTACGATCGGCTATGATATTGATAACCTGACGGATCCAAAGCGGAGAAATGCGTATCACGGGGAAGTGACTATTGACCGCTATGGAAGAAGGGTGCCAAAACACGCACACGGAACGATCAATCTGAAAAACCAGACATCCTCCACGAAACAGATCATGGATGCAGTGATGGAGTTGTATGACCGTATTGTAAATCCGAATCTTCTGATCCGCCGGATCTATGTGGTAGCCTGCAGGTTATCGGATGAATCATCGGCAAAACAGGAAGATACGTTTGAACAGCTTGATCTGTTTACGGATTATGCGGCATTAGAACAGAAAAAGCAGGCAGAAAAGGTAAAGAAGGAAAAAGAGAGAAAACTGCAGGAGGCAGTCCTCAGTGTGAAAAAGAAATATGGGAAAAATGCCATGCTAAAGGGGATGAATCTGCAGGAGGGGGCTACCAGTGTGGAGCGTAACCGGCAGATCGGAGGGCATAAAGCATGAAAGGGAAAAATATATTTCAGGAAAAAGAAACACATAAATATGATGATATCATCCATCTGCCACATCATGTCTCAACAAAACATCCGCAGATGGCGTTATCAGACAGGGCTGCACAGTTTTCGCCTTTCGCAGCACTTACAGGGCATGAGGACTCTATCCGTGAGACGGCAAGACGAACAGAAGCATTCTTAGAACTCGATGAGGACAAAAAAGAACAGCTTGATGAAAAAATGCATGTTTTACAGGAATATTTTTCGGAAAAGCCGGAGATTATGGTTACTTATTTTGTGCCGGATGAAAAGAAAGCCGGTGGGGCTTATGTTACGCATCGTGGCAGGATACGGAAAATAGATACTTATCTGCGCAGACTTTTATTTGAGGATGGAACGGAAGTTCACATGCAGTATATTTTTGAAATGGATGGCGAAATATTTGGGGATACAGAGTGAAAAGGACAGATGGGTAAATTTGACAATCAATATTTCGGATGGTATAATCTCCCCGATAATAGGGACTTTTGCTCTATGAAAGAATATGGATGAGTTAAGGAGCTTGTGAGGCATGAAAAATATATGGCATATTTTTAGCGGGGATATGAAGAGACTGGTGCGCAATCCTTTTGCACTGATAATCGCAATAGGTCTTTGTATCATACCATCGCTATATGCATGGTTTAATATTTACTCGAACTGGGATCCGTATGCGAATACAAAAAATATCAAAATTGCGGTAGCTACGGAAGATGCAGGATATCAGATGGATGATGCCGAATACTTTGAGATGGCAACAGAAACATCCTATTATCAGATTGAACTGGAAGGAAATAATTCTCCGGATATAGATATTAAAGTAACCGCAGACGGTACGATTCTCAAATAAAATAAAATAGTGACACTATCGGTTATGGTATAGTGTCACTATTTATTTTTATTCCTGTGCTCGCTTTCTCTTTAGCTCCGACTTAGCTTTATCATCGGCAATGCTGTCTGTTTGCTGCTGTTGCACCTTTTCGGCTTCTTCACGTTTCCGCTTGCTGCGCAGTTTCCATTTATTCCAGAAGAAAAGGTCACTCCATTTATTGAAATCCTTCTTATACATGATACCGACTCCCTGCGTAGTAAGGTTTGTCTTTGTGTAGTAACGGTCATTTGTTTCATTATAAGCCTTCAGACGAATATCTCCCGAGCGGTTGATCAGCCATTCAGCTTCGAAGTCGCCTATAAAGTTGGTATTCGCCATCGGATTGTCCCGATAGCCGAAATTACCATTAACCAACAGGCGGTTGTTCAGCAACTGACCGGACAGGATACCTTCTACTTCCATATCCGTCCATCCTTTATCACCCGTGCTCAGATTGGTACCGATATTCCAGTTATTAGTCTCAAAAACCTGAGATAAGGCATTATTCAACTGACCGGACAGAGTAGAAGAGAGTACCGATGACATCACGTTCGAGTTCTGATTGTTCCGTGCAGCATCTTCCGTATAGAACTTACCGATACCCAGCAGATAAAGAATCTGCATATTCATCTGCTCTTCCGTACTGATATAATTGCGCACCAACGTCTGAATTTCATCTCTTTCATTCGGAAGCTCGATACCCAGCTTAATGGTCGGCCGCAGTAAAATCCCACTCAGATTCATGATACAGTTTACCCGTACATTAGTCTGCTGGGCAATGGAGGAAACATCCGGATTCAAGTCGTTCAGTGAAGCGGAGTTTACCGTGTATGATGCCTGAATATCCATATTCGCATCCAAAGGAGCGCCGTTGAAAGTAATCGTACTTCCATCTTTGATGATAAAATCCTTGCGAATCACTTCCTGCAAACTGAACTTATATATTCCCTGACTGATCCGGTAATTACCAAACATCTTCACATCCCCTTTATTATAAAACTCCGTGCGTATGTTTCCTGTTCCCTTCGCACTGATGTAGTCTCCGGCTATAGGGTCCATAATAATTTTCATGGTGGCATCGGGTGTAGCATCTACTAGAATATTCAAACGAATATCTGTCTGATGCTCTTCTTCGTCCGCCTGACGCTTCTGTTGCATCTGCTCAAAATAGGAATTTACCCGAATGGAATCCTGAATGTTTCGACGGGGCGTTTTATCTACAAACTTTATAAACTGGGTGCTGGCAGCCGACGCCACATTTCCGTTTATATAGGTGAATACCGTATTCCGGTTGGTCGTCATGGCGAG
>OGDX01001449.1_pt1 | contig 12001 bp, 6 predicted proteins | sample 1570461 | NCBI WGS metagenome assembly OGDX01 (sample SAMEA2582172, study PRJEB24529) | metagenome
TTTCCCTACACGACGCTCTTCCGATCTGCCATATTCCGGCATCATTGGCGGTGGTTGCTTTCAGTTCTTCAAGTGTTCTGCCTTTGAAGTATTGTACCTTGCGCATGAAGGAAGCTTGTTCCGAATAGACCAGATACCACCAGTCTCCCATCTTGAATACGTCCGGACATTCGTAGAAACGGTCCCACATCATGGTCATAAATGTGCCGGCAGACGCCCACTCTTTCAGGTCAGTAGAGGTGAATTCGGCAATGTGTCCTTTTCCGTTTTTACGGGTGGCAATCAGCATGTGATAAACGCCGTCTTCGGTCTGGAACAGGAACGGATCGCGGAAGTCATTCTTGTCATAGCCGTACGTATCTCCTTTCAGATAGAAAGTGCGGTTCTTGGTCCATGTTTTAAAGTCGGGAGAGGTGGCTACCATGACTACCTGTGCATTCTGGTCGGAAGAAGGTTTGAATTTATTGCCGGTGTAGAAGGTGTAGTAGAGTTTATCAACCGGATTATAGATGGTACCTCCTGTACCGATGGCAGCATCCTGTTCGTCACGACCTCCACAGGGAATCAGTTCGCCGAGAGATTCATAAGTAGCACCGTCTTTGGTGGCCACCCCGAAAATGGGGTGGTAAGTAGCTTCGGGGTTCGGACGGTAGTCTTGCAGGTACATCACTTTAAAGTCTTTGGCAACCGGATCATAGAATGGCATCGGGTCACCGACAAAGCCTACCTGCGGTTTATAGTACATCGAGAAGCCATGTTCGTCGGCCGATTGGAAGTAAGTGGCTGTACCGTCCCAGTCTCTTTGAGTCAATACGGGATCTATCTCATCACTGCAAGCGCTCATTGAGGCCAACAGCGTGGTGATTGCTATATGTAAGATCATATTTTTCATAATTATTGCTTATTCTTTTATTTACATAAGTAGTTGATTGCATTGAGAGTCATTTGCTCTACGTTGTAGTGATAGTAGTCGGCAGAAGCGTCTACTCCCTTGCCGTACCAATCATAGCAGCCGGAACCGATACAGAGCGTACGTCCGCTATTGGAACGCGGTTCAAATTCGGCAATGACTACCGCCCCGTCGCCTCCATGTGCCAAATCGATTCCTCCTGTCAGGTTACGCCATGCGTTCAGGTCGTCATAACCTCCCCAGTCTGTCCCGATATGCCACTGCGCTGTGCTATTGGTAATCGCATAGCCGGCATCACAGGTATAGACTGTCGACTTGTCGCCATCTTTCCATCTTAAATCCTGGAATAACGGATGTGATTCACTGCCGGTAATCAGGAAGCTCCATGGGGCAGAGGTGATTTCGGGCGAGTCTTCGTTTCCTCCCCAGCTATTGTTCGGTACACGCTCGTCTTTAGCGATGCCGAGATTGGCGATATAGAAAGTAGCGTAACGGGTCAGCAGCAGATTACCACCATTCTGATAGTAGACTTTAAACTTCTCCGCTGCCGCTTTCGCGTCATCCGGCAAAGGAGGATTGTCACCATTGTCTGCGTGGAAATGCCACCAGATAGCGGTATATTTACCTAAATCCACTTTTCCGTCCACTACATCCTTGAATGAGATATATTCGGACATCGATACATTATCCATCATCCATTGGGCAGCGGCTTTCTCTTCGGGACTCGTCAGAAGACTGACGGAAGAAGCCGTACCGACAAAGGCAGTCGGAATCACATTTCCCTGAGTAACCGTTACCACATAAGGAGTTACTGCCGAACGGTAAGTTGCCGTATAAGTGACAGGGTTGGTAAAGTCCTGAATGCTGCCGGATGCCGGAGTCACAGTGACTCCATCCGATCCGGTGAATGTACCTTTCAACTGGGTAATATCCACTGTCAGCGGAACAACTACAGAGATTGTTTTTGATAGCTGGTCTACTTTTCCTACATAAGTATCATTCAACTTAAAGGCCAGTATCTTTGCTTCGTCTCTCTTCACGGTAATCGTATAGCTCATCTGTACGTCGCCATTCTTCACGGTCAAAGATACGGGAAGAGAAAAGTCGATTGTCTCACCGATAGCGATGCTAGCCTTGGCTCCTTCGGAAAGATTCATTTCTGTGACCACCATGCGGGTAATATCGTAATCGTAGGGCACTCCTACTACGATTGCCTTATTCTGATAGTCGACAGTTCCTGCGTATTCATCCAGCCGGATAGAGTTCACCCAAACATCTCCGTCCAGACGAAGGCCGGATTTGAAGTCATCACTACATCCTGTGACTGTAAGGCATGCCACAGTCACCAACAGGATAGTATAAAGTTGTTTTATGATTGATTTCATTTTATTCTTTGTTTTAAGATTGATGATTACCAACCGAAATTCTGTGTATAATTTCCATTACTTGCGCTGATCTGTTCGAATGGAACAGGAAGATATTCGTTCTTATTTTCCGTAAAGCCCGCATTCTTGTAGATAGAGCAACGGGATGCTTCCGTCACGTAATAAGCATTGATGACATCTTTGGCTTCTCCCCATCTTACAAGGTCAAAGAAACGTGAGCTTTCCATACCGAACTCTACGCGGCGTTCCCATTTCAGCATTTTCATGGCTTCGTCCTGTGTATATGCTTTCAGTTCATAAGGAGTTACTTTAAAGTTTACTCCGTACTCTTCTTTGTAATTGAAGATCAGCATTGTACTTCCGGCTGCACGGCTACGTACATCATTGATGAGTGAAATGGCGTCGGCAATACGTCCGTCGTTCAACTGTATCAGGGCCTCGGCACGCATCAGCAATACATCTGCATAACGGATGACGATATGATTCAGGGAACTTGCCCAATAAGAACCTTTCTTCAGGCAGTCACAGTCCGGGTCTACATTCTCTTTGAGCGAAACATAATATCCGTAAAGTCCCTTGCTACGGCTCCAGTCATCATTCTTCTGAATCAGGTAGCCTTCGTTGTATTTATAAGGGAAGCCCGGCATACCTACCGTGTGGAATAAACGGGGGTCTACATTGTCCGTCGTAACCTCATAGTTCTCATTATCGTAGGTATTGAACAACGTTTTTCCCTGCGAGTCGGTTTTGAAAGCGTTCACCAGATTTTGGCTCGGTTTGTGGAAGTCACAGCAGCCTAGTATCTGCGGAGTTGTCAGTCCCATTCCCCAGTTCAGGTTACCATTGTATGTTCCGTCGTTGATAGAATATTGAATCGCCCATACAGACTCTGCGCCATTTTCATATTGAGGCAGGAAGTTCATGCTATAATCATTTTCCAATCCGTAACCGGCTTTGGCCATGATGAGAGGATCGGTATATTTCACTACCTGCTTCAGGTCTTCTTCGTCGATACCGGTAAGGTTGTTGTTCACTCCATCCTGACGGTAGGCTTTAAACAGGTAAGTCTTTGCCAGATAAGCGGCAGCGGCAGCTTGTGTGGGACGTCCTTTTTCTATCTGCACTTCCGGCAGATTGTCGTAGGCAAACTGGAAGTCGTCTGCTATCTTTTGCCATTGTTCGTTATTGGTATAGGTAGTATTCGAAAGCTCGTTGTAAGCATCCGGGTCCATGTTTTCATCGTTCACTATGACGATCTTCTTAAACAGTTCCTTCAGCATGAAGTGGGCGTGTCCGCGCAGGAATCTCATTTCAGCAATGCGCTGGTCCTTCAGCGGATAAGTCTTTTCATCCATCAGGTCGAGTGACTGCAAGGCTGTGTTGGCACGGGTGATGCATTGATACAGTCTTTTCCATATATCGTTGATATTCCAGTCGGTGGTGTTGATACCTTTAGAAATTTCCAGTGCGTTGAACACACCGCCGTCTTCCGTACCGGAACCGCCTTTATAACAATCGTCGGAACGTACGTCATAATTCCAAAGCGAGAAGGAAGAGTTGATGTCGTCACCTGTTGCCCAAATGGCGTAGGCTGAAATCACGAGGTTGTCCACGTATTCGGGAGAAGCGATCTGATCGCCGGTCACAATACCCTGCGGAACCTGACGATCCAAAAAATCGTTGCAACTGCTTGTCAGCAAGGTTAATCCGATGGTTGCTATGTATAGTATCTTTTTCATGATAGTTCGTTTTATAAATGAAGTGAATTAAAATCCGATGTTAAGTCCGAAGGTGATATTCACAGGGATCGGATAAGAGAAGTTCGGGTTTTCCGGGTCTTCTCCCGTAAAGTCTTTACTCTTGATCGTCAGCAGATTTTGTGCGCTGCAATAGAAACGTAAACGTTCCATTCTCAACTTCTTGGAGATTACTGCCGGAACTGTATAGCCTAATTGGATATTACGCAGTTTCAGGAAGGAACCGTTTTCAACAAAGTAAGTGGAAACACGCTGTTCATTGTTTGTATCGCTGCGGGTCAATGCCGGAATCGTAGAGTTCGGATTAGTAGGCGACCAGGCATTGAGCAGGCGGGTTCCTTTGTTCAGGAAGCCGACGTTGGATGCACTCCAGAAGTCACTTTTCTTCTTCACGTCACTGATGATATCTACTCCCTGAACACCTTGCCAGAACATAGTCAGGTCGAAGTTCTTATATTCCAGGTAGATATTCAATCCGTAGCTGAAAGCAGGAGTCGGATCGTAAATCCATTCCTGGTCTTTTTCATCAATCACACCGTTATGGTCAATGTCGCGGTAGCGGATACGGCCAACGGCTGCACCTTCCTGCGTAGCGTGATTATCAACTTCTTCTTGTGATTTGAAGACACCATCGGCAATGTAGCCCACTTGTGAGTTGTATGTATGACCGACTACACTCTTTACTCCATTACCACCAAACTTTCCATTGGCAGCCACTGTCTCCGGCAGTTCAAGAATTTCATTCCGGTAAGTGGAGATGTTTCCGTTCAGGTCGTAAGTCAGTCCGAAGGCAGTCTTATTGCGGTAGCCCAAGTTGAATTCAAAACCCTGGTTTTTCATTGCACCCGAATTAATCCAACGATTGCCACCTTCTCCCAAGACTCCCACTCCTGCCATTTCAGTCAGGATATCGGTTGTTTTCTTGTAATAGTATTCCAATGAACCGTACAAGGATTGCTTGAACAGGCTGAAGTCGATGCCGACGTTCGTCTGTGTGGTTGTCTCCCACTTGATATTGTCATTACCAATCTGGTTACGTTTGAATCCGGAAGGCAGAGTACCACCTCCGTTAGAACCTGTAATATCGTATGCCGTACCGTAGCTTTGACCGCCAAATGAATCTGTTGTTCCATAATTAGGAGCGTAGATAGTGTAACGGGCAAGGTTGGAGATTTCCTGATTACCGGTCTGTCCCCATGAAGCACGCAGTTTTAAATCGTCCAGCCAAGTCAGTTCCTTCATAAAGCTCTCCTGTGTGATGCGCCATCCCAAAGAAACGGAAGGGAAAGTGGCATAACGATGGTTTTTACCGAAGCGGGAAGAACCGTCACGACGGAGCGTCAATGAAAGCAGATATTTGTCAGCATAAGAATAGTTCATTTTACCGAAGAAAGAGACAAGCGAGTAACCTTCACCGGCACCGTAAGCCTGTGCTGTGCCGCTACCTGCATCGGGCCACATATAGTCGGGAGTAAGGATAGAGAAATCTTCTTTGTAGCCGGAGAAATGACTGTCGTCTTCCCGGTTCAGCTCCATACCTGCCATAACGTCTCCACGATGTTTGCCTATTTCCAACTGGTAAGTGGCAATGGCATTCCACATCCATTTGGTCCAGTGTTCCTGTTTGGCTTCCACTGCACTCTTGCCGTTGTTGGTCTGTGTTCCTTCCTGATAAGGATAGGTGAAGTAACGGGCTTGCTTGTTTGCGTAGTCCAGACCAAAAGTAGAACGAACATTGAATCCTTTGAAGAGGCTTAGATTCACATAAGCATCACCGAACATACGCCAGTAAGTGTATCGGTTGTCTTTGTTGTATTCGAGTACGGCGCGAGGATTACGACGGTCCGGCCATCCGCCTACCGGTCCTCCCCATGAACCATCCGAAGCATAAACGGGGATAGCGGAAGGAATGTCCAAAGCAGTTTCAATAATTCCGCCGGGAGCTTGTACTTCCGAAGTACGGTTTAAGGTGAAATGCTGGCCGATAGTCAAGATATCATCTATTAATTTATAATCGCTGTTCATACGGGCGGAGAAACGGTCGAAGTCTGTATCTTTGATTACACCCAGGTTTTTGTAATATCCCAGAGAAAAGAAGGAAGAACCTTTCTCCGAACCGTTGCTGACAGAGAGATTGTATTGCTGGATAACACCTGTACGGGTAATTTCATCAAACCAGTCGGTATCTGCCACAGGCATTGTATTCTTCGAATCCAGGTATTTGGAAAGACTCATACTGTGTAGTACCGGATTTCCGTTGGCATCGTAACCCCAATTGTAGTTATATCCCAAGGCATTGCCGTTCGGGTTCTCACCATCGTTTACATAGGCTTGCCACATGGCACGTCCGTACTGTTCCGTATTCAACACGTCCATCTTACTTTGATACATGGAAGCTGAAACCGAAGCATCAAAATTGATTTTAATCTGGCCTTTCTTTCCTTGTTTGGTAGTAATGACGATAACGCCATTTGCAGCACGCGAACCGTAGATGGATGCTGAAGCAGCATCTTTCAGTACTTGAATGGATTCAATGTCGTTTCCGTTCAATTCGTGCATACCGGCTTTGGTAGGAACTCCATCGATAATATAAAGAGGATCGTTGTTGTTCAACGTACCGATACCGCGAATACGTACGGTAGCCGATCCGCTCGGATTTCCATCCGCTGTAATGTTCATACCGGGCACGCGGCCTTGAAGTGCTTTCACCGGGTTGTTCTCCCCTTGCTTCTGGATTTCGTCTACTTTCACTACGGAAACAGCACCGGTCAGGTCGGCTTTACGTTGAGTGGTATAACCTGTTACAACCACTTCATCTACCATTTGAGTGTCTTCTTCCAATAATACATTAACGATAGCAGCCGATTTTACGGTCACCGGTTTATAACCAATATACGTAATCTTTAAAGTAGAGTTAGCCGGAACCGAAAGGGTGAAATTACCATCTAAATCAGTAATTGTTCCATTAGCAGTAGCTGTAGCTTCAACAACAGAGGCGCCGATGACCGGCTGTCCGTCCGTTTTAGAAGTAACGTTTCCTTTCACCGTAATGCTTTGCCCCCAAAGGACTGACATGAAAGTAAACAGGAAACAAACGCTGCAAAGAAGTTTTTTGTTCTTCATAATACGATGCATTAGTTTGATGTTATTAAATTAAAAGTACGAATTTTATCTATATCGATAATGCAAATTACGGTTGATTTATATCAAACGACTGAAAAAAATGTTTCAAAGGCTATAACATTTGTTGCATAGAACGCTATTTTATAGGGTTTTATACATGTTTTCTTTCATTACGGGAATTCTTGGATTCATATTCTTTTATAATCGCAGAAAACGCTACCTTTGTATAGTGATATGAGCCCAAAGAAAGAACGACTCTTCATTAAATGATAAACTCTAAAAATAAGATTCATGACTAAGCAACAAGCTTTAAAACTCTTTGAAGAAAGAAGAGTACGTACGGTATGGGATGATGAACAGGAGAAGTGGTATTTTTCGATAGTAGATGTGGTGGCTGTCTTGACAGACAGCAGTAACCCTCAAACTTATTGGCGTGTGTTAAAAAAGAGACTACTAGCGGAAGGAAACGAAACCGTTACAAATTGTAACGGTTTGAAAATGCAGGCAGCGGATGGTAAAATGCGCCTTACCGATGTTGCTGATACCGAACAGCTTCTCCGCCTTATCCAATCTATTCCTTCTCCTAAGGCGGAGCCTTTCAAACTATGGATGGCTAAGGTTGCCAGCGAACGGCTCAACCAAATACAAGACCCCGAATTATCAATTGACCAAGCTTTAATGGATTATAAACGTATGGGATACTCGGATAGCTGGATTAACCAACGTCTGAAATCAATAGAAATCCGTAAAGACTTGACTGACGAGTGGAAGAAACATGGATTGCAGGAAGGCGTTCAATTCGCTACACTCACAGATATTATTTATCAGACATGGTCAGATATGACATCTAAAGAGTACAAACAATTTAAAGGATTGAAAAAAGAAAACCTACGGGATAATATGACCAATAAAGAATTGGTATTAAATATGCTTGCCGAACTTTCTACTAAAGAAATATCTGAAACCAGCGATCCGGAAACATTCAGTGACCACATAGATATTGCTCAACAAGGAGGAGAAGTAGCCCGTAATGCCCGACTGGAACTAGAAGCTAAAACGGGAAAGAGAGTAATCTCTCCTCTTAATGCCCAAAGTGGTATCCTACTGAAAGGTAAATCTGAAAACATCTCGAAAGAAGGATCGGAAGATGAACTTAAAGATTAACTCTAAAATAATCCAATAAATAAACGACATGAAAACAATCTCCAACAAACAACTTACGATTCAAGTATCTCCTCACGGAGCTGAACTCTGCAGTATCGTCGCCAATGGAAAAGAATATCTGTGGCAAGCCGATCCTGCTTTTTGGAAACGCCACTCTCCTGTACTTTTCCCGATTGTAGGAAGTGTGTGGGAAAACCAGTATCGTAATGAAGGTATCGCTTATACATTGAGTCAACATGGCTTTGCCCGCGATATGGAATTTACTCTTGTTTCAGAAAAAGAAGACGAAGTACGATACCACCTTGTCAGTAATGAAGAGACATTACGGAAATTTCCTTTCCCGTTTTGTCTGGAAATAGGTTATCGTATTCAGGGTAAGCAGATCGAGGTTATATGGGAAGTTAAGAATACCGGAGAAAAAGAAATGTATTTTCAAATCGGTGCGCATCCTGCATTCTATTGGCCGGATTTTAATGCAGATACACAGAATCGTGGTTTCTTCGGTTTTGACAAGGAAGAAGGATTGAAGTATATCCTCATTTCAGAAAAAGGATGTGCAGATCCTTCCACTGAATATTCTCTGGAACTTACAGACGGGTTATTGCCATTGGATACACATACTTTCGATAAAGATGCTTTGATAATAGAGAATGAGCAAATCCATAAAGTAACCCTTTATACCAAGGAAAAGAAAGCTTATTTAAGCCTGCACTTTCATGCTCCCGTAGTCGGTCTATGGTCTCCGCCTGCAAAGAATGCCCCTTTTGTCTGCATTGAACCGTGGTACGGCCGCTGCGACCGCGCACATTACACAGGCGAATACAAAGACAAAGACTGGATGCAACACCTGCAACCGGAAGAAACTTTCAGAGGAGGGTATACGATTGAGATCGATGAATAAGTAATGACAGCCTATTCTGCGAATAGACTGAAGAAACACAGAACAGCTGCCGGACCTCACGGACGGCAGCTGCCAAACACCTAATCTACAAAACCTAACTTAAAAACTAACTCATAAATCCAATCTATGAAATACTGATTATACAAGTGATAAACAATTGATTATATCCTTGATAAATACCTATTGAAAAATAAATCCATCCTTTTATAAACCTAATCTATACACACTAAATGAATCGACTGCGAATGTACCGCCCTTACTGTAAAAACACATACGATTGTATGGCTCTGTAGGGAAAATCAGATTAGTCATCGCTATCTTCCCGCCATCCAGAAATATTTCTACCGAACACTTATCAACAAAGACATCCAGTTTGTATTCATTTTCCTTCTGGATAGGTGCCCATGTAGCCAATGCGAAATCATCTATATAATTGATAGAAGTCGTCTTCCGGCGGTCGTGCGCCTCGATCTCGTGCGGAGAGCTGTTTTTCCCGAAATCTACGATGCCGCTTTTCGTACGGTCCATCACCAGTTTCTTTTCCGGAAGATTAAAATAAATATCCACCTTCTCTCCCTTGTCATTGAAAAGACTGAATCCCATAATTTCCGCCTTTCCAGCTTCGATGTTCAGAGAAAGCTCATAAGCTCCTTCATTATCAGTCAATAAAGATTCGATGTGATAATCCTTGTCTACCGTGAAGGACGGAACATCCTTGCTTTCTTTTCGTAAGTTCTTAGTTTCCGCTACCGGTGCGGCGGAAAGATAAATATCATTGTCCTGTGTATAGAGTCCCAATTCACGGGGCAGTGCATTGGCACTACGGAACTGCCGGGTCGGAACGATATTGCAATACTGCCAGTTGCTCATCCAAGGCACTGCCACCACACGGTCTCCCGTATTTGAGAAACAGACAGTAGCATAGTGATCTTTCCCCCAGTCCAGCCATTTTGTGACATTCGGCTGATTATCACAAATAAATTTTGTGCCGTCAAAGTCACCGATAAAATATTGAGTAGCACTCCCTCCGAAGTAACATCCCGGATTTACATTGACAATCAATGCCCATTTCTTATAGTTGATATCGCCGTCTACAGGAAGTTCCACCATATCCGGACATTCAAACTGACAGGGTTGCACACCGTATCCTTCGCCAAAGCTACTCAGGTAGTTCCAGTCTTTCAGATTATGGGAGTCATAGAAACGCATTTCCTTATCGGCAGAGACAATCATCACCCATTTACTCTCCGGTGCATACCAGAAGACTTTCGGGTCACGGAAATCTTTCAGACCATCGGAAGGACGCAGAACAGGATTCTTTTCGTATTTAGTAAATGTCCGTCCGTTGTCTTTGCTATAAGCCAGACACTGAATCTGTCCGTTCTTATCGCTGGCAGAAGTATAGTAAGCGAGGATGGAACCTGCTCCGTAGCCCGCCACATTCTCCTGATCGACAATAGAACTACCGGAAAAGATATGCCCTAATGTATCACGGGCAATGGCAGGAGCCAAATGTTCCCAATGCATCAGGTCTTTGCTGACCGAATGTCCCCAGTGCATATTTCCCCATTTGGAGCCATAAGGGTTATACTGATAATACAAATGATACTCTCCATCTTTATATACCAATCCGTTTGCATCATTCATCCAGCCATAAAGGGGAGTATGATGGTAGACAGGACGGAATTTATCCGTATTGGTAGTATCAAACGTATCGGATAATTTGATTTCTTCCCAGCAGAGGGCGTCTTTCGATTTCTTTTGAATGCGTAAAGTGGCTACCTTTGTATCAGCCGGCAAAGCAAAAGGAACGAAATAATCGACCTTAGTCTGTGCCAGGCGGATATCCATATCGGTATCCGCTGCATTCCCCGTATCAAGACGCACCTGACTTTCGTCGGCTTCTTCTTCGATGGGGAGTAATATATAATTAGTAGGATGAGTAATATGGACAATAGTAAGGCTATCACCTTTCTGTTCAAGAGTGAACGTGCTTTTGGTCGACTGGCAATAGGTCAGTCCAAAGGAGACAGTCAGTGCGAGTACGGCACCTTTACACAGTTTTATCCAAGGAGTTGTTTTCATGGTAACAGGATATTCAGAGTTATACTAGTGTTAATCAAAAATTGACGGAGGCAAAGATAGGGGGTATCTTCACCTTCGTCTATAAACTTTGTTTCAAAGAGTAACATTTTTGATACATCATTGAAAAAAGGGAGCTACAGGCGTACAGAGTTTGTTTTAAACTACATGACCAACTGTGTGACCAGCCGCCAAGACAGGATTTGAACCTGTACCTCAAGTCTGTAAAGACAAGCGTTCAACCGAATCGTTAACAGCGAAGTATCTCTATACTACGGCATCCCTTTCTGTTTTTTAAAAGCAGAAGTAACAGGCGAAAAGAGAAACGGGGCACGTCAATGCCGGAGTCGAACCGGATAGTCTTGCTGATTTTACAACTTCACTATTCCTCCCCTAAAATGAGACGAAGTAACTCTTCTCTACGACACTTGTTCTGTTTTTTTCCGTAAACCGGAATCCTGAGAACTCCGGTTATACCACTATCTTTTTTATCTCCTGCAACGCATCATTTCCTTTGTCGATTGCAGACAAAATATCAAATATCTTATCCGACCATCCCGCTATCAGAAATACATCGTCACGAGTGATATCCAGCGGAGTGTTGCCATATCCGCTTAAGTCAAACAGATACAACTTGGCTGCCGGACAAATTTTCTTGTACTTCCTCCACAAATCCGTT
>OGDX01001457.1_pt1 | contig 11906 bp, 9 predicted proteins | sample 1570461 | NCBI WGS metagenome assembly OGDX01 (sample SAMEA2582172, study PRJEB24529) | metagenome
TTTAGGAAAGGATGGAAGCAATGCGGTATCGGATAAGGCATACCGCAATGACGTCTTTTCATTAATGAATTATCAGCAGGCGGTACGGCGGATTCCGCTTCGCTGTACGAAAAGAGGCATATACCGTATCCGTAATGTGCAAATGGTGTGTACGTGGGCATTTATTGGATAGTTGCTTGCTGCGGAGTCAGGGCAGGATGCTGTCATTACCGTTTATCCGAAAACAGCAGACACGGATAGGCTGGCAGTGCCGTTTTTTCAGATGATGGGCACGGTGGAGCGCAATAAATATCTGTATGAAGACCATTTTATGTTTCGTGGAATCAGGGAGTATCAAAGCTACGATTCCATGAATCAGGTCAACTGGACGGCAACCGCCAAAAGCGGGCAGCTCATGGTCAACCAGTACAATGAAAGCACCTGCCAGCAGGTTTGCATTTTGTTAAATGTTGAGCCGGAGGGCATGATTCCAAAGGAAAAATTATCGGAGGAGAGCATTTCCATTGCATCAGGACTGGCGCAGATGTTTATCGAACAGGGCATACAGGTATCGTTATTGAGCAATGCAAGAAACGGCGAAACGGGGGAAGAAGCAGCTGTTTACGGCGCAAGCGGTCTGGCACATTTAAACAATGTGAATACGGTGCTTGCGGGACTTGATTTAAGCCTTTCTGTGAGGGAGTTTAAGGATATTTTAAATGAAATGCAAAACGGTGTGTACGGTGAGGATTACAGGGCGGTGCTGGGTAGTACGAATATGACGTATATTATGATTTCGCAGAACCGTCGTGAAAATTTAAAAGAAGGCTACAGACAGCTTACCGGCGGTATAGCGGGTAATGTGTCAGGCGGCGCAGGAATGTGGATTGTGCCGTACTTTATTGATGAAAGAGAAGAAGTATTCCCGGCGGGAACGACTGGCAGTATGGATTTTACGGGATGGGAGGTGGATAGAAATGACGGATAAAAAGCTATCACGTTCCATGGAAATCTTGGAAGTTGTTATTCAGATGATTACATTTTACAGTGCATTTATGGCAGTTTATTTCGGTGCATTGCAAAAGCCGGTTTCACAGTTGTGGAAGTCCCTGATTATTTTTGCGTTTGTGGCGGCGGCATATTACAGCCGCAGAAAAATCAAACTGTTTAAGCCGTTTATCGTGCTTCATATTGCGATTATTGTAGCGGCATTTTTTATGGGAACAACCGATGCGGAGCGGTTTTCATACTTTTTAATTGCGGCACTGATTGCGGGGTATTCGATTCGTTTAAAAACAATTACACTGCAAAAGAATGATTTGAGCAATACGCCGTTATCCGATGATGCCGACGGACTGGATTTGGCGGAACAGCTTGAAATCAAAAAAAATCTGGTGGCAAGCGAACAGATTCCGCTGCCGTTTTGTGCATTTATGATATTAGGATACATGATTGGACACCTTGTGGAGAGTAATCTTGTCATGAACAGCGAAGTTGTGCTTTTTGTGTTGTTTGTTCTGCTGGAGGTTGTCTATCGGGATTTAAAGAAATTAAACACAGTATTTCTTACTAACAAAGATAAGACCCATTTTCCGGTACAGCAGTTAAAGCAGGTCAACATCCGGATTATTTTCACAACAGTATTTTTAATGCTGATTGCAATGCTGTTGTTCTATAACGGCGAGTACGGCAATATATTTCAAGTGATAGGTGCCGGCGGCATGGCGGCGCTGAAAGGACTGTTAAAAGTTATTCTTGCAATATGGGGCAGTGGAGGTGGAGATTCGACCGTTGCGGAAGAACAGACAACGCAGGCTGAAACTGATGCGGATTTGAGTGATGTAGAGGAAATTTATGAACCTTCTGCGGCGGCATCGGCTGTTTTGGAAGCACTTGCGGTTATTTTAATCATTGCGGCAGCTGCCGGTATCTGTTATCTGATTTACCGCTATGTAAAGAACTTTAATAAAAAGAGAAAACCACAGGGTTATATTGAAGAAATTACAACGCTTGAAAAAGAAACCGTGCGTGTCAGAAAGCAGAAAACAGAAACAGATACCATAAAGACGGCACCGGAAACGGAAAGCCTGCGAAAAGCGTATAAGCGGCAGGTGCTAAAAAAGGCAAAAGAACACCGGCCGGACGGTACACAGACTCCGTGTGAGATTACATCAGAGTATATTACAAAGGACGATGGATACGGTGCGCAGATTACGCAGTTATATGAAAAGGCACGGTATGCGAAAGAGCCGGTTTCCAAAGAGGAAACAAAGCATTTTAAAGAAATGTTAAAACAAGACTTGACATCTTAAAGTCAATCATGTATGATGATTACCATAATAAGTAAATGCAATGAAGAGGAATATTAGATGTCTACCGGAGTCAGAGAGTTGTCGGTTGGTGTGAGATAACGGAAGGGAGGCATTGAACTCGCCTTGGAGCTGCTATCTGAAAAAAGCATGACATATAAGATTGTTTTGAGTAGGCGTAGCCGGGAGCCAGCCGTTATAGTGGACAGAATATAAGGTTTTTGCCCGTATTCAGTGAGTGCACGAGAATTTTCGTGAAATAAGAGTGGTAACGCGTGAGATTTATCTTTCGTCTCTTTGGGTAGAATTACCCATGGACGAAAGATTTTTTTATGCTTACCTTTAAGAAAGCCTTTACTTATTAACAATATATATTTATATTTTCAGGAGGTTTTAGGAATGTTTGATTACAGACAGTATGAAAGAGGCTATTTTATGCCACCAGTTAAGTGCAATGACTGGGTTAACAAGGAGTATGTTGATAAGGCACCAATCTGGTGTTCGGTTGATTTAAGAGATGGTAACCAGGCTCTTGTTGAACCTATGAGTCTTGATGAAAAGCTTGAATTCTTCCAGATGTTAGTTGAAGTTGGATTTAAAGAAATTGAGATTGGTTTTCCGGCAGCTTCTGAGACAGAATATGAGTTCTGCCGTACACTTATTGAGAAAAATATGATTCCTGATGATGTTACAATCCAGGTTCTTACCCAGGCAAGACCACATATTATTAAGAAGACATTTGAAGCTGTTAAGGGAGCTCCAAGAGCAATCGTTCATGTATATAATTCTACTTCATTAGCACAGAGAGAACAGGTATTCAAGAAGTCTAAGGAAGAAGTTAAGCAGATTGCTATTGAAGGTGCCAAGTTATTAAAGGAACTTGCTGAAGCTGATGGAGGAAACTTCCTTTTCGAATACAGTCCGGAGAGCTTTACAGGAACAGAACCAGAGTATGCACTTGAGGTATGCAACGCTGTTGTTGATATCTGGCAGCCAACACCTGATAAGAAATGTATCATCAATCTTCCTGCTACAGTTGAGATGTCACTTCCACATGTATTTGCAAGCCAGATTGAATATATGTCTAAGTACATGCACAACAGAGAGAATGTTATTATTTCTCTTCATCCACATAATGACCGTTCGACAGGTGTTGCTGATGCAGAGTTAGGGCTTCTTGCAGGAGCGGACAGAATTGAGGGAACACTTTTTGGTAATGGTGAGAGAACAGGTAATGTTGATATAATTACACTTGCTATGAACATGTATATGCAGGGTGTTAATCCTGAGCTTGATCTTTCCGATATGCCACATCTTGCAGAAGTATTTGAAAGACTTACACAGATGAAGATTGATGACCGTCATCCATGGTGTGGTAAGCTTGTATTTGCAGCGTTCTCAGGTTCACATCAGGATGCTATATCTAAGGGAATGCATTACAGAATTGAAAATGATCCTAATAAATGGACAGTTCCATATCTTCCAATTAATCCGGAAGATGTAGGACGTACATATGATTCAGATGTTATAAGAATTAACAGCCAGTCTGGTAAGGGTGGTGTTGCTTATGTTCTTGAACATAACTATGGAATGGTTGTTCCTAAGGCTATGAGAGAAGATCTGGGTTATGCTGTCAAAGATGTATCAGATGTTAATCATAAGGAGCTTTCAGCAGATGAAGTGCTTGAGATATTTGAGAAGAGATATAAGAAATATACACCAGTATTCAAGATTTCTGAAGTGCATTTCAAGCAGATTAATGGAATCCAGACTGTTGTGACTATTGATGAGAATGGTAAGAAATGCAATGTTGAAGATGGCGGTAATGGTCGTCTTGATGCTGTAAGTAATGCTCTTGCCAGTCACTTTGGAAAGCCTTGTGATATCTTCTGTTATGAAGAACATTCATTAAAGAAGGGCTCTGATTCTAGTGCCATTGCATATGTTGGTATTACAGGAGAGGATGGAAAGAATTACTTTGGTATTGGTATTGACCATGATATCATCAGAGCTTCTATTGATGCGTTAGAGTCAGCTATGAACAGAAGCCTTGAAGCATAATATTTAAATTGAATAATGTGTAATATAACCCATGTCCGGAACGTATACTAGAATGATACTGATTCAGGATATGGGTTGTTTTATTTATGTAGAATTAAAAAATCCCCCTCAAAGGGGGAAGCGGTACTATAGTACTAATGCTATTATACGCTCAGAGGGGAAAAGAAATATAGTTAAGGGGAAACTGTTGATTTAGACATTTTTGGAGGGATAGTAATGTTTTTTAGAAAACTATTAAGTAGTTTGAATGCAAAGGTTAAGAAAACTGCAGTTGGTGTTCTTTCAGTTGCAATGGTTGCAGGTTCTGTGTTTGCCGGTACATCTTTAAAAGCTGGTGCATACTCGAAAACACAGGATGTCCTTAATGAATTATTAGGAGCAGCAAAACCTTATGGTGTAGTTGCTGAAGAATTTAAGAATAGTAATCACAATCAGACATGTTTCGCGACTAACAAGCTTCTAATAACAGATCAGTGGATGAGTGCATGGCTTGATATGAGCGTTGGAACAACATATATCAAGAGTTTTGATAATTCTGGTTCATCAGAAGTTAATGTGGATAGAAATGCATTTAATAATCTTGTACTTGGAACTGATTATGATTATGAACCCAGAGAGAATAAATATTATATTAAAGATTCTGACGGAAAAAGAACAGGTGCTGTTATTAATGTGGCTAACTGCAAGGATACAATCAATGTTTATTATGCAGAGGATTATATGGATGTAACGGCAGCACTTGATAATGTATACGATAATTTCAAGGCGTATGCTGATACACCAGATTCGGAGGCTGATATAGTTATTGATGCTTATGATGAGAGAAAGATTGATCTTTCTTCATTTAAGAATAAGCAGATTGTAGTGGTAAATATGTATGCTAATAATTATATTGACTGGCAGGGAAAAGAAGTTTCATCTTATTATGGAGAAGGACAGCTAAACATAACAAATAAAGCACAGGGACAGTTTGTTATCATTAATCTTCTTGGCGGTGATGGTGATGCAGATATCAAAAGATTCAGCATTAATGGTAAGAATACAGGTGGATTAACAGATGTTGATATATCAGACACGGTTATTTTCAATGCTGTTAATGTAACTGGTAATATTAATATAGGTGAGGTATGTGGTATAGTTGTTGCACCAAAAGCAGATATTACCTTAACATCTACATGTAATGGAAGAGCAATTTCTAAGTCATTTGTTAATGTCAATGGACAAATGCATTTTATATCAGATAATCAACAGCAGGAGACGACACAAAAGGAAACAACATCTGTAGCACAGTCTTCATCAGAAACAACAAAGTCAGAAGAGACAACAACTGCACAGGAAACAACAAAGTCAAACGAGACAACAACTGCACAGGAGACAACAAAGTTAAACGAGACAACAGTTGCACAGGAGACAACAAAGTCAAACGAGACAACAACTGCACAGGAGACAACAAAGTCAAACGAGACAACAGTTGCACAGGAGACAACAAAGTCAAACGAGACAACAGTTGCGCAGGAGACAACAAAGTCGAATGAGACAACAGTTGATGCTGGTAAGGAAACTAAGCCGACAAAACCAGAATCAAACGAAACAACAGCTGTTAATGAGACAACAAAGTCAAATGAAACAACAGTAGATTCTAATAAACAGACAAAAGAACATACAACTTCATCAATCCAGGTCACAAAGAAGACTGGTGAAGTTGCAGGAGATGAAGAATTGGTTACGGGAAAAGAGGATGAGACCGTTGATGGCTCGAGAATCAGAAAAACTGGTGAAGTTGCGGCTGATGAAGAAGTTGTAAAGACAGGAGACAATAATCATGTATGGGTATATATCGTGATTCTTGTAGCAGCTGCTGTTATTTCTGGAGCTGTTATTGTGATAAGCAAAAAGAGCAATAAAAGATAATAATTGTTAATGATATCAGAGAGGCACAGCAGTAATGTTGTGCCTTTTTTATTGGGGTGGTATTGAAGCACTCTGCTTTTTTATGCTATAATGCAATATGTATGAGTCGAAGTAGGCTCTGAACACAAAATACAGTGAAGAACAAGGAGATGGAAGTTTTATGAAACATTTGATACTTGCATCGGGTTCACCAAGACGAAGAGAATTAATGAGTCAGGTAGGACTTGATTTTACTGTTGTTACAAGTGATGCAGATGAGAATATTAAAGAGATGGAGCCTGAAGATTATGTAAGAGAATTATCTTCTATTAAGGCACAGTCTGTATTAGAGCAATATGCAGATAAAGATAATTCTGTAATCGTTATAGGTGCAGATACTATTGTTTATCATAAAGGAGAGATTCTTACCAAGCCTAAGGATGAAGAGGATGCATTCAGAATTCTTAAGTCTTTAGAAGGTCAGATACATCAGGTGTATACAGGTGTAACTATATGCAGCACACATAAGAATGTAAGTTTTTATGAAAAGACTGATGTGTGGGTATATGATATGACTGATGAGGAAATCAGGGATTACATAAGCACAGGAGAACCTATGGATAAGGCTGGTGCATATGGTATTCAGGGAAAATTTGCAGCATACATTAAGGGTATTGAAGGCGACTATAATAACGTTGTCGGTCTGCCTGTTGCAAGACTTGTACATGAGCTTAAAACATTTTAAGGAGAAAATATATGGTTAAATTCGTAGCAAGTGACCTTGATGGGACATTGCTTCTTAACGGAGCACAGAGCGTCGATGAATCTACGATACAGTATATCAATAAACTTGTTGACAAAGGCGTTATATTTGCACCGGCTAGTGGCAGGCAGATAACGAGTCTTAAGAGACTTTTTGGGGCTGTCAGTGATAAGCTTGCATATATTGCAGAGAATGGTGCACTTGTGGAATATAAGGGTGAAACTATTGGAAAAACTGCGATGGATAGGAAGCTTGCGTTAGAGATAATTGAGGATGTAATTGAACAGCCTAATTGTGAGGTGCTTGTATCAGGAGAACATACGGCATATATTAAGCCTAAGTCTCAAGAATATTATTACAGGATGACCAAGGTGGTCAATTATCATACTACATTAGTTGATAAGTTCACAGACATTGACGAGGATATATTAAAGATAGCTGTGTGTGATATGACAGGAATTAAGAACTCTAAAGAACATTTTATTAACAAATGGAGTGATAAGGCTTCAGTACTTGTATCGGGAGAACTTTACTTAGACCTTATGGACACTAATGTTAATAAAGGTAGAGGAATTGAGCAGATACAGAAATATTTCAGCTTAAAACCCGAAGAATGTATGGCATTTGGTGACAACTATAATGATATTGCAATGCTTGACAGGGTGTATTACTCATATGTTATGGAGAAAGCTGTAGAAGATGTTAAGAAACACGGACGTTTCATAACAGGATGGGTAGAAGGAACATTAAGAGAGCAATTTAAAGAGATAAGATAAGGAGATTTAAGTTATGGATAAACATATTGATGAGTGTGCAAAGGTGTTTTTAAGAGATCAGAAACAGCTTTTTGATGAACCTGTTGCATATGATTTAGAGGAGGCTAAGGAATTCTTAGAGGATTGTATGGCGGTGTATTGTAAAGATATTAAAGAATTAAGAGAAGTGATGGATGATGAGGGAATGGATGTATCTGACTTAAGCAATGATGAGCTTCTTGAGCAGTTAGAAGTGTTCAGGCTTGATAATGGCGGATATTTCTTCGTGGAAGGATAGTACAGATGCGTATAACTGTTGTATGTGTAGGTAAGATTAAGGAAAAGTTTTATACCCAGGCAGTTGAAGAATATTCCAAGAGACTTTCAAGATACTGCAAGCTTGATATTGTTGAACTGTCTGATGAGAAAACACCGGATAATGCAAGTGATATAGTCAATGAACAGATTAAGAATAAGGAAGGGGAGAGAATCCTTTCAGCCATTAAAGATGATGCCTATGTATGTGCACTTGCAATAGAAGGGAAAATGCTTGATTCTGTTGAACTATCAGAAAAGATTGACAGACTTGGAATAGAAGGAACGAGTAACATAACATTTGTAATAGGAGGCTCTTTGGGACTTGCAGATGCAGTACTTAAGAGAGCTGATTATAAGCTGAGTTTTTCAAAGATGACATTTCCACACCAGCTTATGAGAGTTATTCTTTTGGAACAGATATACAGGGCTTATAGGATTATGAAGAATGAGCCATATCACAAATAATTAAAGAGGATAGAATATGAAAAAAAGAAGAAAGAAACCATTTATTATATTAGCAGTTATTCTTGTTGTAGTTCTGTTAGTTGCAGGATATATTAAGTTCTTTAATGGAAGTCTGATATATTTTACAACAGGAATGAAGAACGGTGAGCTTATTAAGACAGCAGGACAGAAGATAACTTATACATGCGAGGCAGATATTCTCATGTCTGATGTGAAGAAGGAATATGAGGAAATGTTTGGCAGTAATATATGGAGAGAGAAAATTGGTGATGCTGATTTTGAAAGCTATATTAAGGACCAGATTAAGAGTAAGTTAATGCGCGTCAAGGCTATGAATGTTAAGGCTAAGGAACGCGGTGTTGTGCTTGGAAGAGAAGAAAAAGATTCTGTGGGTAAGGCTGTTGATGCATTTTACAATGAATTAACAGAATCGCAGATAAGCAGTACAGGAATAACTAAGGATAAACTGAATACAATGTTTACTGAATTTGCAATAGCACAGAAACTCTACGATGACCTTACTTCCAGCATGGATATTGAAGTAAGCGCAGATGAGGCAAGAGTTATTGATATCCAGTATATTGTATCAGATTCAGAGGAAAATATTAATAAGGCATATAATCTTGTGAATTCAGGAAGTTCATTCTTTGCTGTTGCCAAGGAATACAATGCGGATGGCGAATATGAGTACGAACTGAAACGTGGCGAGATGGATGCAGCATTTGAAAAAGCAGCATTCAATCTGTCTACTGGTGAGATGAGCAGTATAGTTGAGTCAGCAGGCAGATATTACATTATAAGATGTACATCGGATAATGATAAGGCTAAGACCGAGGTTAATAAGTCTGCAATTCTTGCAAAGAGAAAGTTAGAGCAGTTTAATGCTGATTTTGAGAAATATGAATCTGGTATATATATGGAATTTAATAACAGTGAGTGGAAGAAATTAAGTATTCAGGATGCGTATACATTGGGAAGCAGCTTTGAGGATACTTTTAATGCGTATTTTGGAAAGTAAAGAGGAGAGTAATTGAGTAATGGCAGCTAATAAATATGATGCTAACAGTATATCAATACTGGAGGGTCTTGAAGCGGTAAGAATGAGACCTGGTATGTATATTGGAAGTGTCGGAACAAAAGGTCTTAATCATCTTATATATGAGATTGCGGATAATTCAGTGGATGAACATCTTGCGGGTTTTTGTACACAGATAAATGTAACTCTTAATGATGATGGAACAGCAACTATCAAGGATAATGGACGAGGTATTCCTATCGGAATCCATCCTAAAGCCGGAATACCTGCGGTTGAGGTCGTATTTACAGTACTTCATGCAGGCGGCAAGTTCGGAGATGGCGGATATAAGATATCAGGAGGACTTCACGGCGTTGGTGCATCTGTAGTTAATGCACTTTCTGTATGGCTTGAGGTTGAGATAAGAGTTGATGGTGGTGTGTACAAGCAAAGATACGAGCGTGGAAAAGCAACAGCGCCGCTTGAAAAGATTGGTACATGCAGAAAAAATGATACTGGTACAACTGTTACATTTCTTCCTGATGGAGAAATATTTGAAAAGACAAGATTCAAAGCAGACTCGATAAAGAGCAGGCTTCATGAGACTGCATATCTTAATCCGGGGCTTACAATTGAGTTTGAAGATAAGAGAAAGGGCAGCGAGGATAAGGAAACTTTCCATGAGCCTGACGGACTTAAGGCATATATCAAAGACCTTAACAATGGCAAAGAGACAGTATGCGATATCGTCTACTTTAAGAAGAAGCAGGAAGATATTGAGGTTGAAGTAGCATTTCAGTTTGTTAATGAATTTGAGGAAAATATTCTTGGCTTCTGTAATAACATATACACTCAGGAGGGTGGAACGCATATTACAGGCTTTAAGACCAAGTTTACAATGATTATCAACCAGTATGCGAGAGAACTTGGCATCTTAAAGGATAAGGATGCGAATTTTACAGGTCTTGATGTAAGAAATGGTATGACTGCAGTTGTTGCAGTTAAGCACCCTGCACCAAGATTTGAGGGACAGACCAAGACCAAGCTTGATAATCCGGATGCTGGTACAGTTGTTGCAAATGTAACAGGAGACGAGGTACAGCTTTATTTCGACAGACATTTGGACGACCTTAACGCTGTAATTGCATGTGCTGAAAAATCTGCGAAGATACGAAAAGCAGAAGAAAAGGCTAAGACAAATATGCTTACAAAGCAGAAGTTCTCTATAGACAGCAACGGAAAGCTTGCCAACTGTGAGAGCAAGAATCCGGAGGAATGTGAGGTGTTCATTGTTGAGGGAGATTCAGCTGGAGGTTCAGCAAAGACTGCAAGAAACAGAAGAACTCAGGCAATTCTTCCAATCAGAGGTAAGATTCTTAATGTTGAAAAGGCAAGTATTGATAAGGTACTTGCCAATGCCGAGATTAAGACAATGATTAATTCATTCAACTGTGGATTCTTAGAGGGCTACGGTAATGACTTTGATATTAGCAGATTAAGATATAATAAGATTATTATCATGACTGATGCCGATGTGGATGGAGCACATATTGATACACTGCTTCTTACATTTTTCTACAGATTCATGCCTGAGCTTATTAATCAGGGACATGTATATATTGCTACACCACCTCTTTATAAGGTTGTTCCTAAGAAGGGCGAGGGTGAATATCTATATGATGACAAGGCACTTGAGGATTACAGAAAGAAGCATACGTCAGGAACATTTACACTTCAGAGATACAAAGGTCTTGGAGAGATGGATCCTGACCAGCTATGGGAGACAACTCTTAATCCTGAAACAAGAATTTTAAAGCAGGTTGAGATTGAGGACGCAAGGCTTGCAACTGAGGTTACAGCAATGCTTATGGGTACAGATGTACCACCTAGAAGAGAATTTATATATACGCATGCTAATGAAGCTGAGATTGATGCGTAAAAGCTAAAGGAGTAGAAAATGGCTGAGAAGATTATAAGGACTGAGTATTCTGAGGTTATGCAGAAGTCCTATATAGATTATTCCATGAGCGTTATTACAGCAAGAGCACTTCCTGATGTAAGGGACGGTTTAAAGCCGGTACAGAGAAGAGTGCTGTATGCCATGGACCAGTTGGGGCTTAATTACGACAAGCCTCACAGAAAGTCTGCACGTATCGTTGGTGATACAATGGGTAAATACCATCCACATGGTGACAGTTCAATATATGAGACACTCGTTGTACTTTCACAGGATTTTAAGAAGGGTATGGCTCTTGTTGACGGACACGGAAACTTCGGTTCTATCGAAGGTGACGGAGCTGCCGCTATGCGATATACAGAAGCTAAGTTAAAAAAGTTCACACAGGACGTAT